>Ga0102589_1005133_pt1 | contig 11692 bp, 13 predicted proteins | sample AraplaMF_Col_mLB_FD_76858 | JGI IMG/M metagenome (GOLD analysis project Ga0102589, IMG submission 76858) | Arabidopsis root microbial communities from the University of North Carolina, USA - plate scrape MF_Col_mLB | ecosystem: Host-associated > Plants > Roots > Endosphere | place: USA... | reverse complement strand
ATGAACAAAAATTAAGTTTAGAAGAATTAGCCCAAAAAACAGGAGTTAGTAAATTAACATTAGGAAAGATTGAAAGAGGCGAAACGAACCCAACGTTAGCTGTCATTTGGAAAATAACGAAAGGGTTATCGATTCCTTTATCGAGATTGATGGTTGTTGGAGAACCTGTAGCTGTTGCGCGCTGCGGAGAAGGATTTGCAGTAGATGTAGGACAAACATGGCATTTAGAAACGATGTTCCGTTATACGAAAGAAACGGGGATGGAAATGCACCGTGCTTGTTTAAGATCGAATAGTATATATGAACCAGAAGCTCATCATGAAGGTGCTATTGAGCTTGTAACGGTAATGAAAGGGAAAGTATCTATTCAAGTTGAGAATGATGTATACGAATTAAATGAGTTTGACTCTATTCAATTTGAAGCGAACAAGAAACATAGTTATAGAAATGAAGAAGATGAAGTAGCAGTATTACATTTAACGATGAAATATTCTTCATGAAAAAATCCCCTATAGAAAAATCTATAGGGGATTTTTTTATACGCTGTGCTTAAATATATGAAAGAATGTTATTAGTAAGAGCGTGGCATGAGTAATAAACAAATAAAATAAACTAAAAAACCCGTCCCAAAACATAAAACAGCAATGACCCAAAGTATGCGAATGAGTGTAGAGCTAATATCAAAATATTCTCCTAAACCACCACATATACCGAATAGCATTTTATCAGTTTCGGATTTACACAATCTTTTTGACATCTTCTAATCCACTCCTTTTTATCTCGCTTTAACGGGCAGTAAGACCTCCACCTAAAAATTCAGCGAAAGCAAAGAAGTTAGGTGGGGATTAACTGCCCGTTAAAGCCCGATTGGTTTAACTAATGATCAGTGGGGGGGAGGAACACCCCCCGCTGATCAAAGTTTCACTTTATAGCAAACTATATACTTCTATTCTATATGGAAATTTATGAGAAGACTATGTGGTTGTATTACATTTTTTTTAGGGAATAGTCGTAATAATTGTCTTAATTTTCAGTGGATATTAAACTTATAGTGATGAGGTGATTTCTAATAAAGGGTGGGGGAATAGAGAGATGACAGTATATTGGTTAACTAATGTAATGCTTGAATCGGGATATACATATGAAGAGGGGAGAATTTCCCAAACAGAAACAGAGTTATGTAGTTTACTCATTGAAGATGGACGAATTAAAAGAATGATAGCAGGGGCTGTTCAAGAGGAAGGGGTACTCATTCTTGATGCCAATCGTTTATTGATTTTGCCCGCTTTCGAAGAGATGCATATTCATATTGATAAGACGTATTATAGTGGCCCTTGGAAAGCTTGTATGCCAGCAGAGAATATTCTTACACGTTTTCATGAAGAAGAAAAAATTCTGCCGAAGCAATTAGCAACTGCTCAAGATAGAGCGGAAAATATGCTAGCGTTATTGCTTCGAAATGGTGCAACGAATATTAGAACGCATTGTAATGTTGATCCGATTATTGGACTTGGTAATTTGGAGGCGACGTTAGCCGCGTTGGAAACATATAAAAATCAGGTTTCTGGTAGAATCGTTGCTTTTCCGCAACATGGATTATTGCGCAGTAATTCTGTACAACTTGTGAAAGATGCGATGCGTATGGGGGCGCATCTAGTCGGCGGAGTGGATCCAGCTACAGTGGATAATGATATTGAAAAATCATTACATACAATTATGGATATTGCAGTAGAATTTAATGCGGATGTTGATATTCATCTGCACGATGCAAATAATCTTGGAACGTTTACAATGAAGAGATTGGCTAGTCTAACAGAAGAAGCGGGGTGGCAAGGTCGCGTCACAATTAGTCATGCGCTTGGACTTGGTGGTGTTGCGGATAAAGAAGCTGAAGAAGTGGCAGAAAGACTAGCTGCTTTAAACATTGATATTACTTCAACGGTGCCAATTGGGAAACAAGTAATCCCGATTCCGTTATTAGATAAAAAAGGTGTGAAAGTTTCATTAGGAAATGATAGTATTACAGATCATTGGTCACCGTTTGGGACAGGTGATATGCTGCAAAAGGCAAATCGATTAGCAGAGCGTTTCGGATGGAGTGACGAAAGGTCTTTAGGAAAAGCCCTTCGCTTTATTACGGGTGGAAAAGAAACGTTAAACAATGAAGGGAAGCGAGCATGGCCGAATGTAGGAGATGAAGCGAGTTTTGTTTTGACGAATGCAACATGTACTGCTGAAGCGGTAGCGCGTCAAACAGAGAAGCGTTTAGTCGTGCATAAAGGAAATATTGTTGTTGGAAGTTTAAATGAGGTGGAATTAAATAATCTTGTGTAAAAGAATCGTTTGAATGTTTTGAGGAGGGTTCTAATTGTGAGTGTAGAACTCTTCTTTTTTATGCTTACAATATATTTCTTATAAGGAAGTTAGAAGGGATGAAGAATTTGGACAATCAACATAACCAAAATCATATTATGGGAACTTTGCAATGGTTTATATTTTTATTAGCGAATTCAATCGCACTACCAATTGTCGTTGGCGGATTATTTCATCTTACGACGGAAGAAATATTTTATTTAATGCAGCGCACATTTTTTGTAGTTGGTATATCTTCTTTTTTACAAGGGTGGCTTGGACATAGACTACCAATTGCGGATGGACCAGCTGGATCTTGGGTTGGAGTATTTACCGTGCTTGCTTATGCAACTGTCGGGCAAGATCAATTACATAGTACGTTGCAAATTTTAGAATTAGGCATGATAATTTCCGGTTTTGTTTTAGTAGGATTAGGAGTCACTGGTTTTATCGGACGTATTTTATTTTTATTTACGCCTCTTGTGACAGGGACGTTTTTACTTTTATTATGTTTACAATTAAGCGGTGTATTTTTAAAAGGGATGCTAGGAATTACTGCTACTGTTTCTCAAATTGATGGATTTACAGCATTAATTGCGTTTAGTATATTTTTGTTCGTTATTATACTATCTAATTTTGGAAAAGGTTTTGTCAAAAGTTACGCAGTTTTAATAGGATTAATTAGCGGGTGGATTCTTTTTCTCATTGCAGGAAAAGTGACGATTCCATCTCAAGTAACTCATTTTGTGCAACTTCCGCATATATTTGCTTGGGGACTTCCAAAATGGAATACAGGTATGGCTGTATCAAGTTTCGTTATGGTATGTATTTTAGTTTCAAATACAGTGGCAGCTATTATAGCGATTAATCAAGCTACCATTCAAAAAGGGACTATTGAACAGAAGCAGTTGAAGAATGGTACCTGGGTTGGTGGGGTTTCGCATATCATTTCTTCTGTATTTTCAACTGTAGGTGTCGTGCCGTTACCAGCAACGGCAGGATTTATACGTTTAACGAAACAAAAGTATATACGATCGTTCTTACTGGCATGTATGTTACTAGTCGTAATGTCGCTGTTTCCGAGTATTATTCGTTACTTAGCATCTTTACCATCCGCGGTCGCCTCTGCGGTTTTACTGGCTTCGTTCGTACAGCTAATTGGAATTGGATTTTATAATATAAAACAAGTGCCAATGAGCGAAAGGAATGTAACGATTTTAGGAGTTGCTGTATTATTTGGAAGCGGTGTTATGTTTTTACCGTCTGGAGCACTCCAATCTTTGCCTTCTGTTATGCAATATATATTCGGAAATGGCTTGTTCGTAGGTACAGTTGTTAGCATATTACTAGAACAAATGTGGCGTATTGAAAAGTGAGTGGATACAAAGAGTATCTGCACTGTATAAAAGTCTAAAATAACATGTGAAATAAAGCCCATTTTCATTCACCACCTGCACATTTCGTTCATACAATATCTTGACTAAATAAACACCCAACTTACACATACACGGCTCTGGCTTAAGCAAGGAGGGTTATACCAGTTGAAGGAAAAAGCGTATCAATCTAAACCGTTACTCACAAAGAGAGAAAGAGAAGTATTTGAATTACTGGTTCAAGATAAAACAACGAAGGAAATTGCAGGTGAACTTTTTATCAGTGAAAAAACAGTACGCAATCACATATCAAACGCAATGCAAAAGCTAGGAGTTAAAGGACGTTCACAAGCAGTTGTTGAGCTTCTTCGCATGGGAGAGCTCGAACTATAAAAAGAAAGCCGACTTTTATACGAGGAGTCGGCTATTTTTCTGTTTGCATTTGAAATGGAGAAGGTATCTCAGACTCTAGAAGAGAAGAGATGTTTAATAAAGGAAGGATTCTTTATTACGCGGTTTTGTGAAAACTTATCTGGCAGTACATATTTAGAATTGGAAAAAAATCAGGTACCATATAATGAGTTCGGTAAAATGTTTGAAAAAGCGTTGAAAATAACAATTTTATAACGTGATAAGGTATTCAAGATAGATATCATTATCATTCGTGAATAAGAAGGTGCAAATATGAAATTGTATTTTAAGGATATGGAGATAGGTGAAATTAAAGATGTTTTTGGAGATATGCCATGGATGTATGGAACAATTCGTTTATACGAGAATAGTAAACCGCTCCAAAAATATTTTCGTGAAATGGTAGACGAAGATAGTGTATTTGATTTTGAAAGCATAGACCCTGAATTTTTAGATGAAGACAATTGGTCTATTTTTGATGAGGGTGATCGGCGGCATTTAGGGATTGATATACCTGCTATTCATATGGAGGAAGCAACGGTTGCGTGGCGTTGGAGATAAGAACTATAGCATGCGTATGTAGTAGGTTGAGTTTCTTGGTATGCTCAAGTGATAAGGAAGAAAGCCAACTTTTATACAAGGAGTTGGCTATTTTTCTGTCCGTTTCATGTGCTATAAGAATGATAAGAACACTCCATACATAAATAGGTAGTAAGGAGGGGATATGTTGAAAAGGGTATTGTTAGTTTCAACAAGTGCACATGATATGAATGGACACCCGACTGGTTTGTGGCTTGAAGAGCTCGCAGCTCCTTATAATTTATTTGAAAAAGCTAAGTTTGATGTTGATATGGTGTCGATAAAGGGCGGTAGAGTACCTATTGATAGAGTGTCTATTCCGAATGGTATACCTCGTGAATTTAAGCGTGTCGCTTCTTTATTGCAAAATACGAAGTCAATTTCAATTGTTCATTTTTCGGATTATGATGCGGTTTTATTTGGTGGTGGGCACGGGGCGATTGTAGATTTTCCGGGTAATCCATATGTAGCAAATTTGATTGAGAATATGTACAATAATAACCGGATTGTAGCGGCTGTTTGTCACGGAGTAAGCTCCTTAGTCGGTGTGAAGAATAAGGATGGATCGTTTTTTAGTGCGGGTAAGCGTATAACAGGTTATACAAATGCTGAAGAAAAAGCTGTACATTTAGAAAAGCGAGTTCCTTTTTTATTAGAAAGTAAATTGAAAGAAGAAGGAGCTTTGTTTTATGTTGCTCCTAATTTTACGCCACACGTGGTAGTAGATGGGCGTTTGATTACAGGGCAAAATCCGCAGTCTAGTGTGGAAATAGGGAAAGCTATAAGAAGAGCTGTAAATAAATTATAGAAAAATGCTCGCTACTAATACAGGTAGTGGGCATTTTTTCTATAGTGTAAATGGAGAATCCTCTTAAACTAAAAAGATATATTAAGTATAATGACTTCATTTATAATTAATCGTGAATTTGCTATACTATTTTGTATGGACAAAAGGGGAGGCTCTTTTAATGAGAAAAGTTGCGTGTGCAAACACTTATATTAATAAAATAAAGCCCGTTATTCGAAAAACGAGTTTTAGCCAATTGAAAATAGATGAAATTGCGAAATATATGGATATTAGTAAGGCCACTTTATATAAACGTTTTTCTTCGAAAGATGAGATTATTGAAGCGGTGGTAGAAGATTTTATGAACTACCTTCTTGAAGGTGATGCGGATAATCAAGATGAAAGTATGTCTTTTGCAGAACGTTTCCAAAAGACGTTTATCCACTCTTTAAAATGTGTGACATATATTTCTGATGTTTTTTTACAAGATTTGAAAGAGGCATATCCGCACTTATCTGATCAGCTAGTCGCTGCACAACAAAATCGTAATCAGAATTTACAAATGTTTTTTGAAGCGGGTATGGAACAGGGCTACTTTAATAAAATGAACGCACAATTATTTATGGTACAAGATGATGTGATGTTAAGACGTATTATAGAACATTCTTTTTGTATTCAGTACGATATTACGTTAAAGAAAGCGATACTGGATTTTTATCAATTAAAGAAGTATCAACTTTTTAAACCAGAGTATATAGAAGCAATTGATGATTCTGAAATTGAAAAAGATGTTATTGCTATTTTGCAAATGATTTCATAAAAAAAGCAGGTTTTCCTATACTAATGGAAACCTGCTTTTTTTATATGTTATTTTTTCACGTGTTGTAATACTAATTCAGCTACTGGACCACCTGAAGCTGGGTTTTGACCAGTGATAACACGATTATCTTCTACAGCATAAGCTTCCCAAGGCTGCGCAGCTTTTTGGTAAAGTCCTCCATTTTTAATGAGTTCATCTTCTGTTAAAAATGGAACAAATTGATCCAATTCAGCTAGTATTTCTTCTTCATTTGAGAATCCTGTTACTTTTTTACCGCTAATTAAACGTTCTCCGTTACTTAATGTGATGTGAAATAAACCAGCAGCTCCGTGGCAAACAGAAGAAACAATTCCTCCATTTTCATAAATGTTGCGGCTAATCATTTGAAGTTCTTTATTTTTTGGGAAGTCCCAAATTACACCGTGACCGCCTGCGTAATAAATAACAGCGTAGTCTTCTGGATTCACTTCACTCGGTTTCATTGTAGAACCGAGACGATTCATAAATTCTTTCTTTTGATACCATTCCCAATCGATGCTCTCCGCCATTGCTAAACTATGCGGATCAATTGGCGTATAACCACCTTGTGGGCTGACATAATCTACTTCGTAACCAGCTTCTTCAACTTTTTTAACGAAATGGACAGCTTCACCAAGCCAAAGCCCAGTAGCTCGATTTAAATTTGGATATTTTTCTACGCTTGTTAATACAACTAACATTTTTTTCTTCATCATAATCCTCCTGTAACGTTTCTTCTATATAAAAGTTCTTTATTTGCTTAATTTTATTAAGTTAGAAATTGCAAATTTGAATAACCATGTCAGTCCTCCTTATAGCGGATTCGAAATTAGTGTATAACAATTTTTATACAAAGTAAACTAAAAAAGCTAAATTAGTTTACTTTGTATATTTTTCGTTGACAAACTGTAATGCTGAAACTATGATAGTTCCATGAATGTCGAACAACATACATGTTACGTTTCGAATTCAGTTCGTCGCGCGATAAATTTATACATTTGATGAAGTTGTTTAGTGGTGATAGAGGAGCTAAACAAATTTATTTTTCATTTACAATTACTACAATCAGGAGAGGTGTTACACATGGGGAAAGATATAAGTAATCATTCAAAATGGTTTGTTTTCACATTATGTTTTATCGTTTTATTAGGACCGATGAATGCGGTGTTATTTAATGTAGCGTTAGAGGATATTGCTCATGATTTATCCATTAGTCAATCGAAAGTAAGTTGGGTTGTAGTAGGTTATTCCTTAGTTGTCGGTATTGGTTCGATGATATATGGGAAACTGGCGGATCGTTACAGTGTAAAAAAATTATTAATTATTTCCATTATCATATTTGTAGTTGGTTCTATTATTGGGTTTGTAAATCAATCTTATGCGATTGTCATTTTTGCAAGATTAGTGCAAGCGGGCGGTGGAGCTGCATTTATTGCGCTTAGTATGATTGCAGTTGCAAAATTAGTTGCTCCTGCTGAAAAACCAGGTGCGTTAGCGATGATTAGTTCTTCTATTGCATTAGCGGTTGGTATCGGCCCTTTAGTTGGTGGTGCAATTACAAATACGTTAGGGTGGCCGTATTTATTTTTATTTATGGTTATTTCAGTGGTTGGGATTTTCTTGCTTATCAAATTTATGCCGGAAGAAGCGCAGTATACGGAAGAAGCGTTTCATTTTGATTACATTGGAGCGGTGTTGTTATTTGTATTCATTACGACAGTTTTATTAGGTGTAAATATTAATAGTTGGCTATTTGTGTTATCTGTTGTTTTCTTATTTTTATTCACGGTTCGTATGAAGAACGCAGAGCATCCATTTATTGATATCGAGTTGTTTACGAACAAACCATTTCTGCGCTTAATAACAGTCGGTTTCATCATTAATGTGGCGTTATGTGCTAGTTTGTTACTATTACCGCTGTTGTTAGGAAGAGAGTATGGATTATCTCCATTTGTTATTGGAATTACGCTATTTATTGCCTCTCTCTTTGGTATTGCGTCAAGTTTTATTACAGGGAAAATTGTCCCTTCATTTGGGAATGTGAATATGATTTATGTAGCGTCTGTTGTTATGATAGTGGGCTTTTTAATTTTAGGACTTATTCCAAGCGGAAGTTTACTTTATATTGTATTAGCGGTTGTTTTTACGTTTATAAGTTATTCAGCAATTCAAGTTTCATTAAATACATTTATACCGAAAACATTGAATCCTTCTAAAGTTGGAGTTGGCCTTGGATTGTATAATTTAATTAACTTTTTCGGTATGGCATTCGGACCAGCTGTAGCAAGCAAAATTATGGAGTCTACAAATAGTTATCGTTTGAATTTTATTTTAATCGTCGTTTTAATTTTTGCTCATTTCTTCTTATTAATAGGAATGTCTTCTATTCAGAGAAAAGTGGTGTAATGAATACGTATTTTATATAGAAGAAACCGACTTTCAAATAGAGGGTCGGTTATTTTTCTGTCTTGCAAATTACGAAAAAAAGGAGCAAAATAAATAAGGTCCTAGTCTATACAGGTACAAATAAAAAAATCATACAGGAGCATTTTAAGTAAGCGGATTTAAAGTGCGTACAATATACTGATAAACATAAAATAAGATGATGAATGAGAAAACGGGTGATGAAGTTGAATAGAGCAATCGGTGTTATCGATTCAGGAGTTGGCGGTTTAACAGTAGCGAAGGAATTAATTCGTCAGTTGCCGAAAGAACGTATTATATATTTAGGAGATACAGCACGTTGTCCGTATGGTCCACGTTCTCGAGAAGAAGTGCGTCAATTCACGTGGGAAATGACGGAGCATTTACTAGATTTAAATATCAAAATGTTAGTTATTGCGTGTAATACAGCAACTGCGGTTGTATTAGAAGAAATGCAGAAACAATTACCGATCCCAGTCGTAGGAGTTATCCATCCAGGGTCACGTACAGCTTTAAAAGTGACAAATACGTACCATGTTGGGATTATTGGAACGATTGGAACGGTGAAAAGCGGTGCGTATGAAGAGGCGTTAAAGTCTATTAATAACCGTGTTATGGTAGAAAGTTTAGCGTGTCCGCCTTTCGTTGAACTTGTAGAGAGTGGGAATTTCGAAAGTGAAATGGCGTATGAAGTTGTGAGGAAAACGTTACAACCGCTGAAAAGAACTGATATTGATACGCTTATTTTAGGTTGTACACATTATCCGATTTTAGGCCCAGTTATTAAAAAGGTAATGGGAGATAAAGTGCAATTAATTAGTTCGGGTGATGAAACAGCGCGAGAAGTAAGTACGATTTTATATCACAGTAAAATGTTAAATGAGGGAGAAGAACAAAGTGATCATCTCTTCTTAACAACTGGAAAAATAGGTCTATTTAAAGAAATTGCATCGAAATGGTTCGGTCAACCGATTGAAAATGTGAAGCATATCAATTTAGAAACAAAATAATAGTAGACTTATAGAAGTGAACTCCTGAGAAATCAGGAGTTTTTGTTTATAAGAAGCAAGGTATGTTCTAAAACGTAAAACAGCTCGTATACATAATAGTACAAACTTAGATTTTAGGGGGGAATGGCATGCCTAAATCCACTTTTAAATGGGTTGTTGGTGCTACTGTGAGCGCTGTTTTACTAACAGGGTGTGGCTTTATAAAAACAGCTCGTATACATAATAGTACAAACTTAGATTTTAGGGGGGAATGGCATGCCTAAATCCACTTTTAAATGGGTTGTTGGTGCTACTGTGAGCGCTGTTTTACTAACAGGGTGTGGCTTTATAAATCAGGAGAAAGCAACTGAACAAATTGATCCGCCAAAACAAGTTACGTATACAGAGGGTGGGAAGAAAGAAGTAGCTAAAAAAGATAAGCAAGGGCAAATGGTAAATAGAGAACTATACCTTGTTGATAAAAATGGTTATGTTGTACCACAAACGTTAGCTATACCTACTCCGAAAGCAAATGAGACTGTGAAGCAAACGTTAGAATACCTTGTGAAAGATGGACCGGTAACAAATTTATTACCGAATGGGTTTCGTGCAGTCATTCCGGCGAATACAACGATGACCTTAGATTTGAAAAAGGACGGAACGGCAGTTATTGATTTCTCTAAAGAAATGAAAAACTATGCGAAAGAAGAAGAGCGTCAAATCGTTGAATCTATAGCTTGGACGTTGACGCAATTTACAGAGATAAAACAAGTGCAGTTCCAAATAAATGGTGAGAAATTGGCAAAGATGCCGGTTGGTGGTACACCGCTTGGTGAAGGAGTGAGCCGTGCAAATGGTATTAACTTCGATGATGAACAAGTAGCAGATGTAACAAATACAAAACCAGTCACACTGTATTTTATGGCGCAAAATAATAATAAACAGCAATACTACGTACCAGTCACACGCCGCGTTGCGGAAGGTAAAGAAAATGACTATGCAACAATTATAGATGAACTTGTAAAAGGTCCGATCCATCAATCGCTCCTGAATGATTTTAATCCAGGCGTTAAGCTTATTACGAATCCGAAATTACAAGACGGAAATCTTACATTAAACTTTAATGAAAATATATTTGTAAACCCAGATAAAAATATGATCTCAAATTACGTATTGAAGTCGTTAGTTTTATCTTTAACAGAAAAGAAAGGTGTGAAAAATATTTCTATTGAAGTGAATGGAAAAGCAAATCTTATAGATGAAAAGGGCGGAAAGTTAATAAAACCTGTAGATCGTCCAGAAAACGTGAATACAGGTAGTTTTTAATCGTCAATAATTTGATATACTTAAGTAAGAAAGAGGAATTGCTTTTTGGGTTCCTCTTCTTTTATTGTATACATATCATACATTTAAATTTGGCTATACTAACAAGTAGTTATGAGGAGGTTATTTTTATGCGAGTAGATGGTAGAGAGAAAACAGAATTACGCCATATACATATTCATACGAATTATTTAAAACATCCAGAGGGATCTGTATTAATTGAAGTTGGGGATACAAAGGTGATTTGCTCAGCAACAATTGAAGAGCGTGTCCCGCCATTTATGCGTGGAGAAGGAAAAGGCTGGGTAACAGCTGAATACGCGATGATTCCGCGTGCAACAGAACAACGTACGATTAGGGAGTCAAGCAAAGGGAAAGTAACAGGACGTACAATGGAAATTCAACGTCTAATTGGACGAGCATTACGTGCGGTAGTTGATTTAGAAGCGCTTGGCGAGAGAACAGTTTGGATTGACTGTGATGTCATCCAAGCAGATGGTGGAACGAGAACAGCTTCTATTACAGGTGCATATGTAGCGATGGTATTAGCTTTCGAGAAATTATTACAAGCAGAAAAAGTATCTAAAATTCCAGTAAAAGATTATTTAGCAGCAAC
>Ga0102589_1005132_pt1 | contig 11696 bp, 6 predicted proteins | sample AraplaMF_Col_mLB_FD_76858 | JGI IMG/M metagenome (GOLD analysis project Ga0102589, IMG submission 76858) | Arabidopsis root microbial communities from the University of North Carolina, USA - plate scrape MF_Col_mLB | ecosystem: Host-associated > Plants > Roots > Endosphere | place: USA... | reverse complement strand
AACAGCAAGTACTTGACGATTTGAACAATGTACGAAGAAAAAATAATGTAGCTGACCCCGTGGAGTTTACTGGTGAGCAGGACTTCATTCCGTTTAGGTATCAGGGGCAGTATGAAGATGTTGAAACAGGATTATATTACAACAGATTCCGATACTACTCTCCAAGTGAAGGGATGTATTTACAACAAGATCCTATTGGGCTTGCTGGTGGAAATCCTACCTTGTACGCATATGTGAATAATCCAAATTTAAAAATAGATCCGTTTGGACTTGATGATCTATATGCGTTACTTGCATTGAAAGATGGTTGGTATAATGTAATGGAATGGGGAAAGAAAAATCCAGTTGGTGAAGTATTTTTAAAAGAGGGAGAACTTTGGAAAATCGGAACTTCAAAAAATGCTTTGAAAAGATATACATTAGCATATTTAGATCGAATAGGTGTAGAAATGAAGATATTGCATACAGATGCTAATAATGCTACTGTAAAACATTTAGAAAATCAAAAAATTCGGGGTTATGAACAATGGAAAGGATATTTACCACCAGGAAATAAATGTCGCCATTAAATTTGAAAGGGTATGATATTATATGCATTTTAACATTGTAACTGATACGGCGGGTTCAAAGGTTGGAGAATTGGCAAGTGAGTTACGTAACTATTTAATACCTAGAATTCATAGTAAGTATGCCAATGTAGATGTTACTATTCTAGTAGGGTTTCGTTGTTTACCAGACTCTTATAAGAGAAAATCTTTTATTAGATATACAAAAAAAGATAATTGTTTGGCTATTGATATTTCTATTGAATTGGGAGATTATTCTAAAATGTATAAGATTGAACAACGATATCATCTAGGAAATACCTTTATTGAATATTTAAGAAAAGCATTAGTAAAGAGAACATTTGAAGGGTTAGATAACGAAGAATTTATTGATAATATTATAAAATGGGGAAAAGAAATTCCTATAAAAATGGATTGTGGGTCGACAAAAGTAGAGAATTGGTTTAGAGATGAAATTGATTGGTCTTCAGATCTTGATAAGTAATCGAGAATTATGGGCTGCAAGAAAGTGGTCAGAATTGTGAATACGTAAATTAAATAAGCGAGTAAAAATGAACACATGTAAAGGTGAGGCTAAAAGCTTCTCTCTACATGTGTTTTCTTATTAGAAAAGAAGGAGAGGGAACCTCGCTGTCAAGAATTTAGGTTTATTATTAAAAATAGAAAATTATAGATAAATGTTTATTCGCACGTGCAATAAAAAGGTATATAATAGGTTGTTTTGAAATTTATTCATTGGTTTGGTGATTTCTACTTCTGCTACTAATTATTTGTATTACATATAAGAGATAAACCTCTCCTAATGCCCCCACCAAGTGAGAATGCAATTCGTAGTCTAGAAGAAAAAATGAACATTAGACTAACTGTTCCATATATTAAAAAAGATTAATTATAAAAATTGGCGTATCCCAACTTTAAAAGAGTAGAAGGAATACGCCTTTTTATTTTTAAATGATATTTAGTTATTAATGTTAAATGTTTTGAAAATTAGTACATTTTGTGAAAATAATGCTTAATCTATTGTTTATTTAGCGAAATCTAGAAAATATTGTTGATTAATAGTAAAGTGATAGTATAATGGAGGAGTAGTTACATTTATGGTTATTAATTCCTTGGAAAAGAATTGGTAAAAACGAGTTGAACTCAATACAATGAGTATTCCAGAAAATGTAACTATAAAAAAACTAATGAAATGAGGAGATTTTATGATTAACATGATTCAATATTTGGAGCAAAATCCGTCGATGGTAACTTTGTTAAAAGAAAAAAAGGCTTCTCTAGTTGGTGTTACAGAATTTGAACAAAAGGCAATACTAGATTCTTTTGACGAGGAATATGGTTCAGAAAGTTTAATTTGGATCTAAGGTTTAAAAAAAGTAAATGGTTGTGGCTAGCTATAAGTGTCTACTTAGTAATCGGTATGTATATGTTCTATGTAACTTATAGCTCGCCTTCTTTAAATATAAAGGTTCAGGAAAAAAATGGACAATGGTTTGTAATTGAACCATATTTCAAAAAATGGGCAGATGAAAATCATATAATGTCAGGAGATGCAATTTTAGAGGTTGATGGTACTCGGATAGAATATGATCCTAAGCTAAAATATGATTCTGTAATTAGAGCAGCAAATGAATTGTTAATAATGAAGCCAGATGGAAAACAAATTGAAGTAAAAATAAAGCATTTAGACATACCACAACAATTTTATTATGTTTTGGTAGTTCCCTTTTGTTATTATTTACTTAGTTTGTTTATTACAATGTATTTAAATTATAAACAAAAAAATAACAACCTTATTAATTTACTAATTTTATTTATTCTAACTGTTTCTTTAGCGTATGTTAGTAGTGGGGCTTCGAGTAGACTTGATTTTGTTGGTATTGTTGTAAATCGTAGTACTATGCTACTGTGCTTAGTGTTGTTAATTCATTTCTTGAAGGAATATTTTAAATTTTTAAATATAAAATGGGTTTTTTTTGATAATGTGAAAGCACTATATGTAATTCCTTTATTTACTATATTGATTAGCGTTTTAAGTGTAATTTATCCCTCTACTTACCTTTTCCATTCATACATTATTCTAGGGATGTTTTTAATACTTTTAACAATCCTACTATGTATCATGATAAGAGGGTATCTTAAACATAAAACGCCACAACTAAAAATTTTATTGAGTAGTGTTTTTATTCCGTTTTTACCTTTTCTTTTTTTGTATGCACTACCAGTAATTTTATTTGATCACTACTTACTATCTGCCGAAGTATGCTCCTCATTCTTGATGCTAATCCCATACAGCTTTATTTGCACACAGCTCACTGAACGTATATTTGATATGGAGTACTTTATTACCCGTTTACGCCATTACTTTAATTTTTCATTTGTTTTTACTAGTTGGCTGCTAATGGGTCTTTATTGGCTTACTGATTTGTCTATTTCAAGAATGACGGAAATTTTCTTCTTTACGTTCTTTTCTTTAATAGCACTTTTCTACATTAAAGAGAAAATAGATTATCATAAGCGAAAAATTCTTTTTTCAACAAAAGGGGATTATATCCATCGTTTGTATACGACAGTTGATAGTATTGGAAGGGTCGTAAAGATTGAAGACTTGCTTGAGAGATTTGTTCGAGAAATTGCTTTACACCTTGAGATAAAACATGTTTACGTATTAACCTACGATTTGCAAACACATCAAATTACTTCCACAAGCACATCAAAAGAATATACTCAAAATCAAATGAACGAAATAGAGCTTGAGCAACTCCGCTTGGGAGATATAAAGAAGACAGAGCATTTTTATATTGCCTCTATTCACCAAGATATGAATTATAAAAGAATACTAGTCGTAGACCACTATAAATCTATTCATCTAAAGGATGAGGAATTATTATGGCTTGAATTATTGCTTTTATATGTAAATAATTTTATTGAAAATACGAAAATGGTGGAAGATCTATTAGAGCAGTTGAAGCATATGAAAGAGGCTGATAAAAGTCAGTTACCGTGGCTTAATAAGCTACTTTGGTTACGATTTGAACAAGAAAAATATCAATTAGCACAAGAGCTTCATGATACGGTATTACAAGAGCAACTCCATATTGCTAGGGAGATGGATGTATTTATCAACGCGAAGAAAAAGACGGATATTCAATCGGGTCTTGCTAAAATCCATGAACATATGATTACATCTTTAAATGATTTAAGAGGCTACTGTGAAAATTTGAAGCCGCCATTATTAGATACATTAGGCTTAAATGCTGCGCTTGAGAAGCTTATACAAAAAGTTCATAAACGTGCTGATTTTATTTTAATTTATACAATTGATCGACTATATTTAGAGGATGAGCGTTTAAATTTGATGATTTATCGGCTTTTCCAAGAGTTGTTAAACAATGCTTTAAAACATTCGTATGCCAACACTGTCGAAATTCATTTGTTAGAAACAGAAATGGGCTTTGAAATTATTTATTCAGACGATGGTGTAGGATGTAAAATGGATGAAATTATTGTTTCTGATTCAATGGGCATTAGGGGAATGCAAGATAGGGTACAAGCCTTTAATGGTCAGTTTTCTATCAACACCAATGTAGGAGAAGGAATGTCCATTCGAATTAAAGTAATTGAAGGGAATCATACTCATTCCTATAACTACGATACGTATCATAAAAGGCCAACTTATAGCAAAGGATAATAGATGAAAGATATGAACCATTTTTAAACCTCCTAATCTTTTTGTATTGTGCAGAATTCACAGTATGAGTATGGATTGGGAGGTTTTGCTTTGGAAAAGGATAGTCGAGAAAGGGAAATAGAGTTTTAACCTGGTAGAAAATTTAGCTATTCAAATTCTGCGTATGTTTTGTTAACAGCCAATATTGAAAAAGCGTAGTTTTTTGCGGTACGTAGCCACTCTAAAGGTATAGTAAGAGCCTTATACTAAAGGACTAAAAATATACAAATAGCTCAAATCAATGACATTTGCTAAATAAAAATAAGAACTGAAAAACTTAGGCAGTATAAAAATTAAGATAAAATCAAAATGTTATTATTTTTTGTATTGGAATAGGAGGAAATACACTTTTTAGAATTAATCTATAAAATAAAGAGAATTATTAAGAATGTAGCCGATATAATCCAATAGATGATAGAGGAGGTATGGAAATTTGAATAAAAAAATACTTTTCACAGCAGCAGCTATTCCAGCAGCTCTATTTGTACCAACAGTTGCAGGAGCGGTGGGAGCTGATACAGTCACAGTCACAGGAAAAAATACCGTAAATGAAACTTTAAAAGCTTCTATAGAAAACTTACCAGAAAATTCAATTGTCAAAGGTTATCAGTGGTACTATGTAGATGGTTCCGACGATTTAAAGAATAAAGCAATCTCTGGTGCAACAACAGCATCATTTACAATACCGGTTGACGCGGCAGGCAAAGCAGTTTACGTGGAAGCGACTACAACGAAAGATATGAAGTATAAGAGTAAAACTATTTCTATCAACGACCTGAAACTTTCAATAACTGTACCTAGAATTGGTAGTAGTTCAAATTACGCAGTACCTGGTGAATCCGTCCAGGTAGCAGGTGCAATTGTAACTGATGATGCAGGAGCAACGTTACAAAGTAGTCAAATTACATATAGCTATCAATGGTTTTATAAAGTTGGTAATTCCTTTACCATTATCAATGGAGCTACAAGCGACACATACAGAATTCCTAATAACGCTTTAGATAGTGGCATTACAGATATAATGGTTAGAGTACAAGCGAAGGTAGGCGAATCTTTCGTAGAATCAGATTTTTCTAGTGTGATCAAAGTATCTAATGAACCTGCTAATTCAATGATTGAAGAAATTAAAACTTTACTAATAGATGACAATAAATATAATGTAACAACTCTTGAATCTTTTAAGGCAAAAGTAACGGAATTAGAAAGTAATTATCAGGCGCTATCAACTGCAGCAAAGGCGAATGTGAAAAATTATGATGTATTAAAGAGAGCTGCTGTAGATGTAGATTTAATAAGCAAGTTAAATGAGAAAGTAGATAAGGTAAAAGAGATTGATGAAAAAGACTTACCGAAGTATTTAAAAGAAATCGATGAGGCTTATGGTAAGTTGGATTTACTACAACGTAGCTTAGATATAAATGATGACTTATACAATAGCATTAAGAGCATTTTGAAAGATCCGACAGATATCGATGAATTTAAAGAAGTTCGAAGACTAAATCAGGAAATTGTTGCATTATTAGCACATGAAAATTCCTTTGTGAAGTATGTACCTACTAGCGTAGAAGCTTTACAAACAGCAGTTGAAACAATCGAAAAAGATATAGCGAAATTATCTCAAAATTACCGAGCTACTGTTCAAAATCAAGCAATTTTAAGTGATGCTAAGTCGGATATCAAAAAGATTGGACAATTTATTAAACTTTTCGATAAGCTGTCATCAAATGATTCACCTACCAAACAGGTGACTACAGCAAAATCAATACGTACGGCTTATGAAAAACTAACATATAAACAACTACAACTAGTACCAACGAAATATTTGAATTCATTACTTCAAGCTGAAAACGCTGAAAATAGTCAAATAGACAAATTAAATAAAGAAATTGACAGTTATGTAGGCGATGCGGAAGATAGTTATCCAATAGATCCGTCAGTAGATTCTTGGCAAAGTCATGTTAATAATGTAAACCGTATTATTAATGAATATAAGGGCTTAACGAAAAATTCAGCGGCTAAAATTGTTGGGTATGGAAGCATTGTAACTTTGCAAAAAGATTTTAAAACAGCCGAAAAAATAATTAAGGACATGGATGCCTATAATAAGCTTTCAGAAACGCCGGGGGTAGCTGAGAGTAAATTAAAAACGAACTACACGAATGTATTGAAAGCTTACAATAAGTTAACTAGTTTACAACAATCTCTTGTTTATAATGCTAACGATTTTTTATTAAATACACCGACGATTACAGTTGACTTAAATGGTAAGGAGCCTGCTGATAAAGCGGCTGCATTGGCTTTAAAGGCTGATGTTGAGAAGCTAGCTAATGTAACGAACTATACTTTTGCACAATTCGAAAGTGCTGTAAATGCAGCAACAACAAAATATAAAAGCCTATCTTCCGCTGGACGAAAGTATGTAACAAACTATTATTTATTAACAGCTGCGAGTAAAGATCTTTCTGGTGTGAAGTCATTCCATAAAAAAGTGCAAGCTGCACGAGAAGAAACTGATGCTGCGAAACAAGCGAAAAAAATTCAAACCGTACAAACTGCATATGCTAAGTTACCTGCAAATCAACAGTATCTAGCAAAACAGCAATATGAAGATTTGCTTAATAATCATCCAGCAGATGGGAATGCACCAGATATCACAACATTAAATAATGAAATTGCAAAAATTGTCTCAGATGATATGTATACAGTTTCAATAGAAAAAATTAATGAGTTTTCAAACCAATATAAAAAGCTAAGCTCTAGTGATAAAAAACGTATTACGAATGCTTCGATCTTAACAACAGCGGTTTCCGATGTGAAAAAAGTAGAATCATTTATGAAGACGTATGAAAAATCATTTATTAACAACCCAACAACTGTTATTAAAGCATTTTATAAGCTAACATCAAAACAAATGAGTTTAGTCAGTCCAGAAGTACGACAATCCATTATCGATAAGGATAAAGGTCAACAACAGTCTAATGAAAGTGCTTTGAAATTAGTAGAATCAATTAATTCACTGCTCGTAAATGGTGAATATATTGATGACTTGGAGACTAAAGTAAAAGAAATTCGTACAGCGTATGATGGCCTAAGTGCTTCGGAAAAGAGCGTCGTTAAAAATTATTCTAAGCTAACACAGGCCGAGAGTGATTTGAAAAAGGTAGCTGATGTACATGCACTTTATGTACCTTCCACAGAAGAAAATGCAGCGGCTCGTAAAACTTGGCAAACTGCCTATGGTAAGCTCTCGAAAAAATTAGAAATTTTATATAAGAAAATGTATGAAAACGATATTTAAAACTGTTTAAAAGCCAAACCCCGAATAATAAAATTATTCGGGGTTTTAATTTGTGCGTCTAGTATGAAGATGTCGATAAAAATTAAAAGTTGGGTGATAAAACGAGAAAGTTTATCGATAAAACTCAGAAGTTGGGCGATAAATTTCAAAAGTTGAGCGATAAAACGAAAAAGTGTTCCGATAAAATTCAAAAGCCGCTTCGCTTTCGCGCACAAAAGACATCCGCTGCCTTGACCATCCATGAAAGAGCACCTTTCATTAATACAATTAGTTTTCAGTAAAAAAAGCCTATTGGTTGAATTTATCTTTTTTATTTGTGTAGAATATCAATTCTTCGATATACTATTTATAGTTAATCTGCATAATAATTGAGAATTTTTTGTCATAACAAAAGTAGTTTGACATAGAAGGTAGGAACTAAAGATGTATAAAATAGGTGTTGTTGGCCCAATAAAATCCGTAGAAAAAATTATCAAGTTAGCACATGAAATCGAGCAGGATATGGAGTTTATCCCATATATTTATTCGATTGCTACAGAAACGAAACAACTTGTGGAAACTTATAATCAAGATGTTGATTTTTGGCTATTTTCGGGATACATACCTTATAAAATTGCTAGTCAGACAAGTGTCTCACAGGATAAGCTAGCACATATCATCTTTTCTGAAGCGGCCATTTACAAAGGCTTTTTTGAGCAATCCTATAAGATGGGAAAAGTTGTTGAGAATGTCAGTATTGATATTATTTCATCACCTGCACAAATGGCGTCAGAAGGATTGGCGGAGATCGAGAAAAATGTAAGGAACATGTATTTAAAGGAATTTGATGTGGCCATTGATCCGAAAGAATTATTTGATTTCCATTATGACTTATGGCTGAATGGGAAAATCGATTTTGCGATAACATGTTACCCGTCGGTCGACGAAGAGTTAAAAAAGAGAGGGGTTCCCTCCCATTGGGTATCTCCTACAAAAACAGAAATTTACCATACAGTTCAGCTATTTACCGAAAAAATTAAAACGTCGTATTATAAAGAAACGCAAATAGGTGCTGTCATGCTCGAAATAAAAGAATTCGATTCATTGAAGGAAAGAATGAAGCAAGGATATCATATTCAATATTTAGAATTGCGCATGAAGGAAAACTTACTGCAATTATGCGAACAGATTGATGGTTCCTTAATCGAAGAAGGGAATGGGAGATATACAATTTTCAGTACGAGGGGAGCAATTGAAGGGCAGATCCAATTCATTAAGGAAAAAATGTATCAATTGTCCATTGAAATGGAGGCAAAGGTCACAGCTGGAATAGGTTTTGCGCAAACAGTATTTAATGCCGAATTACATGCGCATAGAGCTTTACGTCAAACGAAGGAACATGAATCGATTGATATAGTCATGATTCAAGATGATGGCACGATGATTGAATCTGTCGGTAATAGCGAGGAGTTAACATATTCCTATCGAGCTGAGGATCCTACTATCATAGAAAAATTAAAAAATGGCAGTGTTAGCATTAAAACGTATACAAGAATTCAAGCGCTAGTTCAAAAAATGCGCTGGAAGCATTTTACGACAAAGGATTTAGCCGCGCAGCTTCAAATGAGTGAACGAAATGCACAGCGCATCGTGGCCGAATTATGTAGTGTAGGTTTAGCGGAAATTTGTGGAGAAGAATTACAGCATACACGTGGTAGACCGATAAAAATATACCAGCTTGTGATGTAGGTCAAGCACATGAAATATAAAATGTCCTAAACCAATGAATGGTTTTTAGGGCATTTTTTGTTTAGTGGAGATTTTTATAAATAGAAAAATACAGAATTTTTTAGTTATTATTTGTTTTCGATGAATGTTTAAAAAGTGTAGATAAATCAACGGTTTCCTAGTTTCTATGACATATGTTAGACACCGTTTTCTATGCAATTATCTATTAAAAATTTTCAAAATAATATTGTCAATTCATAAAAAGTCGATTATTATACGAATATATAACGAAATTGTCGCTATATGAAGGGATCGATTTTTAATGTTGCGAAAGATATAAGAATGGAAGAATAAGAGTTTTAGTTGTCGCAATATTCGAGTAACTAAATGTCTTTTTCCTTTAATACTATCAATTGCAGCGACGCAGTTTAAACATGGGAGGGATATTAATGACAACGAATGAAGTAACCAAAAAATCCAGAAATCTTATCCTTGTACTCTTATTTTTAGGATGGTCATTAGGAAATCTAGATCGTTACATCATGAACTATGCAGTAGTATCGATTACGGGTGATTTAAATTTAGATGCTTCTTCTACCGGAATTATTTTAAGCGCTTTCTTTCTAGGCTATGCAATTATGCAAATACCTGGCGGATGGCTTGCTGATAAATTTGGTGCTAAAAAAATCTTACTTTTTTCAGTAATAATGTGGTCGATATTTACCGGTTTAACAGCAATAGCTTGGTCTTTAGTTGCAATGATTATCATTCGATTTTTATTCGGCATTGGAGAAGGTGGGTTCCAACCATCTAGCTCTAAAATTATTGCGACGATTTTCCCTAGGGAAGAACGAGGACGAGCGATGTCAATTATGCTTTCCTCTGGAGGGATTGTTTCGTTAATCGTACCTTTACTCGCAGCTTATTTGTTAGGAACAATTGGCTGGCGTACGATGTTTGTTGTAATTGGTGCGATTGGTGCCATAATTGCATTTTTATATTGGAAATATATCAAACTTCCACAAGAGGAAGTAGTGGAAAGTAGTAATGGTAATGAAAACACTTCTACGAAAGTAAACTTTAAGGAACTTTTTAAGACACCGCTTATGTGGAATTTAATGATTGCTTATTTCTGTATTTATGCAGTGAACTGGGGATTAGTTTCTTGGATTCCAACATACCTTCAAAAAAATCGTGGACTCGATTTAATGTCGATTGGTTGGGCGCAAACAATTCCAGCTATCACTACTATTATCGGTATTTATGGTAGTGGTTATCTCATTGATAAGTTGCCACGAGGAATGGATAAAATCTTAGGTTCAATTTCATGTGGAGCAATTAGTATTTTATTGTACTTCATGTTTACAGCAGAGTCGGTAACGATGTTTATTGCTTATCAAACGGTCGTTACTGTATTTATTGCCTTTGTCATTACATTACTACCTGCCATTGTGTTAAAGAAATTACCTTCTTCTATTACAGGTTCCGCAATGGGAGTGGCTAATACAGGCGGGCAATTAGCTGGATTTGTAACGCCGATGGCAATCGGCTTTATGGTAGATGCTTTTAACGGTTCGTTCGATGCAGCATTTTGGATGTTAATTGGATTTGCGATCATTTGTATTCTTTCACTTTTAACGTTAAATGATCAAAAAGGAAGTCTTATGAATTCATAATAGGGGGTATAAAAATATGAGTGTACATGAAAAAATTTCTTCATTAGTCGAGTCAAAAAGGGATGCTAGTATTCAATTAAGTGATGCTATTTGGGCAGTACCTGAACTTCACTTTCAAGAAAAGAAATCTGTTCAATATATGAAGGAAGCTTTAGAAAAAGAGGACTTTGCAACAGAACTTGGCATTGCAGGCCTTGATACAGCACTAGTAGGAACGTATGGATCTGGAAAGCCGGTTATTGCCTTTCTCGGTGAATATGATGCACTTCCTGGTTTGAGTCAAAAAGGTGGGGCTACTCATTTTGAACCATTAGAGGATGGAGGAAGTGGCCATGGTTGTGGGCATAACTTATTAGGTACAGGAGCGTTCTCCGCGGCTGTTGCGGTGAAAGATTATTTAGAGCAACATAATCAATCTGCGACAATTCGTTTCTACGGCTGCCCGGCAGAGGAGAATGGTTCAGGAAAAGCTTATATGGCGAAGGCGGGTATTTTTGATGATGTCGATATTGCAATATCTTGGCATCCGGGTACTTTTACAACTGTGATGACTTGCAGCTCTCTAGCAAACTATGCTGTTACGTTTAAGTTTACAGGAAAAAGTGCACATGCAGCAGCAGCGCCACATTTGGGACGAAGTGCATTAGATGCAGTTGAACTGATGAATGTTGGGGTAAACTATTTACGCGAACATATCATTCCAGAAGCGCGTGTGCATT
>Ga0102589_1005130_pt1 | contig 11699 bp, 10 predicted proteins | sample AraplaMF_Col_mLB_FD_76858 | JGI IMG/M metagenome (GOLD analysis project Ga0102589, IMG submission 76858) | Arabidopsis root microbial communities from the University of North Carolina, USA - plate scrape MF_Col_mLB | ecosystem: Host-associated > Plants > Roots > Endosphere | place: USA... | reverse complement strand
GCCTCCCCCGACCAATAGGACAGGAACAGGTCTGCGCCCTGAATGCGCGAGAGGTCGTAGCCGCGGGTCTCCCAGCGCTGGTCGTAGTCGCTCTCGGTACGCCAGGTGAAATGGCGCAGATTGGTCACGGTCAGGCTGTTGCCGGCGATGGTCATCTGCGGCAGATGCGCCAGCTCCGGGATCCAGTCCCGCTCATGCGAGGGTTTCAGGCTGCTCCACCAGCCGAGCAGGCCGATGAAGAGCACGGCGAAGGCGAGCGGCAGGCGCGGCGCGCCGCTCCAGATCCCGAAGGCTCCAGCGAACGCGGCGATACCGAAGCCGATCGCGGCGGCGATGCCGGTCGCCCCGGGCAGGCGGAAGATCAGGAGCCCGATGCCCCAGACGGCGGCGCCGAGGAGTGCGAGGGTCAGCAGAATCTGCAGGAGAACGAAAAAGAGGCGGCTCATCGCCGCCTCTCATAGCATGCAGACATGCGTTCCGCTCAAGCGGCGAGGGAGCTCGTCGGTGCGGCCGCCTTCACGGCGTCGTCGACATGGGCCTCGAACTTCTCGAAATTCTTGGCGAACATGCCGACCAGTTTCTTCGCCGTCTCGGCGAAGGCGGCTTTATCCTGCCAGGTCTTGACGGGATAGAGGATGTGCGGCTCGACGCCCGGCACCGAAGTGGGAACGGCGAAACCGAAATAAGGATCCCGGCGGAAATCGGCGCGGTTGAGCGAGCCGTCGAGCGCCGCGGTCAGCAGGCGGCGCGTCACGCGGATCGGCATGCGCCGGCCGGTGCCGTAGCCGCCGCCGGTCCAGCCGGTGTTCACCAGCCAGCAGTCGACATGGTGCTTGGCGATGAAGTCGCGCAGCAGGTTGGCGTATTCCGACGGATGGCGCGGCAGGAAGGGCGAACCGAAGCAGGTCGAGAACTCCGGCTGCACGCCGACGAGCCCGCGCTCGGTGCCGGCGACCTTGGCGGTGTAGCCGGAGAGGAAGTGGTACATCGCCTCGGCCGGGGTCAGCTTGGCGATCGGCGGCATCACGCCGAAGGCGTCGGCGGTCAGCATCACGATGTTCTTCGGCGTGCCGGCCCGGCCGGTGCGCGAGGCGTTCGGGATGGCGTCGAGCGGATAGGCCGAACGGGTGTTCTCGGTCTTGGTCTCGTTGTCGAAATCGACCTCGCGCGAGATCGGATCCATCACGATGTTCTCGAGCACCGTGCCGAAGCGCTGCGAGGCCGCGAAGATCTGTGGCTCGGCCTCGGCCGAGAGGCGGATCGTCTTGGCGTAGCAGCCGCCCTCGAAATTGAAGATGCCCTCCTTCGACCAGCCATGCTCGTCATCGCCGATCAGGGTGCGGTCAGGATCGGCCGAGAGGGTGGTCTTGCCGGTGCCGGAGAGGCCGAAGAAGATCGCCGGATCGTCCTTGGAGCCGACATTGGCCGAGCAGTGCATCGGCACCACGCCCTTGGCCGGCAGGGTGTAGTTCAGATAGGTGAAGACTGATTTCTTCATCTCGCCGGCATAGGCGGTGCCGCCGATCAGCACGATCTTGCGCGAGAAGTCGATGGCAATGACCGTCTCGCTGCGGCAGCCATGGCGCGCCGGATCGGCCTTGAAGCTCGGCAGATCGACGATCGTCAGCTCGGGCACGTAACCGGCGATCTCGCCGGCCTCGGGCCGGATCAGGAGATTGCGGATGAACAGCGAGTGCCAGGCCATCTCGGTATAGACCCGGGCCTTGACGCGGTGGGCCGGGTCGGCGCCGCCATAGAGGTCCTGCGCGAAAAGCTCCTTGCCTTCGGCATGCTTGATGAAGTCGGCGAGGAGGGTCGCGAACTGCTCGGAGGAGATCGCGCCGTTATTGTCCCACCAGACCGTCTTCTCGGTCAGCGCGTCCTTGACGACGAACTTGTCCTTGGGCGAGCGGCCGGTATGGCTGCCGGTGTCGGCGCAGAGCGCACCGCCGCGGGCGAGCTCGGATTCGCCCCGGGCGAGCGACTGCTCATAGAGCGGCGCCGCCGCGAGATTCCAGTAGACCGCCTTGAGCCCGCGGAAGCCGAAGCTGTCGGCGCCGTTGGCCGGGTTGACGTGACCGATGGTCTCCACTGGCAATTCCTCCTGCCGAGAAGCCGTCGCCTGGCGAAGCCGGCGGCGTGATTGGAGCGGGGCGGACCCCACTATGGGCCCGATGGACCGGTGAAGTGGAGGGCTCTTTAGGCGGATGACGACGCCGGCTCAAGTCACGAGACTGGCCCGCGGGGGATCATGGCGGATTTAAATCGTTTAAAAAATCAGCTGTGGTGAATCGCCGCGCTCAGGCCGCCTCGCGGGCCTTGCCGGCAAGGGCGACGAGGGTCTTGCGCAGACTGTCCGGCGTCGTCACCGGCTCGTCGAAGGGCAGGCGCAGGGCCTTGTCGCCGAGCATCAGGTCGGCGCCATCAGGATCGACCCCGGAGAGGCGCCAGGGACCTTCCTCGCCGCCGAGTAGCCGGGTGGCATAGAGCCCGATCGCCTCGGCATGGTCTTCGTTCATATGCGCGACCGCGCCTTCCTCCGCCTCGACCAGCGTCCCGGACCGCGAGCAGTCGCTGAGCACGTCGCTGGCTTCGAGCTCATAGGCCCGGCCGAAACCGCCATTGAGGCTGGCGCGCTGGAGCCGGAGCGCGAAGAAGGAGAAATCGGGGAAATCGACGTAAAGCGAGGCCTTTGGCTGCCGCGCCAGGAAGCGGCGGCGCACGCGCTGGCCGAAATCTGTATCCCGCTCGACCCTTTCGGCTGTCGCCAGCAGCGTGATCCTGGCATGGGCGAGCGGATCGCCCTTGCCGCCGGGCGCGATCAGCAGCGAGCAGCGCGGATCGGCGGCGAGGTTGCCGGTATGGCCGGAGAGTGAGGACACCAGGATCAGCGGCGTGCCGTCGATATCGGTCGCGAGGCTGGTCAGGCTGGCGAAGGGATGTCCTTCCGGCGTCAATGTCGCCAGGGAGGCCGAGCGCGCGCTGCGCAGCAGGCTGCGCGCAAGCCCCCGCGCGCTCGCATCTGTCGGCCTGATCGGATCGGTCGCCATGGCACTTTTCGCCATCTTAAGGGTTTTCGAGGGCAGACGTAGCGAAACCGCCTTGGCTTGGCTAGATTGCAGCCATGCTTTGGCCGTTCTCGCGCGAGAGTGGACCCTGTTGATTGCAACGCCAAGAAACAAAGAGCCGGAACAGCTTATGCCAACCATTGCGCTGGTCGACGACGACCGCAACATCCTGACCTCGGTTTCGATCGCATTGGAGGCCGAGGGCTATCGCATCCAGACCTACACGGACGGTGCCTCCGCCCTGGATGGGCTGAAGCAGAATCCGCCCGACCTCGCCATCTTCGACATCAAGATGCCGCGCATGGACGGGATGGAGCTGCTGCGCCGCCTGCGCCAGAAGTCCGACCTTCCGGTGATCTTCCTGACCTCGAAGGACGAGGAGATCGACGAGCTCTTCGGCCTGAAGATGGGCGCCGACGACTTCATCCGCAAACCCTTCTCGCAGCGCCTCCTGGTCGAGCGCGTCAAGGCGATCCTGCGTCGGGCGGGTGCGCGCGACGCCAGCGCAACCGTGCGGACCGAGGATGCCAAGGCGCTGGAGCGTGGCCTGCTGCGGATGGATCCGGAGCGCCACACCTGCACCTGGAAGGGCGAGCCGGTGACGCTGACCGTCACCGAATTCCTGATCCTGCAGTCGCTGGCGCAGCGTCCGGGCGTGGTCAAGAGCCGCAACGCGCTGATGGATGCGGCCTATGACGACGAGGTCTATGTCGACGACCGCACCATCGACAGCCACATCAAGCGCCTGCGCAAGAAGTTCAATCAGGTCGATGTCGATTTCGACATGATCGAGACGCTCTACGGTGTCGGCTACCGCTTCAAGGAGACCTGAGAAGCACCCCGGCGCGGCTCATGGTCGTGTTTGCGCGCGCGCCGGGACAGGGTAAGAGCCGTTCATGGCGACCATCGAACAGGAAGGGGTCCGCACCGGCGGGCCGCGGACGGGGCTGACGATGCGCCGTCGCGCCGCGCTGTTCGGCCGGCGTGTGCTGCGCGCCATCTCCGGGCGAGCCGCTTCGAGCCTGACCCGGCGCATCGTCGTCCTGAACCTCGCCGGTCTCGTCGCGCTGCTGGTCGGTTTCCTCTACCTCAACCAGTTCCGCGAAGGCCTGATCGAGGCACGGGTGCAGAGCCTGCTGACGCAGGGCGAGATCATCGCCGGCGCCATCGCCGCCTCCGCCACGGTCGAGACCGACACGATCGCGATTGATCCGGACAAGCTCCTGCAGATGCAGGCCGGCGAGAGCGGCGCCATTCCCGAGGACCCGCTCGACTTCTCGATCAACCCGGAAAAGGTCGCCCCGCTGCTGCGCCGGCTGGTGACGCCGACCAAGACGCGCGCCCGCATCTACGACAAGGACGGGATGCTGACGCTCGATTCGCGCAACCTCTATTCGCGCGGCGACATCCTGCGGCTTGACCTGCCGCGCATCGGTGAGAGCGACGAGCCGCCGCTGCTCGAGCGCACCTGGAACATGTTCCGCAACCGGCTCGGCCGCGCCGACGTGCCGGCCTATGACGATTTCGCCAACGCCAACGGCAAGTCCTACACCGAGGTCGCCCGGGCGCTGGCCGGCTCGCCGGCGAGCGTAGTGCGCGTCAACACCCGCGGCGAGACCATCGTCTCGGTGGCGGTGCCGGTACAGCGCTTCCGGGCCGTGCGCGGCGCGCTGCTGCTCTCGACGCAAGGGGGGGACATCGACGCCGTCATCGCCTCCGAGCGTTACGCCATCTTCCAGGTTTTCGCGGTCGCGGCCGGCGTGATGATCATCCTGTCGGTGCTGCTCGCCGGCACCATCGCCGAGCCGATCCGCAAGCTCGCCGACGCCGCCCAGCGCGTCCGCCGCGGCGTCAAGTCGCGCGAGGAGATCCCCGACTTTTCCAGCCGCCACGACGAGATCGGCCACCTCTCCGGCTCGTTTCGCGAGATGACGCAGGCGCTCTATAACCGCATGGAGGCGATCGAGCGCTTCGCCGCCGACGTCGCCCATGAGCTCAAGAACCCGCTGACCTCGCTGCGCAGCGCCGTCGAGACCTTGCCGCTGGCGAAGAACGACGATTCCCGCAGCCGCCTGCTCGCGGTGATCCGCCACGACGTGAAGCGGCTCGACCGACTGATCTCGGATATCTCCGACGCCTCGCGTCTCGATGCCGAGCTCGCCCGCGACGATGCCGTCCCGCTCGATGTCGCCCAGCTGGTCGAGGCGGTGGTCTCGGTCCAGAACCAGATCCGCCGCGAGGGCCAGCCAGTCGTCGAGCTCACCGTCGACCGGCGCGCCGGCCAGCGCCCGGGCGCCGATCCTTTCCGCGTGCTCGGCCACGATTCCCGCCTCGGCCAGGTCTTCGTCAACCTGATCGAGAACGCCCGCTCCTTCTCGCCGACCGACAAGCCGGTCAGGGTCAAGCTCTCGCGCGTCGCCGGTGACGTGCTGATCACGATCGAGGATGACGGCCCGGGCATTCCCCCGCATGCGCTGGAGCGGATTTTCGAGCGCTTCTACACCGACCGGCCGGAGAGCGGCTTCGGCCAGAATTCCGGCCTCGGTCTCTCGATCTCGCGCCAGATCGTCGAAGCCCATCGCGGCACGATCCGGGCCGAGAACCGCTATGCCTCCGAACAGTCGGAAGGCGAGGACAAACGGCTCGGCGCCCGCTTCATCGTGCGCCTGCCGGCCGCGACGCAACCGGCATGACCGCGATGCCCCCGCTTCGCCTGCATGCTAGCGCCGTCGTCATCGGCGAGGCCGGCATCCTGATCCGCGGCCCCTCCGGCGCCGGCAAGTCGAGTCTGGCGTTGGCGCTGATCGGTCTGGCGCGGTCGCAAGGGCGTTTCGCCAGGCTCATTGCCGATGACCGCACCGAGATCACGCTTCGCGCCGGTCGCCTCCTCGCTGCGCCGGTGCCGCCGATCGAAGGGCTGGTCGAGCGCCGCGGCCTCGGCCTCACTCCGGAGCCGCATCTTGCCGCAGCAGTTTTGCGGCTGGTGATCGATTGCGGCACGGAACCGGAGCGCATGCCGGAGCCGGAAGCGCTGGTCGAGACCATCGCCGGCATCACTCTGCCGCGATTGTCCCTGTTTCCGCACCCTGGCGACGAACGTCTTATCCTGACGGCGCTTGCGCTCTTCGCCGGCTCTGATTGAATTGCTTTCGACGAGTTCGAGACAAGCGCCTTGCCTATCTTTCGCACCTGCCGCATAAACCGCGACCTTGTCCGGGCGCCGATGGGCGCTCTTCGGTGGGACTGAATGATCGGACTCGTGCTTGTCACGCATGGGCACCTGGCGACGGAATTCCGCGCCGCGCTCGAACATGTCGTTGGCCCGCAAGCCAACCTGGCAACCATCGCCATCGCCCCCGATGACGACATGGAAGGTCGTCGGCGCGACATCATCGCGGCTGTCGAGCAGGTCGAGACCGGCAAGGGCGTCATCGTCCTGACCGACATGTTCGGCGGGACGCCCTCCAATCTCGCCATTTCCGTGATGGAACCGGGCCGGATCGACGTCGTCGCCGGCATCAACCTGCCGATGCTGATCAAGCTCGCCAGCGTGCGCGAGGAGAAGACCCTCGACGAAGCCGTGAGCAGCGCGCAGGATGCGGGCCGGAAATACATCACGGTGGCCAGCCGCGTGCTTGCGGGCAAATGAGGTTCGGCGTGCAAGGCATGCGCGAAGACGAGATTCGCGACGAGGATTGCGACTGCGACGAGGTCGAGATTCCGGCCGGCGCCGTCTATGGCGAGTTCCAGATCGTCAACAAGAAGGGCCTGCACGCCCGCGCCACCGCAAAATTCGTGCAATGCGCCAGCCAGTTCCAGGCCGACATCACCGTCTCCCGCTGCGGCGAGACGGTCGGGGCCACCTCGATCATGGGCATCCTGACGCTGGGCGCCGGCATCGGCTCGACCATCACCGTGGTCGCCAAGGGCGCCGACGCCAATGATGCGCTGCAGGCGCTGGGCGCGCTCGTCGCCGACAGGTTCGGCGAGGGCGAATAGCCGGCGATGTGGAGCGCAGTCTCGGCGCTGTCCGCTTCTGTCGACCTCGTCGTCACGCTCGTCGCCCTGATCGGCTTTTTCCTGATGCTCATGACCGGGCGCCTCTCGGATCCGGGAGAAGGGCTGGTGGCCGTGGTAGAGGCGCCTGAGCATGGTGTGCCGCGCTCTTTGCGGCGGATATAAAGACATCTTTATATCTTTGATTGCCTTCTGGCGGGCGCCCTGCTAGAGAGCCGCCGTCATTCAAAGCATCATCGATTGGAGCGCCCCCGTGTCGAAGCAGGATTACGTCGTCAAGGACATCGCGCTTGCGGATTTCGGCCGCAAGGAAATCAACATGGCCCAGGACGAGATGCCGGGCCTGATGGCGATCCGCGCCGAGCACGCCGGCAAGGCCCCGCTCAAGGGCGCCCGCATCGCCGGCTGCCTGCACATGACCATCCAGACCGCCGTGCTGATCGAGACCCTGAAGGAGCTCGGCGCCGACGTCCGCTGGTCGTCCTGCAACATCTTCTCGACCCAGGACCACGCCGCTGCGGCGATCGCCGCCACCGGCACCCCGGTCTTCGCCATCAAGGGCGAGAGCCTGGAGGAGTACTGGGAGTATGTGCTGCGCACCGCGACCTGGGGCGACGGCGGCACGCCGAACATGATCCTCGACGATGGCGGCGACCTCACCATGCTGATCATCCTCGGCGCCGAGGCCGAGGCCGGCAATGCCGCCTTCCTCGACAAGCCGGGCAATGAGGAAGAGACGATCTTCTTCAAGCTGATCAAGCGTCAGCTCAAGGACAATCCGGGCTGGTTCGCCAAGACCCGCGCTGCGATCAAGGGCGTCTCCGAGGAGACCACCACCGGCGTTCACCGTCTCTACGAGCTCGCCAAGGCCAATCGCCTGCCCTTCCCGGCGATCAACGTCAACGACAGCGTCACCAAGTCGAAGTTCGACAACCTGTATGGCTGCCGCGAGTCGCTGGTCGACGCCATCCGCCGCGGCACCGACGTGATGATGTCGGGCAAGGTCGCGGTCGTCGCCGGCTATGGCGACGTCGGCAAGGGCTCGGCCGCTTCGCTGCGCCAGGCCGGCTGCCGCGTGCTCGTCACCGAGATCGACCCGATCTGCGCCCTGCAGGCGGCGATGGAGGGCTACGAGGTCGTCACCATGGAGGAGGCCGCTCCGCGCGCCGACATCTTCTGCACCGCGACCGGCAATCTCGACGTCATCACCGTCGACCACATGCGCACGATGAAGCACCGCGCTATCGTCTGCAACATCGGCCATTTCGACTCGGAGATCCAGGTCGCCGGCCTGAAGAACTTCAAGTGGGACAACGTCAAGCCGCAGGTCGACGAGATCGAGTTCCCCGACGGCAAGCGCATCATCCTGCTCTCGGAAGGCCGCTTGGTGAACCTCGGCAATGCGACTGGTCACCCGTCCTTCGTGATGTCCTGCTCGTTCTCGAACCAGACCTTGGCCCAGATCGAGCTCTGGAACCACCACAGCAAGTACGAGAACAAGGTCTACACCCTGCCCAAGCACCTCGACGAGAAGGTCGCGGCGTTGCACCTTGCCAAGGTCGGCGCCAAGCTGACCAAGCTCAACGAAGCCCAGGCGAAGTATATCGGCGTCGCGCAGGCCGGCCCGTTCAAGCCGGAGCTCTATCGCTACTGAGGCTGCTGGCTGGCGCAAGCCGGCCGGGTGAAGCCCATCGCGTCGGTCGGACTCGGTTTCCCGATCCGGCGCCCCCACCAGGAAGCCCGGCCTTGTGCCGGGCTTTTTTCGCATCTGGTGTTCGGATGCAGCGCTGAACACCACTAATAGACGCTCGAGGCGAGGCAGTATCAACTTGTTGATGTTGCCACGGTACCGCCAGAAATGACGGTCCTCATTCGGCCTTTACTGGCGATTAAGCACTTCCTGCGGGAGTCGTGCGGTGATTACAGTGGCACTGATTCGGGCTGCCGGCAGGCTTCGCATGCGGCGCTCGGTTTCGTGCAGCGGTGGCTTTGCGGGTTGCGGGCGTGGGTCCTCCGAGGGAGCCATGGCCGGCTTTTGTGTTGGCGATACCCCGCCGATTGCCGCCAGAGAACTGGCCTGGGACAGGACGGACGCGAGAATGAGACGGGCAAGGCAGGTCGGACGGGGGATGAACGGAGCGGTCCGCTTCTTCCTGTCCGGGCTCGCCGGCGCAGCGCCGGTTCCCGCCTTCGCCCAGGTCGAAGCGCTGCTGCCCTTGCGGGCGGAATGGCTCAGCGCCGGCGGCCTTTCGCTGATCCTCGTCGGGCTCATCGTCTTCGCCACCACCACCTCGATCCTCTATGTCCGCGAGCGCTCGCGCTGGACCCGCCGGGAAGGCGAGCTCGCCGCCGGGCTGGAAGCGACGCGCGGTCACCAGGAACGCCTCAGCGCCCTGCTCGCGACCGACCGGCAGGTCGTGCTGAGCTGGGACGGGCCGAAGGCGAGCGCCATGGTCGAGGGCGACAGCGGCTTCCTCGGCATCGGCGGCCCCGCCCCGGCGCTGGCCTATGGCACCTGGGCGCCGCCGGCCGAGGCCAAGCGCCTCGAGCTTGCGACCGAGGCGCTCAAGGAACGCGGCGAGGCCTTCGCCTTCACCTTCAAGGCCAAGGCTGGGCGCTATGTCGATGCCGAGGGCCGGCCCGTCGCCGGTCGCGCGGTGATCCGCCTGCGCGAAGTCGGCGGCGAGCGCGCCCGCGCGCTGGCGCTGGAGGACGAGCTCGGCAAGCTCGCCAGTGACCACGCCGCGCTCACGACCTTGCTCGCCGGCGTGCCGCAGCCGGTCTGGATGCGCGCCACCGATGGCCGCCTGACCTGGGTCAACGCCGCCTATGCCCGCGCTGTCGAGGCCGCCGACAGCCAGCAGGCGGTCACCGCCGGGCTCGACCTGTTCGACCGCAGCGAGCGCGAGGCAGCCGCCAAGGCCCGCAGGGACGGCCGTGTCTTCCAGCTGCGCGCACCCGTCGTCATGGCCGGCCAGCGCCGTATCGTCGACATCATGGAGACACCGACGCCCTCCGGCTATGCCGGCATCGCTACCGACATGAGCGAGCTGGAGGCGGTCCGCGCCGATCTGCAGCGCCAGATGGATGCGCATGTGCGCACCCTCGACCGGCTCAAGACCGGCGTCGCCGTCTTCGACGCCTCGCAGCGCTTGGTCTATCGCAACAGCGGCTATGAGGCGCTCTGGTCGCTCGATCCGGGCTTCCTCGATTCGAGCCCCGGCGACGGCGAGATCCTCGACCGCCTGCGCACCGAGCGCCGCCTGCCCGAGCTCGGCGACTACCGCACCTGGAAGGCGCAGGTGCACGCCGCCTACACCGCGACGCGCGCCAGCGAGGATTGGTGGTATCTGCCGGATGGCCGCACCGTCCATGTCGTCGCCAGCCCGAACCCGCAAGGTGGCGTCACCTATCTTTTCGACGACGAGACCGAGCGCTTCACCCTGGAATCGCGCTTCAACGCGCTCTCGCGCACCCAGCGCGAGACGCTGGATTCACTGCGCGAGGGCGTTGCGGTGTTCGGCTCGGACGGGCGCCTCAAGCTCTCCAACCCCGCCTTTGCCCAGCTCTGGAAGCTTTCGCCCGAGCGCGCCGCCGCGGCCCCGCATATCGACGAGGTCGTTGCCCTGAGCCGTCCGCTCTTCCCGGACGACGCGGTCTGGACCGAGATCCGCAGCGCCGTCGCCGGCGTGCGCGATGCGCGCGAGGATTATCGTTGCCATATGGAGCGCCGCGACGGCACGGTGCTCGACTGTACCGCCGCGCCTTTGCCGGATGGCGCGACGCTGATCACCTTCGCCGACGTCACCGCCGGCGTGAACGTCGAGCGGGCACTGACCGAGCGCAACGATGCACTGGAACGCGTCTCGCGGCTGCGCGAGGAGTTCGTCCACCATGTGTCCTACGAGCTGCGTTCGCCGCTGACCAACATCATCGGCTTCGCGCAATTGCTTGGCGAGGAGACGGTCGGCGCGCTCAACGACAAGCAGCGCGACTATGCCGGCCACATCGTCCGCTCCTCCGGCGCGCTGCTCGCCATCATCAACGACATCCTCGACCTCGCCTCGATCGACAATGGCGCGCTCGCCCTCGATATCGAGGAGGTCGATGTCGCTAAGAGTATCGCCCAGGCCGCGACCGGGCTGCAGGATCGTCTTGCCGACAGCAAGCTCCGGCTCCAGGTCGACATCGCCCCGCAGACCGGCCCCCTGCGCGCCGATCCCAAGCGCCTGCGTCAGATCCTGTTCAACCTGCTCTCCAACGCGATCGGCTTCTCGCAGCCGGGCCAGACCATCCGCGTCAGCGCCGGCCGCTTTGGCGGCGAGATCCGCATCACCGTCGCCGATGAGGGCCGCGGCATTCCGGACGAGGTCAAGGAGAAGGTGTTCGACCGCTTCGAGAGCCATTCGCTGGGATCGCGCCATCGCGGCGTCGGCCTCGGCCTGTCGATGGTGCGCTCGATCGTCGAGCTGCATGGCGGTCGGGTCGAGCTCGATTCCGCCCTGGGCAAGGGCACGCGCGTCACGGCCGTCTTCCCGCCCGAGGGCATGCGCATCTCGGACGCCGCTGAATGAGCGACGAAGCCGCCCGGACGGGCACGCATACCGTCATCCT
>Ga0102589_1005119_pt1 | contig 11715 bp, 13 predicted proteins | sample AraplaMF_Col_mLB_FD_76858 | JGI IMG/M metagenome (GOLD analysis project Ga0102589, IMG submission 76858) | Arabidopsis root microbial communities from the University of North Carolina, USA - plate scrape MF_Col_mLB | ecosystem: Host-associated > Plants > Roots > Endosphere | place: USA... | reverse complement strand
TGACTTGGTGATGAAAGGCAAAGAAAAAATTGTCATTCAAGCTAAACGATATGGAATTAAAAATCGGGTCAGTATTTCAGCTGTACAAGAAGTGTATGGGGCAAAAGCGTATTATAAAGCGAATCAGGCATGGGTTGTGACCAATAGTTATTTTACGAAGCAAGCGAAAGAGCTTGCAGCTGCATGTGATGTAACTTTATTGGATCGGGCGGATCTTCAAAAGTTTATTAATGAAGTCAATCCCGTTTTTAAGGCACGGGAAATCTTTGAAAATATCACACCAGTACCTCGTAAATGTCCGAAATGCGGGCAGGATCTAGTCGTACGAGATGGGTATGGTACTCGTTTTTTTGGCTGTTCCTCTTTTCCTTCTTGTCGTCATACAGAGAAAATTAATAAGGAAGTAAGTAAGAGCAGACCTTCATCATAGTAAGGTCTGTTTTTTCTTGCTCTAAATAGGGATGAAATTTGCATCGAATAATCAGCTATACGCAAAACAAAAGTTAATTTCTTCCGAGAACGTTTCTCTGCATGTCAAAATTGTTGATTAACTAAGTTTTTATTTATAAACGACTATGACAAAACAGCATCTTTCTAATTGAAAGTGCTTTTTTTGTTTCCTATAAAGATATAAAAAAAAAGGAGAGTTTTTATGAAGAACATTTTTATGAAATCAATGGCCGTTCTTACATTAGTAATGGTTGCATTATGTGGAGTAAATCAGGGGAAAACAGAAGCTGCAAGTAAGACAGCGAATCAAGATTTGATTATTATTAACAAGTACTACAACAAGCTTGCCTATTTTCACAATGGCTATATTGAAATCGTTGATCCAGTTGCAACGGGAAAAACATGGGATAAAACACCCGTTGGCTTTTTTAAAGTAGTGAACAAGATTAAAAATCGTCCTTACTATACAGGTCATATTCCTGGGGGCGATTCTCGCAACCCGTTAGGAAAACGTTGGTTAGGATTAAATGCAAACGGTACGTATGGTGATACATACGGCATTCATGGCAATAACAATGAAAGTAGCATTGGGAAATATGTGAGTCAAGGCTGCGTTAGAATGCATAATGCAGACATCGAAAAGCTTTATAATAAAGTCCAAGTAGGCACACCGGTTGCCATTACGTATTCTTATAAGAGCTTCGTTGATCTTACAGGCGTATACGGGTATAAATTTAAAGGCTACAAGATGAAAAATAATTAATATCTAAACAGCATTCCGTTATAACGGAATGCTGTTTTTTCTCTGTCTTCTTAATATCGATTTTTCCTTTAGCCATACTCCACACAGATAGAAAATGTAGCGAAGCTTATATTAAGAGGTTAATTCTCTCTTTTATTCACGTCTTAAAGAATCAACCGGTTCCAATTTGGCAGCTTTGCTTGCAGGTAGTAGTCCAGCTAACATACTGATGATAATGCTTGTTACAATCCCGAAGGTAATATAGCTCATCTTCATTTGTACAATATTCATATCAAACATGTGGGAAGAAATGATGTTTGCACCCCAGCCTAATACAGAAGTGAGTGTAACGGCAATCAGTCCACTGAATAATCCGATCAGAAAGGCTTCCGATACAAAGATTCGTTTAATATCTTTTCTTCTAGCTCCTATGGCTTTCAGGACGCCAATTTCTTTTGTGCGCTCTACAACACTGATGTGGAGAATAACCAAAATCATAATGGCCGATACAAATAAAGAGATACCCGAGATAGAAGCCAGTACAATCGTCAAGGCATCAATCATTCCATTGAAGGAATCTGTCATCGCTTCCTGTGCAGAACCACGGTAACCTGATTTCTCGATTTCTTCTTTAATCGCAGCAGTATGGCTTTTGTGATCTGCTACTAAGTAAACTGTTGTAGGCTGTAATTCATTGCCGTTGTCGGCATAGATTTGAGCTAAATCTTTATAATTTACATACGTGTTATTAGCAATTCCACTGACAACAAAGTCCGCACTATAAAATTTTTCGTCAACCAGCCATTTAAATGTAATAGTTTTGCCGATTATATCACCACCAAGTGCATCGGCTGTTTCTTCCTGAATCACGATTTCATTTTTGCCTGGGAAAGAACCCTTCAAAAGAGCAGAATCTGTCACATTCGATGAAATGGTCGATAAAGATAGCACAGAGGTACTTTTGTCGCCATAACTGATGGTGTTAGTACCAAACCCTACGATGTTCGTTGACTTTTCCACTGAATCCACATGGTCAATCTTTTTCAAAGTTTCAAGGTCTTTATTAGTAAAAGGTGGAGACTGACCTAATACGTTATTCATACCTTTAGAACTGTCTGCAGAATTATCCGTGTGTTCGTCCATGTTTACCTCGACTATACGTGGGTTGGCCATACTGTTAATGGATTGGTTAATGTACGCTTTTAAGCCGCCCCCTAAGGAGAGCATTAGAATGACACTCATAATTCCGATACTCGCGCCTAAGGAAACCCAAATATTTCGGCTCATTTTTTCTCGCATATTTTGAAAAGCTAATTTAACAGCTGAAACAAAACTTAAATTTTGTGCTCTTTTTGAGATGTTGGAAGTCTCATTTGTCTCTTCTGTATATGCCAGTTCTCTGCCTTTACGGTCATAGATAATTTCTCCATCTGCAATTCGAATAACACGTGATGAATGCGCGGCAACTTTATCAGAATGAGTAACCATAATGACGAGCTTGCCTCGTTTGGCAATATCTTCGATGATTTTCAGCACTTGGTCCGTTGTTTCTGAATCAAGCGCTCCTGTTGGTTCATCGGCTATAATAATATCGGGATCATTCATTAGTGCCCGTGCAATTGCAACCCGTTGCTTTTGGCCACCCGACAGCTGATTCGGCTTCTTATGAATGTGTTGTTTCAAGCCTAACTGCTCAAGAATTTCTTCTGCACGCTTTACACGATTTTCTTTGCTGACATTAGATAATGTCATTGCGATTGTCACGTTATCCAATATCGATAGGTGGGGGATTAAGTTAAAACTTTGAAAAATAAAACCGATTTTATTTTTTCGGTATTCATCCAGCTGCTTTTCACTGTATTCGCCAATGTTTTCATCATTGAATAACAGCTTGCCGGTATAGTCAGAATCCAATCCGCCGATGACATTCATTAGGGTCGATTTTCCGCTGCCAGACTCACCGATAATTGAGACCAATTCTCCTTTCTTAAATGATACATTGATATCTTTCAGGGCATGATACAGTTCCCCGCCGTCTAATTTGTAATCCTTGTCAATATGATTTAGTTCTAAGATGTTCATTCTGTCCCTCCAGTTTCTTTTTTCGTTGCGCTTTTTAAAGTATACGGGCTGAACATAAACTGAAAATCAACTGGATGAGACGACTGCTATTGATTTTCAGTTTATGTTTCTGCAGTATAATAAACATGTGTATATGAATGGAGGTAACAGGTTGTTTACAATTTTGGTAGTGGAAGATAATCAAAATATAAGAAAGTTAATGTGCGCTGTATTAAAACAGCACGGATTTAATCCCTATTGGGCAGAGGATGGTATTCAAGCACTTGATGTTATGGAAAAGCAGCACATCGATTTAGTCGTGCTTGATTTAATGATGCCGAATATGGATGGCTACGAATTGACCAGACAAATTCGGCTTTCATGGAGAGATTTGCCGATTTTAATGGTGACAGCGAAACAGGAAAAAGAGGATAAAAGGAAGGGATTTCTTGTTGGAACGGATGATTATATGACAAAACCGGTCGATGAAGAAGAGATGATTCTACGTATTAAAGCGTTGCTTCGTAGAGCACGAATCGCGAGTGAACATAAGTTGAGTATTGGAAAAACGATGCTCGATTATGATTCATTGACTGTCTCAAGAGAAGAACAGGTTTGTCTGTTACCCCAAAAGGAGTTCCAACTACTATATAAATTGCTCTCGTACCCGAACGTGATTTTCACCCGATTGCAGCTGATGGATGAAATATGGGGGCTTGAATCGGAAACCGAAGATCACACACTTAACGTCCATATTAATCGCTTGCGGAACCGCTTCCGTGATTGGCAGGATTTCGAAATTGTGACAGTTAGAGGTCTTGGTTATAAGGCGGTCCTGAGATCATGAAACACATTTTCAAGAAGCGATTGAGTTTAGCTATTACATTGGTCTTGTTTGTATTCGTTGTGTTGGTCGCAACATTTGGGACGATTATCATAATTGGTTTACTGTTAAATTACTTTGGGATTGGAGATTATAAACCCAAAAATCAAGCAGAGAATAATGATAATCCGTTAGTCGGTTTATCTTTTATTTGTATTTTAATCGGAACATCCCTAACGGCTTTCTTGAGTAAAAAAGCGTTGAACCCTATACGTAAAGTCATTGATTCGACACATAAAGTTGCAGCTGGCGATTTTAGTGTGAAGGTGGATATAAAGGGTATTGGAGAATTAGAAGAGCTGTCGGAAAGCTTTAATAAAATGACGCAGGAATTAGCCAGTATTGAAACGCTGAGAAGTGATTTTATCAACAACTTTTCCCATGAATTCAAAACACCGATTATGTCCATCCGCGGTTTCGCGAGGCTACTTCAGGAGAATCATTTGACCGCGGAAGAAAGGCAGGAGTATTTGAATATTATCGTGTCGGAATCCGAGCGCTTATCAGCGCTTTCTTCCAATGTACTTACGTTGGCTAAATATGAGAACCTCGAAATGGTTATTAATCAAGCACCATTCAGCCTGGATGAACAAATTCGAAGAGCGATTATTTTAATGGAACCGAAATGGTCAGTTAAAGATTTGAATGTGCATATAGATTTAGATGAAGTGACCTTTTTGGGGAACAAAGAATTCACTCAACAAATTTGGATTAATCTGTTGGATAATGCAATTAAATTTTCTCATCCGGGAGGATCCATCAACATCGCGCTTACGAAAACGGACAGTGAAATACGATTTATGATTCAAGATGAAGGCGTGGGAATGGATGAAGCAACGAAAGCCCACATTTTTGATAAGTTTTTTCAGGGAGACAGCTCACATGCTAAAAACGGAAACGGACTGGGACTGCCATTGGTCAAACGGATTGTAGACCTTTGCAATGGTGATATTTTTGTACAAAGTGAGCTAGGAAATGGCAGTATATTTACTATCTTGTTTTACTCAAAAACAGGATCACGAACTTCATAATTACTTTAATAAGTTAACCATATCCGTATTCAAACGAAACTAAACAGCCAGTCAACGGTACAATACCGAAAACTGGCTGTTTAAAAGGTGTTATGATCCCTGTCTCTAAATCAAGGATTAGTCCCATATCATCTTAAAGGCTTTTTTTGCATTAGTATCAATAAAGTTAGAGCTCAACTAATTAGATAAGATTGATTGCAGTTGTATATATAGTTCATGTTTTCTATTGTTTATATCGTTTAATCACCTTACGAGACTCATTCAAATCATTCATAATCCGATAAGGTTTACTAATTACACGAACAGGAATTTTATATAAAAAACCACTTAAATTTTCTTTGTATTCTGTCGTAATTCTGGAAGGTTTTGTAGATATACGATCATAAACTTCCTTGTAAAATTCCTTCATAATATTTCTTTGGATTTTCATTGTACGTTCGCACTCTTCACATTTAACGCTTTCCAGGTTGCCATTAACATAACTAATAATGTGAGGGGTTTCTTCATTACAAGTAATACAGTATAAATCAGATTCCATTTCAGAACTTTTCATGTTGTTCCTCTCCTTAACTTCGATCGTTCTAAGCCTAATCCTCTAGCTTATGTTCAATAAAGTTAACCAAAGATTCAATTACTTGTTGCTCATCCGGTCCTTCGGCTTCTATTCTAATAGTTGATCCTTTTGAAATCGCTAGACTCATGAGGCCCATAATACTTTTACCATTAATCTTTCTTTCACCTTTTATAACTGAAACTTCAGATTGGAAATTGTTTGATATTTTCACAAACTGTGTTGCTGGCCTCGCATGTAGACCAGTTTCGTTCATGATACTTATTTCAACAGAATTCATAAAAAATCCTCCAGATTACTTTTAAAGTATTTTCTTTATCTCCTCCTAATTGTCTAGGAAAAGCGCACTTAATAATTTAAAATAATGGATTATTATTTTTTGCTAACCTAAGATACTCTCTTTAAAGGTCCTAATCTATAGTTATACTGCAACATATACCTGAATTTCTAAGATAATTGTCTAAAAACAAGCTGAGTTGAAGTAGAAATCTTAGGGATATCTTTTTCTTCTACGCAAATCATCCCAGGCATTTCAGCTTCTGAAGAACCGTCGAAAGTTACAGTTGAATGTCCTAAATCTCTCATTGTTTCATTCGCCTTATTTCCAACAAAAGTAACTTTAAAAGACTTGTTATCTATTACTAACTCATCGCCTACTTTAATATCCTCTTCTAACGAGCAACGTTTATGCACGATAGAAACATCTCGTAAATCCGATGGGGCAGATTCATTAAATAAAATCATCATTTTTTCTTGTAAAAATAGCTCGACTTGTGAACCGATCTCTATAACAGTAGAATCATAAATCTTTTTCATAATATTCATCCTCCAATTAGTTGTTATTCATATAGACCAAAACTAAATACATAGGCAATTGCTACAGCTAGTGGACCTGTAATTAACCTTGACATTAGTACTGCAGGCACACCCACTTCAACTGTTTCGGGCTCAGCTTCACCAAGAGTCAAGCCTACCGGAACAAAATCACATCCCGCTTGAGGATTGATTGCAAATAAGGCTGGTAAAGCTAAGTTTGGTGGAATATTTCCTCTACCAATTTCTACTCCTATTAATACACCAACCACTTGAGCGATAACGGCTCCAGGACCTAATAGTGGTGATAAGAGAGGAACTGCACAGATGACCGATAGAAGTAGAAGTCCTAAAATATTCCCAGCTAGTGGAGATACAAATTTAGCAATTAGATCCCCGATCCCCGTATACAAAATAATTCCAATGATGGTACTAACTAAAGCCATGAAGGGTAATATATTTTTAATGACCTGTTCAACTGTTTCACGTGCTGCTTGATAGAAGATTCCAACTACGCCACCCATGCTTCGTCCAATTTTTTCAATGAGCGATACCTTAACTGGGTCCTTTGAGACATATTGAGCAGCTTTTTTCTTTGCTTCTTCTTTTAATTGCTGTGGCGTTAGAGAAGCAGTTTGTTGCTTTGGTTTAGGCTCAGCATTCTCCTCAGATTCTTCGGATTCAGATTCAATATTTTCTTCTTTTACACCTGATACAAAGTTATGTTCTTTAATAAAGTTCATTAGGGGGCCTGAAGGAGATGTGGGTGTTAAATTTATTGTCATTACTCCCATTTTTGGATAAACACCACAGCGTGCAGTTCCCCCACAATCGATGATGACACAGGCCATCTGATTACTTTCAATAGATGTCTTAAAACCGTCTATGGCTATTCCACCTGTTAAGTCAGCAATTTTTTGCGCTATAGGGTGTATGCCTCCTCCAGTAACTGATACAATATATTTCCGATTTTCATTTGGTTCAATAACCAATGGTCCTCCCCATCCACTGTTTCCTTTAGAAATTCTAACTGACTTAAATGCAGTTAGAACAGCTTGACTTTGGCCCATTTGTAGTCCCCCTCTCATTAGAATAGATTAGTTAGACGCTGCTTTTAATTCTCTATTTTTTAACATTTTAATAGTAATCTTTTCTGTTATAATTCCTCTAATTAAAATTACAATAACTCCTACGATAAAGAAGCGAATTGCTAATGGTCCAAGGGATAAGTGTAGTTGAGTAATGCCTGCGGATATTCCTGTATAGACAAATAGTTCAGCTGCGTTTGCGTGTGGAAAAAGTCCTGTTATTGGATGTACTAGTGAAACAGCCGAATCATAGAACGCAGGCTTTTGTCTTTCAGGTAAAAACTTTCCAAAAGTATAAGCCATTGGATTTGTTAAGAAAAACACAGCTAATATAGGGAAGACCGTGTATCGTAAAATGATATTTTTAGTGCATTTTTGTGCAAATCTTTGAATTTTTTCTTCTCCAACCAATTTAATAATGGCATTAACAGCTGTAATTAAACAGATCAGAGTGGGAACAATTCCTGTTAACATTCCAACAAAGGTTTCTCCACCTTTTTGGAACATACCTATAAAACCTTCTGCTAACTTTACGATCCAATCCATCATTATCACTCCTTTTTTATAGAACAGAAACCTCTTTGTTCATTTGTAAATGTATTTTTTCAATTGCCATCTTTAAAGATATATGATATTTATTTTCGTACTTCGAAACGTTTACATCTAGAATATCTAAATTTTTAAAACGCTTACATTTTTTGAACTTTGCAAAGACTGTAACACCGGACATAATCCTACAATCAACAACAGTTCCTTTCACATCTGTAACCATTATTAAAACAGTTCCAGTTCCAAATCTTTTCTTATCAACTCCTATACCTAGGTAACCAGAAGAGTGATTGCTCATTTCTTTAACGGTTTGGTGATAGTGTTTTAATTGTTTTTTTGTCATCAAAAATTGTAATAGCCAAAGTACTATAAAAATAGCGATGAATGCTCCCCACATTTTCACACCCCTTAACAAAAGTTCTTTAAACTTACTTTTGTTAAGAGTATAAATTCTTCTTGTTAAGATTGTCAATAACATTAGTCTGAAAAATTAAAAATATTTAAAAGACTATTAATATAGGAGTTATTTGAGGTTTTTGTTTGTTGTGTTTAAAAAAATAATTTTTCTACTTGACGAATTATCTGAAAATAAATATGATATTAACAAAGGTAACAACAAAGAACAAATGTAAACAAGGAGGAAACGCCATGCTCAGTACAATGAAATTACCTTCTCATATCACAGAGAAGAAACTTAAAAGTCTTTATAAAGAAATGTGGCTCATTCGCTACTTCGATGAAAAAGTGGATCAATTTTTTGCAAAGGGAATGATTCATGGAACTACTCATCTCTGCGTTGGACAAGAGGCATCAGCATCTGGATCAGTTGGAGTATTGCAAGCTAAGGATAAAATTATAAGTACACATCGAGGTCATGGTCATTGTATTGCAAAAGAAGGTGACGTCAACAAAATGATGGCTGAATTGTTTGGAAGAGTAACAGGTTATTGTAAAGGAAAAGGCGGTTCAATGCACATTGCGGATGTTGAAAAAGGTAATCTTGGAGCTAATGGAATTGTAGGTGGAGGAATTCCACTTGCTGTAGGTGCTGCTCTAACTTCTAAAATGAAAAACCAAGGATATGTTGTGTTATGTTTTTTCGGAGATGGTGCTTCCAATGAAGGAAGCTTCCATGAAGCTTTAAACTTAGCAGCTATTTGGGATTTACCAGTTGTGTTCATTTGTGAAAACAATCAATACGGAATGTCGGGACCAGTAAAAGAAATGACAAGAATTGAAAATATCGCAGAACGTGCAAACGCTTACGGAATTCCTGGAAAAGTAGTAGATGGGAATGACATGATTGAAATCATGAATACCGTACATGAAGCAGTAGAGAAAGCTAGGGAGGGTAATGGACCGGCTTTAATTGAAATGAAAACTTACCGTTGGAAAGGTCATTCTAAAAGTGATGCAAAAAAATATCGTACCCGTGAAGAGGAAATAGAGTGGAGAAAGAAAGATGGTATTAAGCGCTTTAAAGATTTGTTAATAGAAGAAAAAATATTGAGTGAAGACGAAGCAAATAAGCTACAAGAAGAGGCGAAAAAAGAAATTGAGGAAGCTGTGAAGTTTGCTGAAAACAGCCCAGAACCACCATTAGAGAGTCTTTTAGAAGATGTTTATGCTTAAAGTTGGGAGGAATTAATATGACGGAAATTAAAACAAGAGAAATTACTTTCTTAGAAGCAGTTAGAGAAGCTATGAGTCAAGAGATGCGTCAGAATGAAGATGTATTCATACTAGGTGAAGATATTGGGGTATATGGCGGGGCATTTGGTGTGACACGCGGAATGATTGAGGAATTTGGGCCAGAACGTGTTCGTAACACACCTATTTCAGAAGCAGCAATCGCAGGTGGGGCAGTTGGAGCTGCTCTTACCGGCATGAGACCGATTTTAGAATTGCAATTTTCTGATTTTATTACAATTGCAATGGATCAACTAGTGAACCAGGCAGCTAAAACTCGTTATATGTTCGGTGGTAAGGGAAAGGTTCCGATGGTTGTAAGAACACCTGCTGGTTCGGGTACAGGAGCAGCAGCTCAACACTCACAAAGTTTAGAAGCTTGGATGGCTCACATCCCTGGACTAAAAGTTGTTCAGCCATCTAATGCGTACGATGCCAAAGGTCTATTGAAAGCAGCAATGGACGATGATAACCCTGTTATTTTTTATGAACATAAATTATTATACCGAACACAGTGCGATGTACCAGAAGAACAATACTCTATTCCATTAGGAAAAGCAGATATTAAACGTGAAGGAAAAGATGTCACCATTGTAGCAACAGCAATTATGGTACATAAGGCATTGGAAGCAGCAACAGAATTGGAGAAAGAAGGAATTGATGTAGAAATCATTGATCCACGTACAATTGTTCCTTTAGATGAAGAAGCTATTATAGAGTCTGTGAAAAAGACTGGACGTCTTATCGTAGTACATGAAGCAGTTAAACGCGGCGGATTCGGTGGCGAGATTGCTAGTATGATTGCTGAAAGTGAAGCATTCGATTATTTAGATTCTCCAATCAAACGGTTAGGAGGGTTAGCAGTTCCGATTCCTTATAATCCAACATTAGAGAAGGCTGTTATTCCTCAAGTTCCAGATATTATTGAAGCAGTCAAAGAAACAGTTCGTTTTAAATAAGGGGAGTGAAAACATGGCAAAAGAGATTTTTATGCCAAAACTAAGTAGTACGATGGAAACTGGCACCCTCCTCGAATGGTTTAAAGAAGAGGGAGATACGGTTGAAATAGGGGAACCACTTTTTGAAATCTTAACAGATAAAATTAACATCGAAGTTGAAGCATATGACGACGGTATTTTATTAAAGAAGTATTTTGATACAGATGACCAAGTGCCAGTTAATCATGTAATTGGTTATATCGGTCAAGCAAATGAACAAGTACCTGCAGAATCTCCAGGTGAGTCGGGCGAATCAAACGAATCAAGTGAGCAAATAGTTCAAGAAGAAACAGTAGCCGAGAAGGCTGAAAGACCATTAGTAGCTGCCTCAGTTATTTCTGACGAAAAGCTGCGTGCTACCCCAGCAGCGAGAAGGATTGCAAAAACGAATCAAGTAGAGTTAACAGCCATAGCTGGAAGTGGTCCAAACGGAAGAGTTCATGTAAAAGACGTCAATGAATACGTTAATGAAGATCAAGTACATTCAAAAATCACACCACTAGCTAACAAAATAGCTAAACAAGAGAACGTAGATATCACTACAATTACAGGAAGTGGTCTAAACGGTAAAATTGTTAAACAAGATATATCTGCGGCTATTCAAGAAAAGACCACAAAAGCACCAGCCCCTTCACAGAAACGAAAAAAAATTGGTGGCATGCGCAAGGTAATTTCAGATCGAATGTCTCAAAGTGCTTTCACAGCACCTCATGTTACGTTAACAAGTGAGATTGATATGACAAAGGTAAAAGAGTTACGTGTTCAACTTTTACCTATTGTTGAAAAGCAAACAGGCATGCGATTATCTTATACAGAAGTAATTATAAAAGCAGTAGGACT
>Ga0102589_1005116_pt1 | contig 11718 bp, 14 predicted proteins | sample AraplaMF_Col_mLB_FD_76858 | JGI IMG/M metagenome (GOLD analysis project Ga0102589, IMG submission 76858) | Arabidopsis root microbial communities from the University of North Carolina, USA - plate scrape MF_Col_mLB | ecosystem: Host-associated > Plants > Roots > Endosphere | place: USA... | reverse complement strand
ATTAATATATTATGTAATTATTATATTATAAAAACGAAAATTAAGGTTTAAAATGGTTCGTAAGTGATATGTTTTTGTTTATTAATCTATTTTTCATTGTCTGATTTTTTAAATTTAACAGAAATATATACTTGAATGAAGTATATATTTCTGTTAAATTTATCCTATGGATAGAACAAGTTTAATTAAAGGGCATTTAGAAATGTGTGTATTATCTATTTTGTCGAAAAAGAAAAGTTATGGTTATGAGATTATGAAAGAACTTGAAATAAACAATTTAAAATTGAAAGGAGTAGGAAGTATTTATCCTATTTTAACTAAGTTGAAAAATCAAGAGTGGGTTAACACTTATCAAGAGGTAACAGACAGTGGTAAAGTGAGGATTTATTATGAAATTAATGAAAATGGGAAAATACGTCTTGAGAAGAAAATTAATGAGTGGTTAGAATTGCAATTGGACATTCAAACATTATTAAAAAGCGGTTTGAAAGGAGACCTTCTGAAATGAGGAATAAATTGATAGGTAAAGAAAAGCAATTTTTAAGAGACGTACTTAAGGAATTAAAGCAATACGATATTAGTTTAGAAGAAAGGGAAAATATTAAGAGACAAATATTAGAACATATTCAAGAGTGTCATGAACATGGTGAAGACAGTATAGATGATTTAGGTACCCCTCAATTATTTGTTAAAGATTTTATAGAAATAAATGAAATTGATTTACAAGTTAAAATGAAACAACTTCAAAATGAAAAAGGAAAATTCAACACATTTATCTTACGTGGCATATTCATCGCAATTATTACTTACCTCATCTCGCAAACTACATTTTCAATATTTTTAACTGAATCATTTAATTCAACTAATAGCAAAAATACATTTAATTATAATATTTTATATCGCATATCAGAGAATCAATGGTGGAACGTTTTATTAATAATGATTAGCTTTATGCTCTCTGTAGTAGTGTTTATTAGCTTAGTAAGTTATAAAAAAAGAAAGCTATCTAAAGTATAATGAAGAAAACTATCTATAAACTATTTCAAATCTATATTCTTTGTAATGTAATAGTATTATGTATCATTTATCCAAAAGCATATGCTCAGCAAGATATTAAAGCTACTTTAGATAAGTATATTGAAAAATTTATAAAGGAACAGAATATTCCAGGGGCTGCTGTTGCAATTGTACATAATAAAGATGTATTCTTCACTAAAACGTGGGGGATTACTGGGGAATCTGAAAAAAAAATAACTAGTAAAACACCATTTGCAATCGGCTCAATAAGCAAATCTTTAACAGCTTTAGCTATAGTGAAATTAATAGAAGACAAAAAGATAAAATTAGAGGATTCAGTTCAACAACATCTTCCTTGGTTTAAACTAAAAGATTCTCAAATATCCTCATCTATAACAATCCAACACCTTTTAACTCATACAAGCGGAATAAACACATATGAAGGCTTATTAATATCAGATAAGCAATCCAAAAGTTCTACAGCATTAAAAGAAAATGTAATGAGACTTTCAAATGTAAAATTAACTGCTCTACCAGGAGAAAAATATCAATATAGTAATGCGAATTATATTGTTTTAGGTGCACTTATTGAGGAAATTACAAATGATACATATTCCTCATATATGGAAAAACATGTTTTTCAGCTATTAAATATGAATGGTGCGGCAGCAAGTAAAGAAACTGCATATGAAAAAGGCTATTTAACAGGTTATCAGTCATGGTTTGGCATACCAAGAAAAAGTGTAGTATCCTATGATAATGCCGGGGCACCGTATGGTTATATTACCGCAAATTTGGAAGATATGATTCAATTTATTATGTTTTTGAATCGACAAGAAGATACTCAATTTTTAAAGAAAGAAAACATCGACCTTTATCTTACACCACTTTATAACATAAATTCAGAAAAAAGCTATGGTTTTGGATTAAGAACAACAAGTATAAATGAAAGCGAAACGATGATTTGGCATTCAGGATCAACGCCCGATGCTCGTACAGAAATATTTACTTTAAATAAAAGTGGCTGGGGTGGTGTGATTTTAACAAATAAAAATCATGTATTAGAAGAACCAGCACTTTCAGTATTAAAAAAGGGGATTATTAATATTTTGAATGAAGAAGAACCGGTTGATCCCCATAAAAGCATACCATTTACACAAATTGTTATGTCTACAGTTATACTCGCGCTTTTCATTTCATCAATTATGTTAATTAAAAAATATAAACATAAGGAAACTGTAAAAAAATTAACTTGGTTATTCGTAGGGGCTCTATTCCTACTATTATCTATTATTTTCATCCCACTTCTTACTTATTGTACAAGCTCACCATGGCGTACGATAAAAATATTTGCGGCAGATGTAGGTTTACTTACAAGTATTATAGTAATTTTATTAGCTGTGAACGGATTATTATCAATCTTTATAGGCATAAGACAGAAGAGTATATAAGGGTAAATAATTAAAGAAATATAATTCAAACGTTATAAACAGTTGACCCTCACACAATGTTATTGTTTAAGATAAAGTTGAGCTTCAAAGCAGATGTAACTTATAGGAGGAAATCATGTTTAAAATAGGGGATTTTTCAAAACTATCTTCCATTAGTATACGAATGTTGAGACACTACGATAAAGTGGAATTACTACAACCAGTAAAAGTCGATGAGCAGAGTGGATATCGATTTTATTCAGCAGACCAATTAAAAAAAGTAAATCAAATTCAAACGTTAAAAGCTATGGGGTTTAATATTGCTACCATCAAAGAAATAATAGAATGCGATAATATAGATACCATAAAAGAGCAATTTTTTAATCGTAGTGCTCAAATTAAAGAAGACATGAATAACCTCCAAAAACAATTACGTCTCCTCGAAGACTCAATGAAAACGATGAGAGAGGATGTTGTTGAGATGAATTATCATGTTTCAATAAAAGAAATTCCAGAAAGAACTGTAGCTAGTGTTAGAAAGATTATTCCATCGTATAATTGCGAAGGTGATTTATGGAGTGTATTAATGCAAGAAATTCAAATGAAAAATATTAGTATTGCCCAACCGAGTTATAGTATTGCGGTTTTCCATGATCGTGAATACAAAGAAAATGATGTGGATATAGAAATACAGCTAAGTATTCTTGGTAAGCACGAAAATACAAAAGACGTTACATTTAAAAATATGGAATCGACTAATGTAGCTTCTATAACAGTTAATGGAAGTTATGAACAGATGACAGCTGTAAATGAGGCTGCGGCAAAATGGATTGAGACAGAGGGTTACAAATTAGCAGGCCCGATGTTTAATATTTATCATGTGAGCCCAGCGATGGAATCCGATCCTAATAAGTGGGTTACAGAAGTTTGTTATCCAATAAACAAATAAGTAATAAAAAAAGGCATGTTTTATGCCTTTTTTATTTTATTAATATCTCAAGATATATAAATTTTTATCTTTACAGTTTTCGTATCGGACTATATAAGGCAATAAAGACTTCAATTATTTTAGTAAAAGCAGCTAAAGCAAATATAAATACAGGATTGTAGGCTGAAATAATTCCACCTACTAATGCCCCCAATGGCATAGATAATCGTGTAAGTACACGAGAAAAACCTAAAACACGTCCTTGCAAATTGGATGGAACAGTTTCCTGCCGAATTGATGTAACAATCGTATTCCATGTGATATTACATGTCATCGCGATTCCGAAAGCAATTCCGGGAGCAAGCCAATATGTACTCCACAAAGCAAATGTTAACCCAAGCGCTCCTAAAAATAGGAGTAAAGGAATAAGTACACCACGTCGAAATTTCTTTTCTAAAGGAACGGCAATTAAGCTTCCTAAAAGCCCACCTATTCCTATTAAAGTATAATTATAGCCACTTTGTGCGGAGGTGAGATTTAATGTCGATAATAAATAATACATAAGTACACCTAAAACAGCACTTGCTCCAAAGTTACCTACCATAGCTTGAAGTGACAAAGCTATATTTAACCAATCATTTTTGAGCCATTTAAAACCATCAAACAAATCATTTAGTACATTTTGCAATGTTTTTTTATCAGTATTCTTTTTATTTAAGTTTTTCATAGAAGGTAATATAATCACAGCAATTAATGTAGCAATAAATGAAAGAACATTAATCCAAAGTACTTGAAAGCCGCCAATAAAAGATATGAAAAGCCCAGCTATCATTGGACCAAACAAACTAGCCAATTGATTAACCATTTGATATAAAGAATTAGCCTTCGTTAATGATGCATCTGCGATGTGTGGAATGACTGTAACTGTTGTTACATCAAAAAGCATGGACATAACTGCTAAGATAAAAGTAATTACGTATAAATGCCAGACTTCTAATAGATGTAATGCATGTAGAATTGGTACGAGACTTACTAAAATAATATTGGTAATATCCGCCATCCAAAGTAACTTTTTTCGATCATATCGATCAACTAGTACACCAACTAAAGGGCCAAATAAAACGATTGGCAATACGTTAACAGCAAATAAAGAACTCATAATTACAGCTGAACCAGTTAATTGATATGCAATCCAAGGCAGTGCAAAAGTATATAGTGAATCCCCGATTCGTGAAATGAGTAAACCAAAAATAAAAATCTTGTATTCTTTTGAAAAAGTTGTCTTGACAGTTAATCTTCGTTCTTGTACAAATTTCACAATTGTATGAACCACCTTTAGTAAAGAGGAATTTGAAAATAATCCGTCCAATACGTATTAAATATAGAATTCTGTAAGAAGTTGTTGAATCCTACCTTTATAAGGTTAATTTTATATAAAAGTGTAGGGAATAGAAATTAGGGCGGCTTTTATTGGATGAGGCCGAATGATTCGAGAACAAAAAGGATTGCTAGATAAAGAGTTAATCTTACGACCTTTTCCACAACTTTTGTTTTAGCAGAACTAATAAAAGAGAATCCTATATTACTTCAGCAATGTTTAAATTAGCAACAAAAGCCACTGTAATAAGGGGCTTTTGTTGCTAATAATTTAATGATATGTGTACCCTCCATCTGGAAATAATACATTACCCGTAGTAAAACTATTTTGCATTAAATATAGAACAGTATGTGCAATTTCATTATTATGGCCAGGCCTTTTTACAAGAGAAAGAGATTTATAAGATTCATAAGCATTATCAAGAAATACCACCTAAAGTAGAATATAGCTTAACTGAACATGGAAAAACAGTCAGTACTGTTTTGGATAGTGTGTGTAGTTGGGGAAGAGGTCATTTAGAACATATAGATAAAGGTGAACTATAAAATTGTTATGTAAACTTAGCGTCGTACGAAGTGGAATGGTGTTTTAATAATTTGTATTTTATAATATATAATTAAATAGTGTTGTAGGTTATTATACATATTTAATTCGTTTTTACAAAGGGGAGTTATAAGGTGAATGAATTAGAGTACAAAAGCTTTTATGATAAAGTAGGAAGATTAAATGGATGGGATTTTAGTAAAATAAAATGTGAAACTGTAGGAGAAATATGGGACTTTTATGGAGAAGTGAAAGAAAGATGTAAATCATCAGACATTCTACTTGATGTTGGTACAGGCGGAGGAGAAAATGTACTTAACATAGCATCATCAGCTAAATTGTTGATTGGAATTGATAATTCTAACGGCATGATTGAAACGGCACATTCTAATTTGAAAAAATCAGGTGTACAAAATGTTGAGTTTATTCAAATGGGTTCTGAAGCTTTAACGTTTCCACATGCGCATTTTGATATCGCTTCAAGTTGTCATGCACCATTTGCAGCGACTGAATTATCAAAAGTAATGAAAAAGGGTGCTTTTTTCTTAACGCAACAAGTTAGCGAACATGATAAATTAAACCTAAAAGAGACATTTGGGAGAGGACAATGCTTAGGTGAAAGAGATGGAACTTTAAAAGAAAAGTATATGGGTGAACTTATAAATGCAGGATTTGAACTCGTGCAAGTACGTGAATATGATGTTACTGATTATTACAGTACGCCTGAAGATCTTATTTTCTTATTAAAACATACACCTATTATTCCTAGATTTGGAGAAGAGGAAGAGGATTTTACTATTTTACAAAAGTTCATTGAAACAAATAGTTCTGAAAAAGAGATTCGTACGAATTCAAAAAGATTTATGATTATCGCTGTTAAATTATAATATATTTTAGCGTAAAAGCTGCTTTTCATTTAAAGAAAAGCAGCTTTTTGTGTGGAAAAGAATACAGGAAATACTTGAAAATAATAGAAATAAATAAAGTGTAAATCAAAATATGGAGGATAAATGTTTTGAAACGTTACTATATTAGCAATGAAAAAATAAATGTACATATTACTGAATGGGGGAATAATGACAAGCCCGTTATCTTTTGTTTACATGGATTAGGTAGTACGAGTTTAAGTTTTATAGAAATTGCTGAGGAATTAAAAGAAGAGTATAGATTTATCTCCGTTGATGCACCTGGACATGGTAAAACACCGCCATTTGAAAGAACAGAAGATTATGAGATGCAGAATTTAGCAAATTGGTTAAATGAAATAATAAATGAATTGAGAATCGAATACTTCTATTTTCTATCACATTCATGGGGAAGTTTTGTAGCGTTATTTTATTTGTTACATCATTCAGAAAAAGTACAAGGAAGTATTCTTATTGATGGTGGATATCAAACAAAAAGGCTTCAAGAAAAAACGTTGGAAGAAGAAATTGCTTATTATGAAAAGGACTTTGATGAATACGTTTTTAATAATTGGGACGAATTTTTCAAAAGTGAAAAAGAAGCTTATACTAGGTGGTCTTCATTGTTAGAAGTTGCTGTAAAGGACCTAGGGATCGAAATGGATAACAAAGTATGGTGGCATGCCAGGGGGAATACAGCTAGTAATATAATAAGAGGTATGTATAAAGATGAAACGATAGATATATATGAGAAGCTGCCGGCTAATATTGTATTACTCCGAGCTACAGTTCCACAAGTTTGGGCGGATTATAGAGATAAGACAGTAAATGTTTTCAAAGAGAAAACGGACAGTATAGTAAAAGTAATTCCTGATACTACACACATGTTGCACTGGGAGAAACCAGAAATTGTTATAGCAGAAATAAAAAATAATTGGAGCTAACATATTCATACTAAAGTTGTAGTTTCTATATGGAAAATCCATCCTTCCGTTTGATTTTATCTATTTATAAGTGTAATACAATACGAATAGATAATAAGAAATGAGGAGGAATGTAAAGTGATTACACATATATCAGATATAAAACTACAAACGGTTTCCATAGAAGGGGTAAAACAAGTTTATAAGGACATATTATCTCTTCCAATAAAAAAAGAAACAGCATCCTTCATTCAATTTGAAGTAACCCCTTATACAACAATTAGTTTTCAAGAAGTGTATGAACCAATTGCACCTGCACATTTTGCTTTTGAAATCCCATATTCAAAATTTCATGAAACAGCAAGATGGCTTGAGGAGTCTGGATTACTCATTGCGAAATGGAAAGATGGTCATATAATTGATGAAGAGGATGGTCGATTCAATTTATACTTTAAAGACGGAGATGGAAATCTACTCGAAATTATCGCGCATAGTTATGTTAAAGAAGATGTATTAGTACCGCAGTCACCTTTAAACATTTTATATGTAAGGGAAATTGGTCTTCCTGTTAAAAGTGTACCTATTTTTAGGGAATGGCTGAAATCAAATCTAAATATGAAAACGATAGAAGACGGGGATATTTTTAACTTTGTAGTTGGTGGCACTGCTTATGTCGTCGCAACTTGGTGGCAGCGACCTTGGATTCCAATCGCCATGAAAGCTCTATCACCGAAAGTACACGTTTCTTTCGGAACACCAGACGTCGCATTTTTACAGCGAATCCAAAATAACTTTAAGAAAAATGGTGTATCATTTGAATGGAAATGTAATGAAGTATCATTTATTGAGCAAGGATATACATTTTCAATTGTGCATACATCAGAGTTTCATTCTGATATTCCTAAACAATTAAACTTACCGCTTTCTATTTAAGGATGGAAAGCGGTAAGTTTTTTGTATATTTGTGAAGAAGGTTTTAGCTAGGATTATAGTGAATTTAAAGAGAGGTATAAGGTGTTATTTTAATTTATGTTAAGGGGAGAAATGAAGTGGTTTTAGGTAATCCAATTGCAAAAGGAAAACAGCAGAAATTTATTTAACTGATGATAAGGTTGTAAAATTATTTAAAGATTACCTCCCAGATACAGAGTCTATGAATGAAGCAAACAAACAAAAATATGCTTATTCATGCGGGCTGCCAGTTCCAAACGTATTTGAAGTGACAAAGATACACGATAGACAGGCAATTATTATGGAATATGTAAAAGGGGAGAACATTGGTGATCTCCTGCTTAATAATTTGAATGAGGCAGAGCGTTATATCGGCCTTTGTGTTAATGAGGAAAAGGTTAGAGCGTCAAATTAAATCTGTACATAAATTGGATGAAAGCAAAAAGAAGAATATATTACAAAAATTAGATTCTATTACATTTGATTTTAGGCTATGTCATGGAGATTTCCATCCATTTAATTTGATTTTGAGTAAGGAAGAGAAAGTGAAAGTTATAGACTGGGTAGATGCAAGTTCAGGTGATATTCGCGCAGATGTATTTCGAACATACTTGTTGTACTCACAATCTTCGGTAGAATTAGCTGAGATGTATTTACGTATATATTGCAGTCGTACCGGCTTATCAAGAGATGAAGTTTTTCAATGGGCTCCTATTATTATTGCAGCTAGATTTTCTGAAAAAGTATCACCGCAAAATGAAGTGTATTTGAAAAGATTATTGAATCAGTATTTATAAGTCATAAAAAAGGCTGTCAGCAAATTAATAAATGCTGTTGTTTAACCAAAGTTTCCTTGTAGTTAAACAACAGCATTCTTAAATATTGATAGAGGTATTCTTATTTTCGATCTTCATCCTATAAAGGTTCATAATCCGTACTTGTTCCTCCGTTAATTCTTCTTTAACCCAATACATATGCATTAAGCTATATTCAAAAATCTCCTTTAATTTAATAAATAATGGAAACTTGTCTATCATCTCTTTTGGTAGTTCATTTTCCTCTTGGTAGCCTTCAAATAGTGCTTCTGTAATAGAATGTTCATAGTCAACGATATTCCCATTTCCAGCAAATGAATATTCTATCGCACTATAAATAGGCACTGCTAAATAGAATAGGTAAAAATGTTTTTCACAGTCTTGAAAATCAATCATTGTTAAGTTTGAATTGTTTTCAACTAATATATTTTCTAACCATAAATCACCGTGAATTAAGCCGTAATTCGAAGTGGATTTTTGTAGCTTTTTTATAGAAGTTAAAACGTCAGATGCAATTTCTCTTATAGTAGTTTCTTCTTTAGGGATATACTTAAGAAAATTATACTCTTCATTTTCATACCAATCATTTATATGTTTTACTGGTTTAATCTTTTCAAAGTTTTTAGATATACGATGTAATTTTCCAATTTGTTTACCAAGCTTTTTAAACATTTTAGAATTCCATTCGCACCTTGGTAATTGTATACCAGGCGCAGCTTTATATAATGCAGCAAATAGTTCTTTGCCTAATGTTAATTTCTCTACTAAATTCCCATTAAGAGAATGTATGATTGGAGGAACTGCTAAACCATTTTCATATAAAAAGTTCGTATATGAAACTTCTTCTAACTGTTCTTCATATGTTTTGTAGTTTGTAATTCTAATGAAGTATGTATCTAGTTCTGTAAGACATTGATACATTTCATTCGTTATAGGTTTAATGTTAATAAAATTTAATGGATATCGTTCATTTATGAATTGAAGTATTTCTTTTTCTAGCTCGTTCATTGTAACGTCCTTTCCAAACTTTTATTTTTTACTAGAGAACTAAAAGATTCTTAATATACAACATTCGTGTTTTATGTTTGATTTCCTTTAAAATGAAGTAATGAACGGCTCAGGTTATAAAACACAAGAAGTATCAAAAGAAAGAAACGAACCTCTTATATACTTATAAATAAGAAATGAATGAACATATACAGCAGATAATTGATTGGAGTGAGAGCAATTTAAAAGAAGAATTTTCATTAAATAAATTATCCCGTTATATGGGCTATTCTCCTTATTATTGTTCCTTTAATTTTCACCAAGTAACAGGCATTAGTATTAGGCGCTATATTCTTTTGAGGAAATTGTATTTATCTAAGGAGGGTCTGACGAATGATAAAAAGATAATAGATATCGCATTGGATTATGATTATCCTTCGCAAGAGGCTTATAGTAGAGCTTTTAAGAATGTTTTTGGAATGAATCCAAGAGAATACCAACGAACAACATGCCTATTCAATCATTTGTTAAACTTAATATAAATAAAGAAGGGGAGTTCAAAATGAATATTTCTAGAAAATTAGAGGTTGAACAGTTACGTAATAAGAATAGTGAGCTATTTGATAAAGATGTACTTAACATATTGAATGGTCAAATGATGTATGAAGAATTTAAAACGGAGGAGCTAATGGGTGAGTCTGATTATGCCTCATTTAACGAGGCCATGTGTGTAAATAGCGCTACTGCACAAGTTTTTGATGAAGAGTTTATTAAAATAAGAGCAGAAGGTCATAACAGTTCAGTCGAAAATTATGCAAAAAAAGTTATAGATCCGTTAGAAAATCTATTTGCGAAAAAGTATAAATGTATTGTTTTATGGTTCGGTGAAGATATGTTTTGCCAAATGAATCTACTTACTTTACTTTCATACCTTGAGCAGTCGTGCTATGAAGGGAAAGTATACTTAAATAGTTTCAGGGAGGATGAATTTAAAGTAAATCAAATTGAACTTGAATTGGGGGATTATTCTACTATATACAATGAAGTATTAGTAAACCATAAAAAGACTTATTATAAAGTACCACCTGTAATGTATCAAGCTATAGATTTATATTTAGAAATGCTAAAAGAAGATAATATCGTAATGAAATTCATCTCTAAAAATAAAGGTTTATCAAATCAAGAATTATTAACAAAGTTGTTTTATCTTTTTCCAACAATCGGATATGGTGATACTCAGTACATAGAACTGATTAATAAAATGAAGAAGAAAACTACACCTAAAATATAGGTGTAGTTTTCTTCTTATAATTGCTCAAGTAATTCTAATTCTTTTTCTACAAATAGCATTAGTTCTTTAATGGTTTCACCAGAGAAATCAAAACGAATACCGGCTGCATCATATACTTCTTTTATAGATTGCGAGCTTCCTAGTGATAATGCCTTTTTATAATTTTCTAGCGCTTGCTTAGGATCCTCTTTATATTGTTTATACATTTGTAATGCCCCAAGTTGGGCAATCGCGTATTCAATATAATAAAATGGTACTTCAAAAATATGGAGTACAGGTAACCAACTCGTTGCTATCCAGTTTTCGTAGCCATCAATATGTATGACGCTAGATTGATAATGTTTTTGAAGTTGTAAGTATTTTTCATTTCTTTCTTCAGAAGTATGAATTGGATTTTCATACAGCCAGTGTTGAAATTGATCTACAATAAGCATAATAGGTAAATATGAAATAACATCTTTAAAGAAGTTAATTTTTGCTTGTTTTAAATCTTTTTTGTCTGTATAGAAGGTATCCCAATAATTAAGCGAGAATAACTCCATTGTCATAC
>Ga0102589_1005115_pt1 | contig 11719 bp, 16 predicted proteins | sample AraplaMF_Col_mLB_FD_76858 | JGI IMG/M metagenome (GOLD analysis project Ga0102589, IMG submission 76858) | Arabidopsis root microbial communities from the University of North Carolina, USA - plate scrape MF_Col_mLB | ecosystem: Host-associated > Plants > Roots > Endosphere | place: USA... | reverse complement strand
AGTCCGGCGTCATCCGCGCATACGACATCAATACCGGTGCGCTCATCTGGAACTGGGATTCAGGCAATCCCGATGTCACCACGCCGCTGGCCGAAGGCCAGACTTACACCACCAACTCTCCGAACAGCTGGTCCGTCTTCAGTGTCGATGACGGTCTCGGCATGGTCTACATCCCGCTTGGCAATCAGGTACCCGACCAGCTCGGCATGAACCGCAGCGCCCATGTCGAGAAATACTCCTCCTCGATCGTCGCGCTCGACATCGCCACCGGACAGGTGAAATGGGTGCAGCAATTCGTGCACCACGACCTGTGGGACATGGACGTCCCCGCCCAACCTGTGCTGTTCGACATGACGAAATCGGACGGAACGCCCGTGCCGGCGTTTGTTGCCCCGACCAAGCAGGGTGACATCTACGTACTCGACCGGCGCACCGGCAAGGCGATCATCCCGTTCAAGGAGATACCCGCCCCGGGCGACGCGATCCCTGAAGACCATACGTCGCCAACCCAGCCGATCTCCGATCTCACCTTCTCGCCGCCGCCGCTGCAGGAGAAGGACATGTGGGGCGTGATGCTGCTCGACCAGCTCGCCTGCCGCATCCAGTTCCACCGCTACAAGTACGAAGGCCGCTATACGCCGCCGTCGCTGGTGGGTTCGATCATCTATCCCGGCAATTTCGGCACCTTCAACTGGGGCAGCGTTGCTGTCGACCCGGAGCGGCAGATCATGTTCGGCATGCCGACCTATCTCGCCTTCACCTCGCGGCTGGTTCCCGCCGCCGATATCCCGCCAAAGGGGCAGGATGAGAAGGGCAGCGAACAGGGCCTCAACCGCAACGATGGCGCGCCCTACGGCGTGTTCATGGGGCCGTTCCTCGGACCACTGAAAATCCCCTGCCAGGCGCCACCATGGGGCTATGTCACAGGTGCGGATCTGCGTACCGGAAAGATTGCCTACAAGCGCAGGAACGGAACCGTCTACGATATGACGCCACTGCCGTTGCCCCTCAAGGTAGGCGTACCGGGCATCGGCGGCCCGATCCTGACAAGGGGCGGCGTTGCCTTCCTCGGGGCCGCCGTCGACAACTTTCTGCGCGCCTATGACATCACCAATGGCGACCAGCTCTGGCAAGCCCGTCTGCCGGCCGGCGGCCAGGCGACGCCTATGACCTATACGACGAGCGACAACAAGCAGTTCGTCGTCATGGTGGCCGGCGGACATGGCTCGATCGGAACCAAACCCGGCGACTATGTGATCGGCTACGCCCTGCCCTGAAGTCTCCCAAACGTGCCGGATGGTCGCCGCCGAAGACGGCCATCCGTGCCCGCAGCCACCAGCTCCGGGCAGGTCTGCTGCACCATTCTCCCCCTCATTGTTTCAGAATTTTCGTGAAGATCGGCAGCAGCATTTCCAGCACCTATGGACTGAGCAGCCTCTTTAGCCAGTCCGGCCAGCGCAACAAGCAACAGACCAGCGATACCGAGGTCGGCGTTCGCCAAAGCGGGGCGGCACTACAGCCAAGCAGCACGCCAACGTCGATCTCCAACACGATGTGGGCGCTGCAGAGCAGCGGCACGGCGACCATGGATGGCACCGAAGCCCTCAAAAGCGCGTCATGACGCTGTCATCTTTGAGTTCACGGACCTCGCCAACCAGACCCCCGCGGAGCGGATGCGCAGCCAGATCCTCGAGCGGCTCGGGCTGACAGAGGACGATCTGAAGGCGATGCCGCCGAAGGAGCGCGAGGCTATCGAAAAGCAGATCGCGGACGAACTGAAGCGGCAGCTGACCGGTGATGACGGCAAGGACGAGCCGAGCGCCGATACGCTCGTCAGCGCCTGAGACCTCCATAAACTAAATTAGATCGATGCGACGGAGTTTCACGTTTCCGTCGCATCCCTTTGACGGGAAAGCCCTATCCGACCATGTCGGCCACGATCTTGCCGACTTCGGCAAAGACCGGGTTGATCTCGGACACCGGCGCTTTGGCCTGCGTCACGTAAGCCGCGACCAGGATCGCGCCGTGACCAGGCGGCCAGATGACAGCAATATCGGCAGCGCTGCCATTGTTGGCGGTGCCGGTCTTGTCGCCGATCTTCCAGGTATCCGGCAGGCCTGCGCGCAGGCGAGCGCCGCCTGTCGTGTTCGCCACCATCCACTCTATCAGCTTGTCGCGCGACGGTTCCGACAGGGCGGAGCCCTGTGTCAGGTTGCCGAGCGTGTCGACCATCGCATCGGGAGTGGTCGTATCCTGCGGATCGCCGTCCTTGGCTTCGTTGAGCGCCGTCTCCCAGCGGTCGAGCCGCGTCGAACGATCGCCCAGCGTGCGCAACCATTTGGTCAGCTCAGCCGGTCCGCCGAAGCTTTCCAGCAGCAGGTTCCCGGCCGTATTGTCGCTAAGGGTGATCGCCGCCTGGCAGAGTTCACTGAGGCTCATGCCCTCGCCGCCGACGTGCTTTTCCGTTTCCGGCGAGTAGGTGACGAGCTTGTCCTTTTCGTAGACGACGCGCCGCTCGAGAGTCTCCTGCCCCTTGTCGACACGCGCCAGCACCAAGCCGGCGGCTAAGACCTTGAATGTGCTGCAGAGGGGAAAGCGCTCAGTCTCGCGATAGCCGAAAGAAATGTTGGTGTCAGTGTCGATGGCCGACACACCGATGCGACCGCCGATGGCTTTTTCGAGCGCATCCATCCGCCGATTGATTTCATCATCGCTGTCCTCCGACCACGCAACGCGCGGCAGAAGCAAGGCGGGGGAAAGCAGTGCCGAACCGAGAAGGGTTCGGCGGCGGATCGAAAAGCCACTCATGAAAATTCCTCTGCCTGAATCAATGGACACAGGGCTAGAGCCTGATTGTGGCCCGGATGCGTCGCGTCAGGCCGCTGCCGACTGCGTGACCTCGACGGTGACGTGCGAGAGGCCGGTAACGGGTTCGAGCTTCGCCTTGTAGAAAGCCGGGCTTTCCGGCTGCGGCGTCACCAGAGCGACAATCGCGGCGTGATGGCCGGGTCCGACCTGCCAGACGTGAAGATCGGTGATCCGCTCGCCACTCGTTTCCAGCGCCGAACGAATCTCGTCCTGCAGATCCGCTTTGGGCGTTGCGGTCATGATCGGCGCCCAGGAATACGTGGCTATGTTCAAGTGTTTCGGTCTGTACGCTCATCGTACGCTCCTCATGTCGGTTGTCTTAGCGAATATAGGTTCGCAGAACTTCGGATATTTCCTCGACGGCTTCCGCCCGGGCCCTCTCATCGGCGGCACGCAGGACATGCTCGTGCAGATGGTCGTCCAGCACCTCGCCCGTCAGGCCGTTCAGGGCGCCGCGGATCGAGGCAAGCAGCTGTAAAATCTCTCCGCAGGGCCGCTCTACATCCAAGGCGCGCTCGACGGCCTCCAACTGGCCTTTCAGGCGGCTTACGCGGGCCATCAGCTTTTTCTTCTGGTGTGTGGTGCGGGACATGACGTATCCATTTAGTATAGGGGGGTACCCTATATAAATGACCTGATGATGAAATCGGTGGACAGCGGCCGTGTCGACAGACGCCGTGCGCTTCCGGGCGCCAACGCGCAAACCCCATTGACAAACGGCACGTTCTGGATGATCTATCGACGCATGATCAAGAACGCGCACATCACCAGCTCGTATTTTTGGCTGTACCTGTAAGGGGCGGCCGGACAGATCATATTGTCAACAAGCCGCCGTCAGGCGGCTTTGTTGTATCGGCAGCGTCCTGACGGCAGAACACCACACAAGGACGCGAAGACCATGGTTGAAATCGAAGACAGCGAAATCTCATTGATCCGCCCGCCGGTGATCAATATCCGCGCCGCCAAGCCGCGCGATCTCCCTGAACTCAGCGAAATGATCGGCCTGCTCGCCAAGCATCACGGCGATCCATCCGCCTCGAGCCCGGAGCAGCTCGAGCGTGATCTGTTCGGCCCGGTGCCGTGGATCAGCGCGCTGGTTGCCGAGAGCGATGAGGGCCTGATCGGCTACGCCATTCTCGTGCCGCTCTACAGGGCGCAGGACGGCGCGCGCGGCATGGATCTGCATCATCTCTTCGTGCGTGACGGACATCGCGGCCACGGCGTCGGCCAGCATCTCGTCAACCGCGCCCGCGACACGGCTCGCAGCGCCGGCTGCGGCTACCTCTCGGTCAGCGCCGCCACCGGCAACGTGCAGGCCCATCGCTTCTACGAGAATATGGACTTCGTGCCTCGCCCGGTCACCGGCATGCGCTATATGCAAGCTTTGGCATGAGCGGCATTGACCGCCCCGGACAGCCTGCAAGGAGAAACGGATGACCCGACTTGCAATCGTCCTCACCGATGGATTCGCCGACTGGGAGGTCGCCCAACTGACGGCCTCCGCGCGCTCCTATTTCGGCTTCGACGTGGTGATCGCAACGCCCGACGGCGCTGAGGTGCGCTCGATGGGCGGCATGCGCGTTGCGTCCGACACCGTCGCGGAAAACCTGCATGCCAATGCCTTCGACGGGCTGGTGCTGTGTGGGGGCACGATCTGGGAAACGGAAAAGGCACCCGATCTGAAGCCTGTGATCGACGACTTCACTACGCATGGCAAGCTCGTGGCGGGAATCTGCGGCGCGACTCTGGCGCTTGCGCGCGCCGGAGCATTGAATGCGACCGACCATACCAGCAACGCCGCCGACTTCATCGCCAGCGCGCCGGGCTATGCCGGCCAGGCGCACTACAAGGACAGCCCGCAGGCAGTGCGCGCCGGAAAGCTGGTGACGGCGCCGGGATCGGCACCGATGACCTTTGCTGCTGAAATCTACCGCGCCCTCGGGCACGCAGGCGACGACCTCGACCAATATGTCCTGATGTTCGGCGCCGAGCACCAGCCGAAGGCGGCCTAGGCCGACGCGCCGCTTGTCTTATCGAAGGACCGGCTCACCGTGGAAGCGGCGGCGTGAGGGCTTGGAAACACCGAAGCCCACCTCCATCATCAGACGCGGCTTCGTCTTGGCAACCGTGCCCATATGAAAACCGAAGGGATCCTCGGCGAAGCCGAAGCCGGCCGCGCCGGTCAGCGTCATCACGCTCTCCTTGCCGTAGAATTCGAGGATCTCGTGCGCGGGGTGGCCGACCAGAAGGGTCAACTGGTGCTTGAGGCGCCGCTTGTTGTGGCTGCCCCTGACATAGACATGCGGACCGGTGCCCTCGTCGACATCGACGAGATAGAAAAAGAACTTCAGCATCCGCCAGTCATCGAGATCGAAGTGATACTTGTCGAGCGATGCCAGGCTGCGGTCGGCTTCGCTTGCTCTCGTCGGAAAACTCCACCAGGTGCGGGTGGTGATCAGCCGGGCCTGCGCACCGAGATAGCAGCGCGCAATCTCCGACAGAACCGGATCGCGCTGGACAGCACGAACGGCTGGGCAATCAAGCGCTCGCTCGAAATGGTGGCCGCTCAGGATCGGCCGCCCCCATTGCTGCTCCACGGCTCGGCGATCGGACGCCAGGAACTCGATCTTGCGATCGAAATTTCCAAAGCATGGGGTCGCGCCTGCAAAGCTGGCGATTTCACGGGTGATCGCCTCGGGTAGGCTCAGGTTCGGAAATATCCCGTCGCGCCGCAGCGCCGCGACGGCATCTGCATGATTCACGCCCTTGAAGAGCGTCGGCAGATTCTCGATCGCACCATTGCTGCGCCGCGCGGTCAGCCAATGCACCTTGCGCGCCGGGACGGTGCGCGCCAGCAGGAACATCGGCAGCCAGGCAGGATTTTCGCGGATGTCGGCCATGTAGGTCGGCAACCGGGCGACCATGCGCCGCAATTTGCCGCCCTTGCGGGCAACAGTTTCGAGATCATCCGCAGAGTTGACCGACGTAACATGCATGCGGCTGTCCTTTCGGAAGACGTTCTTGGGCGTCGTTCGGAAAGCGAACCGGGGTTCGCCACAGGGCATTCCAGTGCGTGGAGCCGAGTGGAGTGCTGCAATGCGGCATTTTTGAGATATCGCTAATATTAATGGCTCGGAACCGCCTTCAGGTAAGCTGCGATCGCCTCGAGCTCCGGCTTCGGCAGACGAGCGAGGTTGCGCTGCACCTCCGCCATCGAGCCGCCTGCCGTATCGAAGTCGGGCGTGAAGCCGGTTTCCAGATAGTTGGCGATATCGTCCTGGCTCCATGAGCCGACGGTCTTCGAGCCTGGCGTAATGTTAGGGATGCGGCCCCGGCCTTCCGGATTCGGTGCTCCCGACAGCCAGGTGTTTGCCACGAAGCCGCCAAGCCGATCGCGCGGCGTGTGGCATTCGCCGCAGTGGCCGGCGCCTTCGACCAGATACTGGCCGCGCTTGACCTTGTCGTCGACATTGGCCGCGAGCACGACACGCGGCTCGTCGTTGAAATAGAGGAACTTCCAGCCGCCCAATGCCAGCCGGATGTTATAAGGGAAAGGCAAGTCGTGCGGCGGGGCGACGTTCCCGCTCTTCGGCAGCGTCTTCAGATAGCCGAAGAGATCGTTGATGTCCTTGTCGCTGATCCGGGCATAGGAATTGTAGGGAAAGGCCGGATAGAGATGCTGTCCGTTCGGCGAGACGCCACGCTTCATCGCATTGCCGAACTGCGCCAGCGTCCATGTCCCGATACCCGCCTTCTCATCGGGCGAGATGTTGGGCACGTGGAATGTGCCAAAGGGGCTCTTCAACGCCAGGCCGCCCGACAAGGTGAGCTTGGCATCGCCCTCCGATCCCGGCGCGGCGTGGCAACTGACGCAGCCACCCGTCCAGAAGACCATCTCGCCGTTCTTCAGGTCGGGATCGCCGAGGTTGGCCCAGTGGCTTTCGGGGAGCGCGTTGGGCGCGGTGATGAAATAGAAGACCGCCCCGCCAATGACGAATACACCGACGAGACAGAGCAAATACCGGACGAACCTGCGGATCATTCACCGCTCCTGTTGCCAACCGCTTTGCGGAAAACATAAAACGATCCGCACCGGCGGCAAGGCTGGCACGGATCGTTCGAGCAAAATGCCTGGATCGCTATTCGGTCTTTATGCGGAATTTCTCATGACAGCCGCCGCAGTTGCCGCCAAGCGTCTTCAGAGCGCCGCCGACTCCGGCTGCGTCGGTCGGAAGCTGGGCGAGAACCTTGTCGGCATCCGCTGAAAGCTTCGCCGCACGAGCCTTGAAATCCTCGTGATCTTCCCAGATCTTCGGACTTGCTGCCTTATCCCCGGTTTCGGTGCCTGGCTTGAATTGATCCGGGAAAACCTTTGCCGTTTCCGAGATCGTCATCAGGGCAGCCTTCACCGCTTCCGCATCATAAGGCTTCTCGCCCTTGGCGATCGCTGTCATTGCCCCTGCCGCGCCCCCGACCTTCTTCATCAGCGCAGAACGTGCTTCGTGCGTGCCGTCCTCCGCTGCAATCGCAACGCCTATCACCCCCAGACCGGCGATGAGCACTGCCGCGGTTATAGCTTTCAGTCTCATGTCTGCACTCCTGTTTGATTACCAAAGGTCCTCAAAGCCCCGGCTTCGCTGGACGGGCGGCATCATTGCAAATTTTTCAGACCAAAAAAGTAACAAGTGGGTGAGACATCAGGAAAGATGGACCGTCAGGTGGCGGCGCCCTCCTCATACGGACACGCGCCAGCCATGCCATGCCGTCAGTATTGAGACGGCGATCAGAAGGGCGCCTGCGACCCGTCCGACGAGGATCGTCGCCTTGGGATTGGACACCAGCAAAGTGCGGCTTCGCGCCGCTGTCAGCGCTAGAGTGCCATAGACAGCCGCTTGGGTCGCCATCGTCATAAAGCCCATGACCAGGCCCTGCGCCCAGATCGGTCCATAGATCGGCTTCAGGAATTGCGGGTAGACGGCGATCATGAAGAGATAGGCCTTGGGATTCATCAGGCAGGTCGCCGCGCCCTGGCGGAATGCCCGCCAGCCCGAGCCCAGACCGCCCGCCCCGACGGTCTCCACGGTGATCGAACTGCGAATCAGCGTGAAGCCGATCCAGGCCATGTAAGCGGCGCCGGCAAAGAGCAGCGGGTTGAACAGGGTCGGCAGGAGGACGGCGAGCACACCGACACCGATAGCGCCATAGAGCGAATGCACCGCCCCGCCCGCCACGATGCCGGCGGTCGCAGCAATGCCCGTGCGCCTGCCGCCGCTCAGGGAGTTGGCCAGCACGAACAGCATGTCCATCCCCGGGACAATGATGATGCCGAAGAGAAGGGTGAAGTAGAGCCAGAGATTTTCGCTGTAAGTCATGTCAGTTACCCGCTATCCAATTCAAGGTCGATTTCCAAGACCGTGTTGATTTTCAATTCGATAGGGAAAGCTATACGACTGCCCAACTGACAGTGTATTGTCAGGAGCCTGGACCAACGGAGGCGAAAAATGCGCAAGGCCTCACGGCTTTTCGAGATCATCCAGATCCTGCGATTGGCGACCAGACCGATGACGGCCGCGGCCATGGCGGAGACGCTTGAGGTGACCGTGCGCTCGATCTATCGCGACATCGCCGCCTTGCAGGCGATGCGGGTTCCGATCGAGGGCGGCCGGGGCATCGGCTACATCATGCGGCCGGGCTTCGACCTGCCGCCGCTGATGTTCTCGGTCGAGGAAATGGAGGCCATCGTCTTGTCGCTGGCTTTGCTCGATCGAACCGGCGACGAGGAACTCAAGCAGGCGGCCAAGGGCGTCAACCAGAAGATAACAGGCGCCGTACCTGCGCCGCTGCGCCAGGCGATGGAACGAAAAGCGCTCTACGCCTGGGGATCGGTTGCCCAATCTCCTGTCGGGCTCGATCTTGGTCTGGTTCGTCGCGCCATCCGCGACGAACAGAAACTGCAACTTTACTACCGCGACGAACTCGGCCGCACGACGGAGCGCAGGATCCAGCCGATCGCCCTCATCTATTACTCGCAGACCGCCAACATTGTCGCCTGGTGTGAGCTGCGTCAGGCAATCCGCAATTTTCGCAGCGATCGTGTGGAGCATTGCGAAGCGGCAGACGCCTATTTCCGAGGCGAAGGCGACCGGTTGCGGCAGCTCTGGACGAGCGAGTGGATGAACACGCCAGCCACTGCAACCACCTGAGTGGATGAAAGGTGCACGCCAGTGCTCTCCGCTTCCGCCCGAGTTTCACCGTCGGTGAAGTTGGCGCGAATCAGGTTTTGAACTCTTCGTCCAGGACCGGTGCGTCGGGCTTCTGCCGATCCAAACTCTCACGATAGCGGACGCAACCTCGGAGGAACTTCGGCCAGGGAGGCACCGCGATGTCGGAATTGAGCTTTTCCGGCAGCATTTCCCAGAGCTGAGGATGATGCCAACAGAGGTCGTGACCTGTGGCGTCGCGGTGTTTTCTGATCGCGTCGCGGAGGCGCTTCGCCTCCGTGATCAATTCGTTCCGCGACATCGTATCGAGGTCGGCATCCATCTTGCGTTCCTTCCAGTTTCATCGCTCGTGTTCACGCGTCGTCTTCGCGCTTGGGAACCTCAAGCTCGATCATCACTGGCGCATGGTCGCTCGTATGTTCCCAGCTCCTGGGCTTCCTGCGCACGCTCGCAGACTTGAGCCATGGGGCGATCATCGGGCTGAGCAGGAAATGGTCGATCCGGAGACCAGCGTCGCGTTCGAAGGAGTTTCGCCAGTACTTCCAGAAGGTATAGATGCGCTCGTTCGGATGCAGGTGCCTTACGGCGTCGGTCCAGCCTTGTGCGACCAGATCGGCATAGGCCTTGCGAACCTCCGGCCGGAACAAGGCGTCATCCAGCCAGCGCTCCGGCTTGTAGACGTCGATTTCCGTCGGCATGACGTTGAAGTCACCAGCCAAAACGGCCGGAATTTCGAGGTCGCGCAATTCGGCTGCATATTCGTGCAGCCGTCGGAACCAACGGAGCTTGTAATCGAACTTCGGGCCAGGGGCCGGATTTCCATTCGGAAGATAGAGGCACCCGACAAGGATGCCGTCGATGGCTGCCTCAATGTAGCGGCTGTGCGTGTCATCAGGATCGCTCCGAAGACCGCGCCGCGTCAGTATCGGCGTCGAGCCCCTGGATAGGACCGCGACGCCGTTCCAGCTCTTTTGTCCGTGCCAGATTGCGCCGTAGCCGGCCCGCTCGAGCGCACCGCGTGGAAACCGGGCGTCTTCCGTCTTCAGTTCCTGCAGGCATACGACGTCGGGCTTGTCCTCCTTCAGCCAGCGAAGAAGGATCTCGAGGCGTCCGTTCACGCCGTTGACGTTGTAGGTCGCAATCTTCAATGGCCGAGGCACGTTTCGATGGGTTTCGATCGAAGGGAAATGGAAAGCCAGACGCTAAAGTCCAGCCTCCAAAAAGTCCGCTTCGGATTGAATGGGCGACGGGATTGTTATCACGACCACGACCGCGCCTCCGTCGCCCACCGTAACAGCAAAATAGGATAGGGTGATGCGGGTCTATTGCGGAGGTTACGCCATGCCAAGTCCGTTCGAAGCCGTCAGTGCGTACTTCCATGCGAAAGACGGGAACCGGCCGTTCCTGATGCGCCACGCCTTCGCCGAGGATATTGCGCTGGAGATGGTGGTCAAGACCGACGCCATCTCCTTTCCAAGTTCAGCCAAGGGCCTGCCTGAGATCGAACAGATTCTCTGCCGGCGTTTCGCGAACGACTTCGAAAATGTCTATACTTTCTGCCTGGCTCGCCCCACAGACGCCAATCGACGCCATTTTCCATGCCATTGGCTCGTCGGCATGTCGGCGAAGAATAACGGAGACATCCGAATTGGCTGCGGCCGCTACGATTGGTACTTTTCCGACATCCAAGGTCTTGTCCAAAGGCTAGTCATTAGCATCGATCGGATGGAGATCATTTCGGCGGATCATTTGGGAGCGGTCATGGATTGGATCACATCGCTCCCCTATCCGTGGTGCCAACCGGAGGACATCGTCCAAAGCATGCCTAGCGTCGTCGAACTGGCGCCAATCGCACATTATCTGCAAGAGATCAGATCAATTCCCCCGGACTTCTGAGGCCAGCGCGTTTGGTGGAGGCCCGCTATGTCTTAATTAATAGCCATGCTGCGTCGCAGGCAGTATTATCCATGATCGGTCGGCATCTGTTGGCAACGGCCGCTTGGGAGTTTCGTGCTTCTGCCTGAGCGGAGCATCGAATGAAATGACAGACCTATCAAACGTGATCTCCTTTACAGATGACATCAATGTCGTGTTCGAGGCTCTTTCGGAGTGGTGCTACCTGCACAAGAAAGACCCGAATAGCCTCGAAGGCTGCCGAGCAGCCTCAACGCTCTTCGATCTTTTCCAAGATGGCTGCGACACAAAGGACGGCCTTTTGGGCGCGATGGATCGAAGCGAGATAGCACAGCAGGTGCAGCAAGCCCTACCGATGGGTTGAAGGCGGCACCCTTTGCCGGCCCTATCCAGGCAACGATTGGCGGCAGCCTAGCGGAGCTTCAGCGTCCGGCTGTCCTCACGGCCGAAACCGTGAACTTCGATGCGATCGGCCCAGATTTCCACGATAGCCAAGGTATTCTCGGTCTCGGTATCGACCATTCCCTTGAAATTGAGGAAATGGCATCCCTCGAGCGTGCCGAAATTGCCGGCGTGGTTGTGGCCGCTGAAATAGGCCGCGACATGTTCGTGCGCCGTCAGAAGAGTGATGATGCGCTCGCGGTCCCAGCTGTCGTGCGCGTTCGGCGGATAGACGGGGTAATGGTTCATGACGATAACCCGCTCGCCTGCAGCAC
>Ga0102589_1005114_pt1 | contig 11720 bp, 7 predicted proteins | sample AraplaMF_Col_mLB_FD_76858 | JGI IMG/M metagenome (GOLD analysis project Ga0102589, IMG submission 76858) | Arabidopsis root microbial communities from the University of North Carolina, USA - plate scrape MF_Col_mLB | ecosystem: Host-associated > Plants > Roots > Endosphere | place: USA... | reverse complement strand
GATAACCTCTGTACGAAAATTGTTCACCCAGATGGTAGTGAAGTTAGCTATCAATATAATGAGAACTTTGAATTACTGCAAGAAGTAGATGAAGATGGTCGTGTGACAACATATAGCTATGATGAATGGGCAAATCCAGTAACGATTACTCTTGCAGATGGTAGCACCTTATCTACTCAGTATGATGAGAAGGATAGGCTGGTTCAGGTAGTTAACGCAGAGGGCGGAAGTCGTCAATGGATTTATAATGAAGATAGTACACTACAGGAAAATATTTCAGAAGATGGAACAAAAACTGAATTTTCCTATAATGAACAATATTTAATTAAAACGGTAACAAATGCGCAAGGCCATGTGGTAAGCTTAGCCTATGATACTGATCTGAACCTGAGTCAAGTGACATTGCCAGACGGAACGAATTCCACATGGACATATGACCGTCATGGTAACTGTACATCAACGACCAATCCGCTAGGGGCCACAGAGAAATTCCGTTATGATAGCTTAAATCGCCTTGTACGAGCAAATCTATCAGATGGTAACGACGTTCAATTGAAGTACAACGCCTATGATGATGTCATTTTTGCGAAAGATAACCATACGCAAGTAGCCTTTGATTACACCATTCTTGGCAGCTTGAAGGCTCGAGAACAAGGTGGGAAGAAAGTCAAATTCACCTATGATACAGAAGAGCAGTTAACCGCTGTCATCAACGAAAAAGGCGAAGCGTATCAGTTTGAACGCGATACGAAAGGAAATATCATCAAGGAAATCGGCTTTGATGAGCTTACAAGAACGTATGAGCGAAGTCTGGCAGGATTAGTTCAGAGGATTCAACGTACGGGTGACCGTTGGACAGCGTATGAACATGACGGTCTAGGGAATGTTATTCGTGCTGATTATTATGATGACACTTGGGAAACGTTTGGCTATGACAAAAATGGTTCCTTAATTGAGACTGAAAATGAACATGTGACTGTAAAGCTGGAGCGAGACTTATCTGGACAAGTGATAAAGGAATGGCAAAATGACCATTGGATTTCAAGCAGTTATGACGAATCAGGCAACCGTTCACAGATTACGAGTAGCTTAGGAGCAGAAATTGATGTTGCTCGTAATGAAATGGGGAATGTGTCGCAAATCACTGCTTCTCGCTCAGAGCAAGCCCATTGGACAGCATCCATGCAGTACAATGAACTCGGTCAAGAGATTGAGAGAATCTTACCCGGAGATGTTATTAGCAAATGGCAGTATGACGTAGCAGGTAGACCAACACACCATCGAATAAGTAGCCAAAATCGAGACACCCGAAGACGCGTGTATAATTGGGATGTCAATCATCGCTTACGAAGTACGGTAAACGAGTTAACGGGAATACGAGTTTCCTATGGTTACGATGAATTCAGTAACCTCGTTTGGTCCAATCAAGGCGGTCAATTTGACTTCTTACACCGCAATGTCGATGATGTCGGGGATTTGTATGAAACAAAAGAAAAGACAGATCGTGTCTATGGTGCTGGAAGTAGATTGCTTGAAACTAGAGAAGCAACCTTCTCTTATGATGATGAAGGTAATCTTATTCAGAAGATTGAGAAAAATAACGGTGATACGTGGAAGTACGAATATAACGGCAATGGCATGATGTCGAAGGTCATCAAACCAGACAGAACAGAAGTTACTTTCAAGTATGACTCGCTAGGTAGACGAATTGAGAAGTGTTTTGAAGAAAAGACAACAAGTTTCGTTTGGGATGGGAATACTATCCTACATGAGTATTTCTCGCAGGATAATTCAGATAAATTTGAAGATCTAGAGGAATATTCTTCACAGAACAAGTCTGAGATTCTAGATAATCTAGTCACATGGGTGTTTAATGATGAGTTCGTACCTTCTGCTAAAATCACGAGTGAAGGCTACTATAGCATTATTAGTGACTATCTAGGAACGCCTGTAGAAGCCTTTGATAAACAAGGTAATAGGATTTGGTCAGTTGAGCTTGATATTTATGGACGAGTGATGGAGTCCACTGGTGAGCAGGATTTCATTCCATTTAGGTATCAGGGTCAGTATGAAGATGTAGAAATAGGATTGTATTATAACCGATTCCGATATTACTCTCCAAGTGAGGTAATGTATACGCAACAAGACCCAATTGGTCTAGCTGGTGAACAAATGAATCTCTACTGTTATGTTGGCGATCCGAATATATTAATAGACCCAATGGGCTTATCTCAGACTTATTGGCTTGAAAAAGCAATGAGAGCCGCTGGTCGTGCTCCAGGAAGAGGACAAACAGCACACCACATAGTTCCACTTAACAGTAATACTAAATATGGAAAGCTTTCACGTGACCTTTTAGAAAGGAATGGCTTGAATCCCGATATAGCTGAGAATGGTGCGAGATTATGGGGAACATCTAGAACACAAAGAAGTCTGCCAGTTCATCCTGGTAGAGATGCCGCAAGAAAAATGGGCAATTATCATGCAGGTAAGCATATTCATAGTCCAGCAAATGATAAACAGATTTATCGAATTTTGAGGAAAGCTGAAAAGAAAGGCTTAGACATAAGAAATGTTCTTTCTGATATAGGAGAACGAATGGAAGGTGGTCGCTGGAAAAATACAATAAAATGTCACTAGCATTAGGGAGAATTTAAATGGATTCTATAATAGTTAAAATAAATCAGGAATTACTTGATGGTTGGAGTGAAGTGGAACAAAATGCTGAAAATATGATCACTGCTAAATTATCAGAAGTTTCTTACTGGAAATATGCTTCAGATGAATATTATAGTCACCTTCCTTATTTTCATGAAGTAAATAATTTTAAAAAAGGACGGATATTAAAGAATATTTCAGATGAAGAACGATTTAGTAAAAGAACCATACACTCATTTGGATTTAATGAACTAGATCAATTAATTATCATGCAACATCCAGAAGTAGATGGTGATATAAAGTTTGGTATATCAACAGAATTATATACTTCTGAGACTGATGGAACAGTTAGAAGCTATGTAATAAGATGGTACCCTGAGAAAAATCAACCTACTGTGTTATTAGCCCTGAGTGTATTTAGAAATTTAGATAAAATTAGTAAAATTGAAGTCAGAAGTGGAAAAAAGAATTGGACAGCAACACATTATAGCTATGATACTCCAGATGGAAAAATCAACAGAATCGTTCGTAGTTCTTCAGGATGGGCAATGCCAGAAGAATATGATTTGATTTACGGAGAAGATAATAAATTAGACAAATTAATGATGAGTAATGTCGTCTGTTGGAAAAGAAAAGTTAAAAAATAATGTTAGTTAAGTGAAAACAGCGTATCCAACAAAATTAGAGGATACGCTGTTTTTCAATATTATCAGAAAAACTTGGATTTAGTTATCAACTTCAACTATTATAGGAAATCAATAAGAGTACTTACACTGGAAATATGCAGTGTTGTACTGGCGCACTCGCCACCATAATTGCTCTGTCTTTCTTCTAAGTTTCTGTTAAACAGTTTGAACAGTTTTTGGGAGTCGAGTATGAAACATATGAGGCGAAAAAGGCATCATATGATAAAGGCTGGAGAGAGAAAGAACCCAGAAAAAGGAAATCTAAGGCAAAGTGTAAATCTTAAATAATCTCTTATTTGACTTCAAGGGAATAAGAAATTAATTTTTTATGCTACAAAAACACATATTTCAGGAGGGTAAAAAATGTTTTATAATTGTTCATTCCAGCTAACACGAAAAGATTTAGAAGAGGTTGAAATTTTATTAAGCTTTCAACTTCCCCAAGAGTTGAAGGAGCATTATCTTCAATATAATGGTGGTTTACCTAATAAACCCTGCTTTTTTGAAGAAAATTCAGGTTTGGAAACTAGGGTACATGTTTTTCTTCCAATTAAATTTGATAACAATATAGGGTACACATTGGAGAAGGGATATTTGGATTTCAAGGGCAGGAATATAATTCCTAAAAAGTATCTACCATTTGCAAATGACGCTGGTGGTAATATTTTTTGTATAGACCTTGATTCAAAGCAAGTGGTCCTAATTTATTTAGATTTAGGAGAAGTGACAAACAGATGTATTAAGTTTTTAGCAAATAGTTTTACGGAATTTATCAATAATCTTGAGGAATGTTTGGATGACGAAGAAGATGATGATTCAGATGATTTCTGATATCAATAAAAGTGCCATCAAATACTGTTCTATGAACAAGATATAAAAGATAGATATTTAGAATGTAAAAAAGCGTCCCAACTCTTTCTTTGCATATGTTTTTTACATATATTTATTTACTATCTCCATAGGAGATGTTTTTCAAAAGTGGCTTACAACATGACGTCATTTAATAGAAACGGTTACAGTTACGGCTTAAGGCATTACAGAATTAAATCAAATCAATTCGATTGCATAGTATCCAAATGAAGGAGCTGGAACAGCGGATCTTCACAAAAAATTGCATAGAAACCTTATAGAAGAAGGAATACACATTTACTGGTAGGGCAGATGAATTTTTTGAAAAAGCTACTAAAGCATATAAAGATATTGATACTAAAGGATATATGAAAATTCCTTACACTAAAGATATCTTATTCAAAAATATGACCCCTGCAGAAGCTTTAGACAAATTGAAAGAATTACATTCGAATGGAAAAATTCCTTGTAAATAGAAGAAAAGGAGTTATTATTATGGATAGAATTTTAGATACTGGAAGTTATGGAATTTGCTTATTTTCAATAGATGTCTTACAGGATTTTTTAAAGAAAGAAAAAGTTAGGTCAAAAAAACTTTTAAAAAATTTTCAGGATAATCATGATCGTTATTTAACTTTACTTGCTGAGGGTATTTGGATTCCTTTTTTACCAATAAACTCAATAGAATATGTAATTAAACTTGATACCTATAATCAGTCGTTTGATGATGAATGGGAGGAAAAATTAATATATCATAACTTCAATATTGAAGTTAAAGATACATTATGGATTGCTGATATTGGTTCATTTTATGAATTCGATAAAAATGAATTTTTAGGAAATGATGAAGTATCATACCAAACGTTAGATGGAGAGACATTATATTCTGGATTTAGATATAATATTCCTTCTGGAAAATACTTAGTATCCATAAAGGGCTTTGCACGTAAGAAGAAATTAAATTACCCTAATCCAAATTTCGGTTTTTTGTTTTCGCTTGATAAAGTAAATGAATTTGAAGGTTTTAATGATCCACGCGAAGATGAAAAATATAATTTTAATGTGGCAGGTATGGATTAATTATTAGATTAGATAAAATTCAAAGAAAATGAAAACTTATTCACTGAGGATTGTGAATTCATTAGAATTATCATAGATAAGAAAATACAAAAGAAAATCTATTATTGTATCAAATCTTTAGTGTATTAAAAGAATTGAAGTTAAATTTAAAAAGGCAATAAATTCATTTAAAAGGATTTTATTGCCCTTTTCCCTTTTGATCTTTCATAATAATGACCTAAGCTTTCAAAAAACTAAATTAAATTTAACTAAAGCTTAGCTTATGATGCCGATCTGAACCTGAGTCAAGTGACATTGCCAGAGAGAACAGGACATATGACCTTCGTGGTAACTGTACATCAACGACTAATCCACGATGCAAGATTTAATAAATAGGGAAAGAAAAAACTTAGAACTGGCAAAACCAGACTTAAAAGAAAGAGTAGCAATAAATCCAGTAATGAAATGGGAAAAGTATTGTAAATCACGGTTTATCGCTTAGAGGCAAGAACATTGGACAGAACAATGTAAATAATAAACGAGAGGGTTGAGCTTTTGTGAAACAAATAGATAACTCGATATTGAAATTTATACAGACAATGAATAAATATCCACAAGAAGAATCCCCAGTTGTAAAGAAAGGTGGAGTACGTTATAGTTCAGAATTAGTAAAACTACAGGTAGATGAAAAAATTTATCTTTCTCCTGAATTAAAATTTTTTTATGAACGTTGTGAAATAATTTGTGATATCCGGCATGATGGTCACAAGCTAAAAAGCACGAGCATTGATTTAGGAAATTCACCTCTTAGTCTTTGGTCTCCTGAAAATCTTGTCTATAGGCAAGAGGGGTTTCGTTGGATTGGAACGGATCTAAAAGATGATCCAGAATGGAATCCATTTTGGCTTGTCATTGCAGATATAAATGATGATCCTGTCGTGGTTGTAACTGATAAAGAAGGCTCACCAGTCATGGCCTCTTATGAAACAGGTGCTCTTTTTCCGATTGCAAACTCTTTTTCCGATTTTCTGGATTATCTCTCAATTACTTTAGAATTAGTACAAGGAAAATATAATGGGGAAATAATAGATGATGAATCTTTTGAATTCCTCGAAGGCTTTTTAGAAGATTTAAAAGAGATGATAAGTAAGATAAATAAAAACGATGAACTTGTTGAAAATTTTATCGATTACTTATATGGTTGATTATCAAAAAATGTTGTTACGGAGCTTTATCCTGCGTTTCACTTTAAGATGTGATGTTATAATTAAAATAAAGAAGGAACGATTAACGAAATCATTTAAGCAAAAAGGGGCTGTCAACTGACAGCCCCTTAGATCATTATATCGAGAAGTATCCAAAATTTATCGATTAATATTGCGAATTTATCGAGAACTCGCTAATTGTCGTTGATCCTCACCTAAGCTATGCATTTTTAGATTCCTTGTTAATACCTAAATAAGTGAATGATCTCCAAACATATTCTAATGGTCCGTAGCGGAATTTGGATAACCATAGCTTACTAATAATGATTTGGAATACAAAAATGACAATGGCGATGATGATGGCAGTCGTTAAGTGGAGTTTTCCATAAACGCCGAATGCAAATGGTCCAAATAAAAATGTACAAATGATAGATTGGCCGATATAGTTTGTGAATGCCATTCTGCCAGGGAACGCTAACCACTGTAAAACTTTCTTCCCTTTCACCGTGTGATAAATAAAGATCAAGCTAATGGCATAAAAGATTGTGAGGAGTGGTGAGCTAATATATTGAACAGCTAAAAAATTTTCTGAAAGTAAAGGTAAGATCCAGCATAATGTTCCACCAAAAATAAATGTAAGCAACCACGTAATGAAAAAGCCTTTTCTATATTCCTCAAAACGATGAATCCATTTTTTCTTCGCAACAGCTGCTCCGAATAAGAACATAAGTAAGTATGGAAGATTTGTAAATAAATAAAATATAGGGTTGCCTAGAGAAAGGACATATAATCCATTACGCATTGTATAAAAAGTTCTTTCCATATAATTAGCATTCATTAATTCTTGAATACTTCCATTTTGATGGGCATCTATCGTAAATTGCATGAGCTGACGACTTTCCTCTGACATTGTCATCGACATCATCGTAGAATCGGAGGATAGAGCTCCTAATGTTAAAAATCCGAAATATAAGCTATATAAAGTTACGCTAATGATTAACATAGCATTAGGCTTTAACTTATGCATGAAAAGGAGTAATAACCCTAAGATTGCATAGTCTGTTAAAATATCTCCAAACCATATGAAATAGGCATGGATACAACCAAAAATAAATAACGCAATCAGTCTTCTAGAATAAATTCCCCAAAAGTTTAGTTGCTTTGCAGCGGCTCTTTCCTGCATAATGACCATTCCAAAACCGAACAGCATAGAAAACAGCATTACAAATTTCCCATCGACAAACATTGAAAGAATAGTATGAACTGTATAATCTGCTTGATTCCAAAAAGAAGTCCATTCATTTTTGAAACTTAGGTCTTCCTGCATATAGGCCGGATAAAGGAACCAAACAATATTTGCTAATATGATTCCAAATAATGCGAACCCCCTTAATACATCGAGTGTTTCAATCCGCTCCTTGGCAGATATAGGTGAAAGCTTTTGCTTCATATAATCATCCTTTTTCATTGTTATTTTGTTCTTCAACAAATGCTACTGTTGAAAAAGCTTTGTTAATGACACTTTAAATAATAATTATCAGGATTTTATAAGGAAAATTAAGAAGTTTAAATTCGATCAAATATATTTCTGAATATTTTCTTAATCCATTTATGTAGAACATATTAACGGTAGAAGTTTACAATAGAGATGTGACGAAGTATTGCGAAAATTAGTACATTTTCAGAAAAATGCTACATAATCTATTATTTTTTAGCGATTAATAGAAAATATTGTTGATTAAATGTAATGTGATAGTATAATGAAGGTGTAGTTACATTTATGGTTATTAATTCCTTGTAAAATAATTGGTAAATGTAAATTGAAGCTCGATGTTATGTGTACCTAGAAAGTGTAACTATAAAAACTAATGAAATGAGGAGATTTTATGATTAACATTATTCAATTTTTAGAGCAAAATCCATCGTTGATAACTTTGTTAAAAGAAAAAAAAGCTTCTCTAGTTGGTGTTACAGAACTTGAACAAAAAGCAATTCTGGAATCTTTTGATGAAGTGCTATATGTAGACAGTCGCCTTTGGTACTAAGTAATAGTAAAAGTAAGTGGTTTTGGCTTGCTATAAGTATTTATTTAATAATGGGTCTTTACTTACTTTATGTAACTTATAGCAAGCCTTTTATAAATATCGAGCTTAAGGAGAAAAACGGAGAATGGTTAGTGGTAGATTCTTATTATAAAGATTGGGCTACTAAACAACAAATAGAACCCGGAGATATTATTATAAATGTAGATGGAACTGAGATTAATAATATTCCTAATTTAAAGTATGATTTCGTATTACGAGCAGCCAATGATTTAACAATAAAGAAATCGAATAGTAGTTTAATCCATATACACATAAAACCATTAGATATTCCCCAACAATTTTATTATTTACTAATAGCACCAACTTGTTATTTTTTTCTTACTCTTATAATTTCTCTATACTTGTATTTAAATCAAAAGAATAACCCTTTAGTGAAAATACTAATATTTTTTATACTAACTGTCTCACTAGCATATGTTAGTATAGGCGCGGCAGGTATATTGGATAGTATTGGGATTATAATAAATCGTAGTAGTATGCTAGTTTGCTTAGTCCTATTAATTCATTTTCTTAGGAAATACTTTTTGTTTTTGAATTTAAAATGGATTTTTATTGACAATATTAAAGTATTTTATTTACTTCCGCTAATGGCTGTTTTTTTTAGCGTTTGTAGTATTATATATCCTTTTATCAATCCTATATTCTCTAGTTTAACCCTTTGGATATTTTTTATTTTGCTAACTGTAATTCTATGTATATTGGGAATTAGTTACTTAATATTTAAAACACCACAATTAAAAATCTTATTAAGTAGTATCATCATCCCATTTCTACCGTTTCTGTTTCTATATGCGTTGCCAGAAATAATCTTCAATAAGCAAGTGCTCTCTGCGGAAATTAGTTCATTATTTCTTATGTTAATTCCGTATAGTTTTATTTGTACACAGCTCACTGAACGTATATTTGATATGGAGTACTTCATTACCCGTTTGCGCCATTATTTTAATTTTTCATTTGTTTTTACAATTTGGCTGTTAATGGGTCTTTATTGGCTTACTGATATGCCTATTTCAAGTATGGCAGAATTATTCTTTTTTGCCTTCTTATCATCAATCGCACTTTTTTACATTAAAGAGAAAATAGATTATCATAAGCGAAAAATTCTTTTTTCAACAAAAGGAGATTATATCCATCGATTGTATACGACAGTTGATAGTATTGGTAGGGTTGTGAAGATTGAAGATTTGCTTGATAAATTTGTTCAAGAAATTGCTTTACACCTTGAGACTAAACATGTTCACGTATTAACCTATGATTTACAAACACATCAAGTGACTTCCACGAGCATATCAAAAGAATATACTCAAAATCAAATGAACGAGATATTACTTGAGAATCTCCGCTTGGGGGATATAAAGAAAACAGAGCATTTTTATATCGCTTTTATTCATCAAGATATTAATTATAAAAGAATATTAGTTGTAGACCATAATAAATCCATTTATCTAAAGGATGAGGAGCTATTATGGCTTGAATTATTGCTTTTATATTTAAACAATTTTATAGAAAATACGAAAATGGTGGAAGATCTATTAGATCAGTTAAAGCATATGAAAGAGGCTGATAAAAGTCAGTTACCATGGCTCAATAAGCTTCTTTGGCTACGATTTGAACAAGAAAAATATCAATTAGCTCAAGAGCTTCATGATACGGTTTTACAGGAACAGCTACATATTGCTCGAGAAATGGATGTATTTATTCATGCGAAGAGGACAACGGATATTCGTATGAACCTTACTAAGATTCACGATCATATGATTGCATCATTGAATGATTTAAGAGGCTACTGTGAAAATTTGAAGCCGCCATTATTAGATACACTAGGCTTAAATGCAGCGCTTGAGAAGTTTATTCAAAAAGTTCATAAGCGTGCTGATTTTGTTTTAATTTATACAATTGATCGTCTTTATTTAGAGGATGAGCGTTTAAACTTGATAATATATCGGCTTTTTCAAGAGTTAATGAACAATGCCTTGAAGCATTCACATGCCAATACTGTCGAAATTCATCTATTGGAAACAGAAGATGGTTTTGAAATCAATTATTCTGATGATGGTGTAGGATGTAAAATGGATGAAATTATTGTTTCTGATTCAATGGGAATCAGGGGGATGCAAGAGAGGGTTCAAGCCTTTAATGGCCAGTTTTCTATCAATACCGATGTAGGAGAAGGAATGTCGATACGAATTAAGGTTATTGAAGGGAATCATACTCATTCAATGGCTACGAAAGATGGCCAACTCTTAGTAAAGAATAATATATGAATAGAAAGAACGATATGAACCATTTATAAACCTCCTAATCTTTTTGTATTGTGCAGAATTCACAGTATGAGTATGAATTGGGAGGTTTTGCTTTGGAGTTTATTTGTATAGGGGAGGGGAATATCTTCAACATAACGATGAAATTGATTAAAAAGGATAGTCGTTTTAATTCCAAGCGGTATAGGCGACTCATCAAGAAAACCTAATATAAAGATAGAAGGAGAAACTCACATGCTATTAGAGGAACGGTTAAATAATTGGGTAGATTCTTATAATCGAAACGGTTATTTGAATGGTACTATATTAATTGCATCGAATGAGAATATTCTTTTAAACAGGGGATTTGGTATGGCGAATTGGGAGCATAGCGTTCCAAATGTTCCAACAACTAAATTTCGTATAGGGTCATTAACGAAAGCATTTACAGCGATGGCTATTTTTCAATTGCATGAAAAGCGAAAATTGAATATTGACGATTATGTAGGAAAATATCTACATGATTATCCGAATGGTCAACAAATAACAATCTTTCATTGCTTAACTAATAGTTCCGGAATACCTAATTATACAAATGCCCCTGATTTTTGGTTTCGCACAATGAGACTGCCATCCACATTAGATCAGCTAATTGATTCCTTTAAGGGAAGGGAATTAGAGTTTGAACCTGGTAGTGAATTTGGCTATTCAAATTCAGCGTATGCGTTGTTAACGGCCATTATTGAAAAAGTTTCAGACATGTCATATGCAGACTACATCCAGCAGTATATATGCCATCCGTTAGGTATGTATCATACAGGCTGTGATGATGGAGTAAAGGTGATTCCAGGTTTAGCATCTGGCTATTCATTTTGGGAAGAACCAATTCATTCAGCATATGCGGATATGTCATTTCCA
>Ga0102589_1005110_pt1 | contig 11723 bp, 8 predicted proteins | sample AraplaMF_Col_mLB_FD_76858 | JGI IMG/M metagenome (GOLD analysis project Ga0102589, IMG submission 76858) | Arabidopsis root microbial communities from the University of North Carolina, USA - plate scrape MF_Col_mLB | ecosystem: Host-associated > Plants > Roots > Endosphere | place: USA... | reverse complement strand
TGAAGTTGTAAGTGATTTTTTCTCGCGTTCCACTACTACAAATTTACCATTTGAATTGATACTTTCTTTCGGAACAAAACTCTCTACCTTATCACCATTTACAGCTAAAACCTCTTGATTATTATATTTAAGATTTGCTATACCAGTATCAATGCCACTAGCATTTTTGATTACATCAGTTGCATTACCTACTTGTGTTTCTGCGAAGGAAATAGATGAATAATTAATAGTGCATAGACTAACTAATAAACATGCAAGGAACTTTCTTCTTTTAGTGTTTTTCTTAATATTCAGAAAAATCACCCCGTTCTTTTTTTTAGTAAGATATGATAATGATTGATAAATGATTGCTAACTAATAAACCTACATAAATGCTTTTAAAAGTTCTTGAATTAACGGGATTACGCCACCTACAAATTTCAAAACAGCCATTGCGATTTCCATATTATTTCCTCCTTTTTTATTGCTACGAAAATGTGATCTATCTTTATGCCCTCATTATAGTGACCTCTTACACTTTTATCAATACACTCTTATATGCAATATTACATACTAAGAACCAAGCTGAATCCTCATAAAAAGTTATACAGAGATAAAGTGAAACTTTAATCAGTGGGGATTTTCTTCATCCCCCACTGATTATTAGTTGAACCAATCGGACTTTTATGGGCAGTTGACCCCCCACCTAAATTCTTTGCTTTCGCTGAATTTTGAGGTGGGGGTCTTACTGCCCATTAAAGCGGGATAAATTTTTCGTTTAGTAGCTACTTGAAAAATTGAAGCATTCCTTTGCATTTTATGAGTAATTTACAAGTTTATTGTTGGGAGCGTCGCAGGACCGGAAATAATGAAATACCTGTGGGACAGAGCTATCATCGGCAATCGCATAAAAAAAGCTGCTGCCTATAAAATATAGACAGCAGCTTTTTTACATACTCATTTTGTAATTAATAAACAGCAATCGGCCCATAAGGACCTTGGATAATTTCTATTTTTGTTTCAAAAATATCTGTCAAAAGTGTTGGGTCCATAACCTCTTCTACTGTTCCAAAAGCAGCAATTTGTCCATCTTTCATAGCACAAATTTTATCAGAGTATTTAGCTGCAAAATTTATGTCATGCATAACAGTCAAAATGGTTCTTCCGAATTCATTAGCTGCACGTCTCAAATGCTCCATCATTTGAACAGAACGAGCAACATCAAGGTTGTTCAGAGGCTCGTCCAATAGCACATATTCAGTCTCTTGGCACAATACCATCGCTACATATGCCCTTTGTCTTTGACCACCAGAAAGCTCATCTAAATATCTATTCTCTAAACTAGTTAAATCTAAGAAATCGATATATTTAGAAATGATAACCTCATCTTCTTTAGTTAATCTACCCTTTGAATAAGGAAAGCGCCCAAATCCAACTAATTGTCTAACAGTGAGCCTCGTTACAAAATGATTTTCTTGTCGCAATATAGTCAGGATTTTTGCTAAGTCTTTTGATTTGGATTCAGAAACATCCATATTCGCTACTTGAATTTGACCTTCATCCATATCTAAGAGTCTTCCAATCATCAAAAGTGTCGTAGACTTTCCAGCGCCATTTGGTCCAATTAAAGAAGTAAAGCCCGCTTTTGGTATTTCAATATCCAAAGGTCCTATTTTTACCTTATCAGTATAGAACTTTTTAACATTATCAATTTTTATCATAAAGCCCTCTTCCTTAAAACAATAGTTAAGAATATGATTCCACCAAATAATTCAATAATAACTGAAACTACACCTTGAGCATTGAATACATGATACATTAAGAAGTATGCACTCGTCATAATCAAAAACCCTATAGCAAAAGCCATTGGAAAAATATATCTATGATCATAAGTTGCTGCCGCCTGATAACTCAAAGTTGCCACTAAAAAGCCGTAGAACGTAAGTGGTCCAATTAGAGCAGTTGAGATGGACATCAAAATAGCAACTAATACAAGCGTATAAATTACACTAGGTTGATATTTAACCCCAAAAGAAGTAGCAACATCCTTTCCTAGTGACAAAACATTCAAATTCTTAGAATGAGCAAAAATTAATACCGCTACAATTATAATCATAGGAATTACAACAGGAAAATATGCAGGATCTGCATGATTAACAGAACCAAATAATTTCGCTTGTAAAATATCAAACTCTGAAGGCGCAAGTAGCTTTCTCATAAAAGTTGATACGGAATTCAGTCCAGTACCAATAATAATTCCAACTAAAAGCATAAGTTGTAAATTCCCGTATTTACCAGAAAGTAACCATCCATAAAGTATCAAACTCATCAAGACCATAGCAACAACTTGGAATAAAAATGACCCAATTCCATTAAAGTTTATTAACGCACTGGCACCAAAGAAGAATATTGTACTCGTATGAATTGCTGAATAAAGTGATTCGAAACCTAAAAGCGAAGGAGTAATAATCTTATTGTTCGTAATAGATTGGAAAGCAACTGTCGACAAGCTATGGCAAACTGCAGCAATAATCATCGCAACAATAGCTATTATCCTTCTCTTAACAACTGGGATAAAAGAAGGTGAATCTATCGGAACTGGATTGTTATAAACTAAAAGTCCATATGAAGAAAGGAGACCTAAAGCAATCAATGTTATCAGTACAATCCAATAACGTTTTGCTTCCTTCTTAGAACGAAAAGCACTAGCTGATCTACTTTTATTATGAAGGCTAGAATCGACTTCGACATTTTCTTTATTTTTATAGTCTAATGTGATCATCGCAGCCTCCTTGGTTTTCTTTTTCTCAATAAAATAGTGATAAACACAACCGCTCCCACTGATGCAAGTATTAGAGAAACAGGTAGTTCAAACGGCTTTATAATTGTTCGAGAAATGATGTCACAGGTAGTTATTGTCCCCATTCCGATCACACATACCCAAGGTAAATTACTCCTAAGATCATCTCCTCTAAACATGGAAACAATGTTTGGAACAATTAAACCTAAGAAAGGTAAGTTTCCGATAACAGCTGCAACAATTCCAACTGCAACAGAGATAAGACCAGTCCCAAAAAGAACAATTCTATTATAATTAACTCCAAGGCTTGTTGCGACATCTTCTCCTAGTCCAGCTAGAGTCAATCTATTCGCATACATAAAAATAAGCAAAGTAACGATAACAATCAGCCATAAATATTCGTATCTTCCCACCTGAATGTTAGCAAATGAACCTACAAACCAAGTTTCAATACTTTGCGTCATTTGAAAAAGGAGTCCCAAAAAAGTAGACACTGCAGAAATAACTGCTCCAAGCATCAATCCAATAATCGGAACAATTAAAGATGAGCGAAGCTTAACTCTTCTTAAAAATAGAAAGAAAATCATAGTTCCTATAAAAGAAAAAATGATTGCACCAGTCATTCTTTGAACTAAAGTCGGGGCAGGAAATAGTAAATACACAAAAAGCAGGCCTAAGCCTGACCATTCAATCGTCCCCGTTGTAGTAGGTTCAACAAAACGATTCTGTGTAATAAGTTGCATGACGAGCCCTGCCATCGCCATCGCAGCTCCAGTAAGCATTAATGCAGCTGTTCTCGGAACACGAGTTATGAAAAACATCTCTGTCCCGTCCTCTTGTCCACGTATATCATAAACTCCAGTAAACAGTGATATAATCCCTAAAATTATAACAACTATAACTGCTATTATAAAAGGTTTTGTCCATATTTTATTTTGATTATAAAACTGGGGTTGAGAAATATTCTCAACCCTAGAAATCATATTTTTTGACACTGTTTCGTACCCCTTTACACTACTTAGCTAAAGTTTTTGCCATATTTCCAAATAACTCTATATAAGTTTGAATTGATTCATTTGTGTAAGTATCTTCTGGTGCATAAATAACTTGTTTTTTAGAAACAGCAGTTGTGTTTTGAAGAGCAGGTGATTTAGAAATAACATCCTTAGCAGGTGTTGACTTAGCTGCATCAGATGTTGCAGCATCACGATCTAATACGAAAATCCAATCAGGATTTGTTTGTGCAATAGCTTCAACAGAAACGTCATCACCTTTATGACCTGCAGTAGAATTTGAAACTTCTAACGCTGGAGTCCAACCGAAAATTTCATACATTGGTCCCCAAACGCGACCAGAATGTGGAGCAGCAAAACCAATATTACCACCAGTAACGATAACACTCATAACTTTATCTTTTCCGTTATAAGCAGATTTTGCTTTTTCAATAGATTTATCAAAATCAGCTACTAATTGTTTAGCTTCTTTATCTTTATTAAAGATTTTTCCTAAAGTAATTGTAGAATCTTTAAGTCCTTTTACTAAGTTTTCGCCAGGCTTAGTAGCTTTCTCAGAAACATCAAAATTAAGATCAATAACTGCTGCATTTGGTACTAATTTTTTGATTTCTTCGTAATGGTCAGCAAATCTTTGACCAACAATTACAAGTTCAGGATTTGCCGCTGCAATAATTTCAAGATTTGGCTCACGGTGATTCCCAATATTTTGAACCTTTTCATCCTTTTTATATGCTGAATCAGCAGGCATGATATCCTTTGGAGCAGCCGCTAATTTAATTCCCCAATCAGATAAAGTTTCAAAAGTTCTGTTATCCAAAGCAACTACATTCTTTGGGTTTACAGGGACTTTAACAGTTCCATGAGCATCAGTGATTTCAACCGTTTTTGGCTTATCACTACCATTATCTTTATTATTAGCCTTCGAAGTTTCTTTACTTGAATCTGAGCAAGCTACTAACATTAAAGTGAAAACTGCTAGAATACTCACTAATTTTAAAAGCATAGATTTTTTCATATGTATACTCCTTATAGTGTGATTTATTTCGAAAATGATGACATCCATAGATTGAATTAGAAGGTAACTTTTATTCAATTGAATCGCTATTGATAATCATTTTCATTTGAACATCCTGTTAATTAGTATAGTCATTAATTCTGTGAAAATCTTGTGAATGGTGTGAATTCATAAAATCAGGCATAAAAAGTAATATGTGACGTCAGGCGTGTTGATTAACCATGATTTCCTCTACAAAACACGCTCATTAATAGCTAATATTTTCATAATCCATTTTTTTACGTCTTTTAATACTTCTAAGAAACTATTTGATTATCACATTTAATAAAAAAACGAGTAAAACGGAATGAAATAGTTTTACTCGTTTTTTATTATCTTATTTTTATCAGTCAATCATTGAATAGCCTCTGCCATGTATCGTTTGAATATATCTGTCTTTCTTCTCGCACTTTAACTTTTTTCTTACATACCCAATATATAAATCTACTACATTTGGATTTACTACTACGTTATATCCCCAAACTTGATTCAAAAGCATCTCACGGCTCAATATTGTGTTTTTGTTTTTAATTAAAAATACAAGTAAATCATACTCGCGCTTAGTAAGTGAGAGATTTTCGCCACCTTTTTTCACAATATTGCTAGATGCATCAACAAAGAGATCTTTAAACTGAAAAAAATTCATCTCATTTTGCTGGATATAGTCACTTCTCCTTAAAATTGCTTGAACCCTTGCTACTAATTCTTCTTTCACAAATGGTTTTCTTATATAATCATCTGCTCCTGCTTGTAGCCCTGCTATGCAATCCTTACTAGAAATATTGTCGGTCACAATAATGATCGGTGTCGTTTTAACAAGTCGTATTTGTCTGCAAATTTCTGGTCCCGATATACTTAATGAGTCCCAATCCAATATGATAATATCCCAATCTTGTTCATATATTATATTTAAACCTTGGTTTTCATTGTGAAGTTTTAAAATGAAATAGCCTTCTTGCGTTAGACCGCTTACAATTTTCTTTGCTGAAGACCGTTCATTTTTAATCACCAACACCTGCTTCACCGATGGTTCACCTCTACTTCAATATAACTTATTTAGATAAAAAATTATCCTGAAAAAACAATTTAAGATTTATAAATTAAAAATCCCTAAATAATCCATTAAAACAGCTTATTAGGAGAACTCTATATAATCTTACAATAGGTATGGTTAAAAACACAAAACATATGAAGATTCGAATAAAACGAATTTATAATTAAATGAGCGGAGATGTTCATCCCCCACTGAATATCAGTCCTCACCAATCGAGCTTTGACTGGATAAAATTGTGATATTTAAGGGATAACACACAAGGTACATTGAGGATGCAAGTGAAAGAACCAAGAAATTAGATACATTCTATTTTTAGAACCATAACTTTTCCATAAACGAAAAAAACCATAACCTCGCCAATATGGCAAAGTTATGGTTCATATCATACAATGTCATTTTACCTATAAGTTGGCCAGAAAACACTTATTTTTGTAGATAATCATCTAATTATTCAACCGAATCGGAAGCATAAATTGACCGTGTTTTAATTATTAACCCATAAGCTTGCCGTGTGTTTTATTAATGTAGCTTTGGAATAATGTTTGGCCAAATTGATACTAATAACCTTAATAAACGAGCAAGTGGAAGTGACGCTTTCGTTAGTTAATAGGTCACTTTGCTCTCTTGATATGCTTTCTTTACCCGTTCAATTTGAGCGAGGTGTCCTTGTATATATTGAAGATCTTTCAAGGGCTAGAAGGGGCACCTGTGCTGGGAAGTGCAAAGTAGATTCCAGTAAAAGGATAAAAAGTGTACGGTGCACTTTTTAAAAAGGTTTTTGGTAATCATTTTGCAGTACGTTAAGGTATTCATAGTGTTGCAAATATCTATTTTCTATTTCGCTACGAATATCACCGTATTATCGAAAATTAATTTGCAACACAATAGATGCAACGTTATGGCGCCATAAAAATCAAGCCCAAGTGGAGTGTTGCATAAATGTTAATTTTTGCAACTGTCGACGCATCGTGTATTACATTTTCTGTAAGTTACTTTACACTTCACGGCACGGTTGCTCCCTCTACCCCTTCAAATGAAAATAACCTAAATCTCGGATACATAAATTATTTATTGTTAAAGTTGTTCTTTGGCAGGTTTATCCAAACATATATAGAAATATGAAAAAGTAAATTTTAATCTGACCAAAGGAGATGAAGAAATTGTTAAAAAAAGTCGGTATAGGAGTCTTTTCTACAGCAATTGTATTAAGTGCCAGTATAGGTTTTTCAGGTATTGTATCAGCAGATAGTTCATCTGCAAATGAACAAGTTAAGAATGGAGATTTTGAGGATGGGCTAAATAACTGGATTTTATCTAATCCTAATTCTTCTACCGAGAATATCGGCACTTCTGAACCAGCCAATCATTATCTCAAATTAATACATGCAGACACAGCCTATCAGCCTGTTACTGTAAAGCCGAATACAGAATATACATTAACATTTGATATAGCGGGAAGTATAGGTTCTCCATCAGAAGTAACAGTAGGTAATCTGAATGCCCATCAAGAAATCGTTCCATTAACAAAAAAGCAATATTCAGGATTTAAGCCGGAACATCATGAGATGAAGTTTAAAACAGGGGAAGATGTGTCAAACTTTGCTGTCAAACTTGCTTCTACAGCAAATGGGAGGGTTAAGTTTGATAATGTACAATTAAAGGAGAAGGAGAACCCTTATATTTTAAATATTGATTTTGACCACAATTCAAGTTTAGAGATTTTTAAACCATATGGCGATATAAATTACAATATTGAGGAGCATGTAGGAGTAAATAATTCTAAAGGACTTCATTTTAGTGCAGGATTCGGTTATCTTATGGGAGACGTAACTTTGAAGCCTAATACTACATACATCATGTCCGCATCTGGAAAAGTAACGGTTCCTGATAAAAGCATAATGGTAGGAGTACTGTCTCCTGAGGGAAAAGCACTTTTTATGGAGTTTACTTCCACACAGTATGAACAAAAATCGGTTGAATTTACTACTCTAAATACTAATGAACCATATACATGCGGCTTACAAGTTAATGGATATGCAATCGGTGATGCCTATCTTGATGATATCGTACTAGTTGAAAAGTAGCCATAATTAAAAATATATTTCTATCATTGACACATGAAAACAATTCTAGAAATGAGTCGCCATATGCCCATCAACTTAAGGATTTTATAACGCCCCAAAACGAAAAAAATGTACATTTTTTTCGTTTTGGGGTATTTGCTATTCTTAGATTGATGATGATGTGATGCTATCCCTAAAAGTCGCGACTTTATTTAAAGGCGACATTAAAAATATTCTTCAAATCCTGGAAGCATAAGTTGGCCGTAAACTAAAAGAAGCATAAGTTGACCAAAACGGCCATCTTATACTTCTTGTAACAAAATTTATTTAACTTTACTTATCCTTATATATTATTTAATATATTTTAAGTAAAAGTATTGGATTTAATATTATTAAAGCGGAGGTTTACATGAGCAAAGGAAAGCCCAATAAAACAAAGAAAGATAAAGTTACTTTTAGATTAAACGCACTGTTTTTTTGTGTGTTTTTACTATTTTCGACTATTATTATTCAGTTAGGAAAAGTACAACTCGTTGATGGAGAATCTTATAAAAATATAGTTGAAAAACAAGAAAACGAAACCATTAGTGTCCCCGTTCCACGTGGACAGATTTTTGATCGAGAAGGTGAAAAGGTTGTTAACAATAACGCTATTCGTGTCATAACGTACACAAGAATGAAAGGTATACAATCCGATGATATTCTGAAAGTAGCTAAAGACCTTTCAAATATAATTGAAATATCCGAAGAAGATATAAATAAATTAACTGAAACAGATAGAAAAGATTTTTGGATGCAAATGAATAAAGAACAGGCCCAAAAAAAAATAACGAAACAAGACGAAGAAAAACTTAGAGCAAAAAATATTGAGGGAAAAGGGTTTGATAATAAAATAGAAAAATTGAGACGAGAACGTGTCACTGATGAAGAACTAAGTAAATTAACGCCAGAAGACCTAAAAGTATTAGCTATTAAAAGTAAAATGAGTTCAGGATATCAAATGACACCTCAAGTTATAAAAAAGAACGCAACCGAGAAAGAATACGCAATAATAAGTGAGAATTTAGAAAGATTCCCAGGGGTAGATGCAACAACAGACTGGGATCGTAATTATGTAAATGGGGATTTATTCCGTTCGGTATTAGGAAATATTACAAGTGCTGAAGAGGGGCTTCCAAAAGAAAATTTAGACTCTTATTTAGTGCGTGGTTACAATCGTAATGATCGCATTGGAAAAAGTTATATTGAACAACGATATGAAGACGTATTACATGGAAAAAAAGCTGAAGTTCGAAATATTACTGACAAAGAAAAAAATATTACTCAAACGGAAATAATTTCCAACGGGAAAAACGGAAAAAATTTAACATTAACAATCAATATGAAATTACAGAAGCAGGTTGAAGAGATTATTGAAAAGCGTTTAAAAGAGTTTAAAGGTTCAGAACCACTATTAGACCGAGCGTTTGTTGTAATGATGGATCCAAAAACAGGTCAACTTTTATCCATGGCTGGAAAAAAATTAGTGAAAAAAGATGGGAATATAAAAGTAGAAGATTATGCTTTAGGTACATTGACTAGCTCTTATGAGCTTGGATCTACCGTAAAAGGAGCTACACTTTTAACAGGATTTGAGACAGGTTCCATAACGCCAGGAACATATTTTCATGATGCACCAATGCATTTTAAAGGAACAAAACCCAAAAAATCTTGGAAGGATTTTGGAAGTATTGATGACCTACGAGCGTTACAAGTTTCATCAAATGTTTACATGTTCAATACAGCTTTAAAAATTGCAGGCATAAATTATGTACCTAATAGCTCATTAAATATTACAGCAGCTACATTTGATAAAATGAGATATTATTTTGGACAATTTGGTTTAGGTGTTCCAACAGGTATAGATTTACCAAATGAAGCTATTGGACAAATGAGTAAAGAAAATTATCAGCCAGGTTTCTTACTAGATTTAGCTATTGGACAGTATGATACGTATACACCATTGCAGTTAGCACAATACATTTCTACTATTGCAAATGGGGGATATCGAATGAAACCACAGATTGTGCAAGAGATTCGAGAGCATACAGTGAAAGAAGAAGAGATTGGAAAAGTTGTACAATCCATGGAGCCAGTTGTATTGAACCGTGTAGATATGAAAAAAGAATATATTGATCGAGTACAAGAAGGTTTCAGAAGAGTATTTCAAGAAGGTGATGGAACGGGTGTGCGTTATTTCCAAAAAGCTTCTTATAAACCGGCTGGTAAAACAGGAACAGCACAAACAGTTTATGGAGGAGATGATCCTGTTGGTAGAGATGAACAAGGGAAAAGAATCCGCTGTTATAATTTAACTTTAGCAGGATATGCTCCATATGATAACCCGGAAGTCGCATTTTCTGTTGTTGTACCATGGGTATATGATGATAAAGGTGGAATTAATTCAATGATTGGTAGAGACATTTTAGATGCATACTTTGAATTAAAAAAGGATACAGGGGATAATACCCCTTCTCAAACAAATTAAATAAAGCGAATGAAGATAATAAAAAAATGCCCCCTACATTAAAACTTAGTAGGCGGCATTTTTTATAAAATTATTAATAAGGAATGGAACCATATGTTATCTGAAGAACAAGAATATAATCTTAATTTAAAGTTTTTTCTATTTGGTATGTTGATGTTTTTGTTGTTATTTTTCAATTTTGATTTTTATAAAGTAAAAGGAAATTCCATGTACCCCACTGTACAAGATCAAGAATATATATTAGTAAATAGAGCAGCTACAACAATCTGCCCATTATATCATGGGCAGATTGTTGTTATAAAAATACCGAATGATTCCAATTATTACATAAAAAGAATAATTGGTTTGCCCAATGAAACAGTTAAAATGGTTAACGATTCCGTTTATATAGATGGGGAGAAACAAGAAGAACCTTATGTTTACAAAGATTTAATTAATAAAACTGAATTTTTCTCCAACTTTAGCGAGAGGAAAGTGCCTTCAGGCAAATTATTTGTAATGGGAGATAATTGTTATAAAAGTATGGATAGTCGAAACGGTCTAGGGTATATAGATAAAACTATACTCTTTAACCAGTTAAAGGTATGATCTGTTATAAACTCTGAAAATGCTTGAATACTATAAGTGACAAATAATATTCCAAATATGCACATGTTGAATTTTAATATTTTTAAACTTTGCATAATGTTCACCTCGATCTTCGGATTAAGATATAATCATTATTATATCTAGATTATTTGTTTAAAGAAATAGAATTTGTAGTGTGTAGAATTTTTAATTAGTCTATATTATTGTATTTACAATGATATTTAAAAGTAAACTTCTATCTAAAAGTTTACATTCATATTCAAAATAAGTTAAAAGCACTTTTTAATGTTTTAAAAGTGCTTTTAACTTGATGTTGATGTAACGGAATCTCAAGTATGTAGGAATTTAAAAAAGTCCCTTAATAAGGCTAAAGGGACTTTGCTCACACAAATGATCTGCACATCAATTCACTTTTGATATACAGATCATTTGTATGATAATTTTTATAAATAATTGTGGAATAATGAACTTACATTACTGCTTTTAAAAGTTCTGTTACTAATGGAAGTACTCCACCTAAGAATGTTAAAACTGCCATTGCGATTGTCATATTATTTCCTCCTCTGTTGTTGATGCTAAGATGTGATTTATCTTTATGCTTTTATTATAGTAAGCGCTTACATTTTTATCAATACATTCTTA
>Ga0102589_1005109_pt1 | contig 11726 bp, 7 predicted proteins | sample AraplaMF_Col_mLB_FD_76858 | JGI IMG/M metagenome (GOLD analysis project Ga0102589, IMG submission 76858) | Arabidopsis root microbial communities from the University of North Carolina, USA - plate scrape MF_Col_mLB | ecosystem: Host-associated > Plants > Roots > Endosphere | place: USA... | reverse complement strand
CGCGCAGAAGCTCGACATGCTGCAGGGCAAGCTGGTGCGCCTGAACGTCGATGGCAGCGTGCCGGCCGACAACCCGTTCGTGGGCCGCAAGGATGCGCGTCCGGAAATCTGGAGCTACGGCCATCGCAACATGCAGTCGCTGGCGCTGGATCCGCGCACCGGCACGGTGTGGGAAGCCGAACACGGCCCGAAGGGCGGCGACGAGATCAACATCCCGCAGCCGGGCAAGAACTACGGCTGGCCGATCATCACCCACGGCATCAACTACTCGGGGTTGAAGATCCCCGAAGCCGTCGGCACGTTGGCGCCGGGCATGGAGCAGCCGTACCACGTCTGGGAGAAGTCGCCGGGCCTGTCGGGCATGGCCTTCTACACCGGCCATGCCGGATCGAAGTGGGACAACAGCCTGTTCCTGGGCGCGCTGGCCGACAGCAGCCTGATCCGCCTGAGCCTGGACGGCGACAAGATCACCGGCGAAGAGCGCCTGCTGAAGGAACTGACCTCGCGCATCCGCGACGTGCGCGTCGGCAGCGACGGCAAGGTCTACGTGCTCACCGACGAGGACAACGGCAAGCTGCTGCGGCTGGATCCGCCGGCGGGCTGAGGGCCGCGCGACGGAGCAGGAGCCGCGAGCGCCTGCTCCGATCGCCAGATGAGAATCAGTCTCAGCTTTGGCTGATCGGCTACAATGCCCGCCGGTCACCCTCCCCCCAAGCACCGGCATGTCTTCCGCATTTGGCACCGAAACGGTGCTGGATGTCCGTCACTGGACGGACGACTACTTCAGCTTCACCACCACCCGCGACGACGGTTTCCGCTTCGAGAACGGCCAGTTCGTGATGATCGGACTGGAAGTGCCGCCGGCGGACGGCTCGACGCGGCCGCTGCTGCGCGCCTACTCGATCGCCAGCGCGAACTGGGAAGAGCAGCTGGAGTTCTTTAGCATCAAGGTGCCCAACGGGCCGCTGACCTCGCGGCTGAAATCGATCCAGCCCGGCGACCAGGTCCTGATCGGCCGCAAGCCGACCGGCACCCTGCTGATCCACGACCTGCACCCCGGCCGCAATCTCTACCTGCTGGGCACCGGCACCGGCCTGGCGCCGTGGCTGGCGGTGATCAAGGACCCGGAAACCTACGAGCGCTTCGACCGGGTGATCCTGACCCACGGCGTGCGCAGCACCAGCGACCTCGCCTACCGCGACTACTTCGTCAACGAGCTGCCGCGGCATGAGTTCCTCGGCGAGCAGATCGCCGCCAAGCTCAAGTACTACCCGGCGGTCACGCGCGAGGAATTCTCGTTCGCGGGCAACGATCACCGCGGTCGCCTGACCGATCTGTTCGACAGCGGGCGGATGATGGATCAGCTGGGCCTGGAAGCGCTGGATCCCGAACTCGATCGCGCGATGATCTGCGGCAGCCCGCAGATGCTGGCCGATTTCCGCGGCATCCTCGACGGACGCGGGTTCGCCGCGGCACCGCGCATCGGCGTGCCGGGGCAGTACGTGTTCGAACGAGCCTTCGTCGAAAAGTAATTTCGTGATGTAAGCGCCCCTGCCCTCAGGCAGGCACGCTCACCGGACGGCGCAGCCAGCGCTCGGCCTCGAGCTCGCTGGTGAACACTGCTGCGTCGACGCCGGCATCGCGTGCATACAGCGCGCAGTACTCCACGTCCTGCACGCCGCGCGGCTTGACGTGGGCGATGCGGTAGCGCCACAGCCGGGCATATTCCATGGCGAGCACCAGCTCCAGCCATTCGTGCTCCTGCATCGCTTCGCCGGTCAGCTCGTCGACGAGCAGCACGCCATTGCCCTGCGCCACTTCCAGGCGCGGCATGATTTCGCGCCAGTAGGCCAGTGTGTTGTCGAGATTCTCTTCGCCGCTCACATGCACGCGCAGGCCGAAATCGTGATCTTCGATGTCGACCTGCAGCTGGGCCTGCATGACCTGTCTAAGCATGGCATCACCCCAATGCGGCTTCGATGTCCTTCGCAATCGACTCGGGTTTGTCGGTCGGCGCGTAGCGCTTGATGACCCGACCGTCCCGCCCCACGAGGAACTTGGTGAAGTTCCACTTGATCCCGTCCAGCCCGAGGATGCCACCCTTTTCGTCCTTGAGCCACTTCCATAAGGGGTGGGCGCCGGGACCGTTGACCTCGATCTTGGCGAACATCGGGAAGGTCACGTCGTAGTTGAGCGAGCAGAAGTTGCGGATCTCCGCCTCGTCCCCGGGTTCCTGGTGGCCGAACTGGTCGCAGGGGAAGCCGAGTACGGCCAGGCCCCTGGGGCCGAAGTCCCGGGAAAGCTTCTCCAGGCCGGTGTATTGCGGGGTGAACCCGCACTGGGAGGCGACGTTGACGATCAGCAGGACCTTGCCGCGGAACTCGTCCAGCGCGCGCGGCTGGCCATCGATGTCGGTGGCACTGAAGTCGTAGGCGGTAGTCATGGGGGGGAGACTCCGGGGCAGTAGTGGCGAGCATAGCGCCGGGCTTGGGGGTGCGGCGGCTGAAAACGTTGGCATTCGGGGGAGTACGGGGGACTGCGGCGGGATCCCGGGTGCGCTGCGCTTACCCGGGCTACGGATGAGAGACCTTCGGAAACGACAACGCCGGGGCTGGCCCGGCGTTGTCGGTGTCACGCGCTTGCAGCGACCGTCAGAAGCCGGCCTTGAACTCCACGCCCACCGTGCGCGGCTCGTTGATGAAGCCGGTCAGGTTGTTGAAGTCGATGCCGCCGACGACCTGCACTTCGTCGGTGATGTTGCGACCGAACAGGGCGAGGTCGTACTTGCCGTACTCCCAGGTGTAGCCCAGGCGCAGACCGCCCTCGACCAGCGACTTGCCGGTGAACTCGACCGAGTCGTACAGGAAGAAGTTCACTTCGCTGCGGTAGACCCAGTCGGTGTAGGCGTAGAACTCGCCGCCGTTGTCCATCGGGATGCCCCAACGCAGGGTCAGGTTGTGGTTCCACTTCGGCGCCTGCGGCAGGACGTTGCCGTCGATCAGGGCCTTGCCGTTGGCATCGAGCGGGTCGGTCACGGTGCAGGCCGCGCACGGCGAGACGGCCAGGTCCGGATCCTTGATCTCGGTGTCGTTGTAGCTGCTGCCCAGGGTCATCAGCAGGTTGTCGGTCAGGTACGCCTGGAAGTCCATCTCGAAGCCCTGGCCGGTCGACTTGTCGGCGTTGAGCAGGATGTTGGCGTTACCGGTCTCGCCGCCGACGGCGGTGAGCTGCTGGTCCTTGACCTCGTAGTAGAAGACGCCGGCGTTGATGCGCGCGCGCTTGTCCCACAGGTCGGCCTTGATGCCCGCTTCGATCGAGGTCGAGGTTTCCGGACCGGCGATCGACATGCCGTTGAACGCGCCCGCGGCCTGGATGCTGCTGCCGCGGTAGCCAGTGGCGGCGCGGCCGTACAGGTTCACGTCGTCATTGATTTCGTAGGTGGCCGACAGGTCCCAGTTGAACTTCTTGTCCTGCGTCGACTCCAGCAGGTTGCCGTCGGGCTCCATCGCCGCCAGCTGTGCGATGTTGCACTTGCCGCCCAACACGCACGGGGCGAAACCGGTCTGCCAGTATTCCTTGACGGCCAGGTCCTTGTCGTCCCAGGTGTAGCGCACGCCGGCACGCAGCTGGAAGGCGTCGTTGACGTCCCAGGTCGTCGCGGCGAACACCGCCCACGAATCGTTGGTCTGGTTGACGCGCTCGTAGCCGTCCTGGATGCCGCCGGCCAGCGAGTCGTAGCTGAAGCTTTCGACGTCGTAGTCTTCGTTGAAGTAGAACAGGCCGGCCTGCCAGTTCCACGCGGTGTCGAAGTTCGACTCGATGCGGAATTCCTGCGTCCACTGCGAGTGGTCGGGGATGCCGTCAGCCGTTTCCGACGCGAACGGAATCACGCCCGGGCCGGACACCGGCAGGAACACCGCGCCAAAACCGCCGTCGATGTCGCCGCGGCTGTAGGTCTCGACCGACTCGTAGCCGGTGATCGAGTACAGGTTGTAGTCGCCGACCTTCCAGGTCAGGCGCGCGCTGGCGCCCTGGCTGTCGAGCTCGGAGTGGTTCAGGCCGTCCACCGACACCTTGTCTTCATCGAAGCCGTCGACCAGGTCGTTGGTGCCCGGCTTGATGATGTTGGCGCGGAACAGGCGTGCGGTGCCGTTGAGGTGGCGCGCGTGTGCGTTGAGCAGCGCCTCGAACGACTCACCTTCGTACAGGAACTGCACGCGGCCGGCCGACTCGTCATAGCCTTCGAAGCCGTCGTTCGGGCCCGGGTAGGTGTTGGTGACCCAGTCGTCGCGACGCTGGAACAGCGCCGAGGCACGGGCCGACCAGTTCTCGGTCAGGCCGCCGCCGACGGCGCCTTCGAAGTTGAACATGTTGTCGCTGCCGACGCCGACCTTGCCGTAGCCGCCGAAGTCCTGCGACGGGCGCACCGACTCGAACTTGACCACGCCGGCCGGGGTGTTGCGGCCGAACAGCGAGCCCTGCGGGCCGCGCAGCACTTCGACGCGATCCAGGTCGAACACCGGGAAGCCCTTGAGGATCGGGTTTTCCTGGACGACTTCGTCATAGACCAGCGACACCGGCTGCGACGCGTTGAGGCGGAAGTCGGTATTGCCGTAGCCGCGGATGTAGAAGCGCGGGAAGGCACGACCGAACGAGGATTCGATGTTGAGGCTGGGCACGCGACCGGACAGGAAGCGTACGTCGTTGCCGCCCGAACCGAGCACGTCGAGCTGCTCGGCGTTGAGCGTGGTCACGGAGACCGGCACGTCCTGCAGGTTTTCGACCTTGCGCTGCGCGGTGACCTCGATGGTCTCCAGCGTGGTGGACTTGCCGTTGGTGGCCTGGGCAGTCTCGACCGGGGTCTGCGCATCCTGCGCGAAAGCGACCTGGACCGGCAGCATCAGGGCGATGGCAACGGTCAGGGCGTGACGGGGAAGCTTGCGTGCAAGCGGCATGGAAGGCATGGAGCGGTCTCGATGGGTGGTGTCAAGGATGGGACACCAAGGATTCGAAGGCCGACGCACCGACATGCCACTCTCCGACATGCAAATGCGGCGATACGTGACTTCAGGCCGTCCCCTGACGACCTCGACGCGGACCCGTCCCGCGCCATGGCAGCTGACATGACGGGCGGAATGTTACCAGACTGTTAAAGGGCCGTACCCGTGCGTACGCCCTGCCCCTCTCCCTGGCCGCGTTCGCGGCCGGTCCCTCTCCCACAAGGGGAGAGGGAGGAGTCTGCTGGGGTCTGCGTTGCCCTCTCCCCTTGTGGGAGAGGGATGGCGCCGAATGGCGCCGGGGAGAGGGGGGGGGTCAGCGCGCAGCGCTGACCTTCACCGCCGGCACGAACGGCTTGATCCCCAGCGCCTCGTGGATCTCGGCCGGGTAATACGCCGTGCCGCCCTTGATCACCAGCGCCACATTGCGGATATCGGCGATGTTCGCCGTCGGATCGCCGTCGATCAGCACAATGTCCGATCGCTTGCCCGGCGCCACCGAGCCGCGATCGGCCAGGGTGCGGGTGTACTTGGCGCCGTTCCAGGTGGCCACCTGCAAGGCCTCGGACGGGGTCAGGCCGGCCTGGACGTACAGCTCCAGCTCGCGCTGCAGGGTGAAGCCGACCATCTCGTCGGTGCCGGCCACCATCGGCACACCGGCCTTGTAGGCGCGGCCGACGAACTCGACCATCTTGGCGTAGGACCGGTTGTAGCGCTGCGCGGTGGCATCGTCCGGGATGTTCATCTCGGCGACGCGGCGGCCACGCTGGATGTCCGGCGGCAGGTGGTCGGCGACCTCGGCCACGATCGGCGACATCTCGCCCTCACGCTGATGCAGGAACTCGAACGTGGCCAGGGTCGGGTCGATCACCACCTTCTTCGACGCCAGCGTGTGGATGAAGTCCTGCACCGGCTTGCTGTCGAGGTCCAGGCCGTCGGTCTTGTCGGCCACCAGGTAGAACCGCGCCAGCGTGCGCGTGTCGGTCTTTTCGTCGACGAAGAAGTTCAGCATCAGCTGGTTGATGTGCTGGATCTCGTCGAAGCCGTCGTCGACCACGTCCTGCGCGCGCAGGAACGCCGGCACGTGGCCACTCACTCGCATACCCTTGGAATGGGCATACGCCACCGTGTCCTTGAGAACATCCTTCGGGAACGAGTTGTAGATCTTGATCTGCGGATAGCCATGCTCGGCGTACCAGTCGACCGCCTTCTTCGCGCCGGCCAGGTCCTTGATGACGAAGCCGTTGCGCGCGGAGAAGTTGCTCTCGCCTTCGATGAAACCGGCCGGGACGACGTCGGGCGACATCAGCGTGCCGTCCTTGATCTCCACCAGCATCTGCTGCAGCGTGGCGTTGTCGTTGCCCATGTCGCGCACGGTGGTCACGCCGGTGGCGAGGTTGAGTCCGCCGTCCCAGCGGCCGACGTGGCCGTGCATGTCGAACAGGCCAGGCAGCAGCACCTTGCCGCCGGCGTCGATGAGGTTGTCGGCCGTGGCCTTGCCATTGCCGGCCGGCGTGATCGACACGACGCGACCGTCCTGGATCAGCACGTCGCTGGACGGTCCCAGCTTGGCGTTCTCGCTGTCGAAGACGCGCGCGTTGGTGATCAGCGTGGTGCCGGCGAGCGGGTGGCCCAGGCGCTTGGCCAGATCGACCAGCACCTGGCTTTCGGCCTGCTTCTGGCGCGCTTCCAGGGCATTGGCGTCGGCCTGGCAACCGTCCTCGATCAGCTGCAGGTAGCCGGGATAGATGTAAGCGAACAGGCGCGGATTGGCGCCGGTGGTGGCCCAGGCAAACGTCGGCGTGAGGCCGACGCCGGTGACCGCGTGCAGCTCGACGTCGCGCGGCGACTTGCCGCACTCCACCTTCGCCGTCGCGACCGTGCGCGAGGTCAGCGTGCCGTTGGGGATCAGCGGCAGCTTGCCGTCGCTGCGCTTGGACAAGGCATTCATCGCTACCGAGAAGCTTTCCGGCGTTCCGCCCAGCGCCGAGTACAGGGCCGTGCCGGAGACCGTCTGGTGGCCGTCGTCGGAGGTCGTCTTCCACTGCACCTCGTCGCCCTTGCGGCTGAAGGTTTCATCGACCTTGGCGCCGAAGGTCGTGGTGCCCTGCGACCGGTAGGTCAGGTAGGTGCCGTCCGGGGCCAGGGTGAACTCTTCCTTCAGCTCCGGACCGCGGCCGTTGTCCTTGAAGATGAAATCGACCTTGGTCTTGCCGTCGGCGCCGCGGGTGACCACCTGCTGGCCGGCCTGCTTGCCGCCGTCGACGAGGGCGACGTAGCGGACGGTCTCGGCGGCGAGGGCCGTGGCGCTGACCCCGATGAGACCAAGGCCAAGGACGAGGGTTCGGGTCAGGTTCATGCGGTTTCCCCAGGACGGACAGGTCGTAGCCCGGGTAAGCGCAGCGCACCCGGGAGCCGGTACGGAGTGTAGCCAGCCTTTGCCAGTCCGGGCCGTTGTCCGGCCCATGCCTTTCGTCAGGGGTCCCGAAGCCCCCCATCAGGTAGGCTGCGGGCTCCCTTTGACGAGGTTTCAGTCCAATGAAGCACCCTCTCGCGCTGGCCCTGGCCGTGGCATTGAGCGCAACCGCCCCCACCTATGCCAAGACCCCCAAGGCAGATACGTCCGTGAGCGCGCAAGCCCCGACGCCCAACAGCGTGAACCCGTTCTTCAGCGACAGCCCGCTGCCGCTGCACTACCCGCAGTTCGACAAGATCAAGGACGCCGACTTCGCGCCCGCCTTCGACGCCGGCATGGCCGAGCAGTTGAAGGAGATCGACGCGATCGCCAACAACACCGCCAAGCCGACCTTCGACAACACCATCATCGCGATGGAGAAGTCGGGCCGCACGCTGACCCGCGCCACCACGGTGTTCTTCAACCTCGTCGGCACCGACACCAATCCGACCCGCGAGAAGCTGCAGGCGACCTACGCGCCGAAGTTCTCCGCGCACCGTGACGCGATCAACCTCAACGCCAAGCTCTTCGCCCGCGTGAAGGCGCTGTACGAGACCCGCGACAGCCTCGGCCTGGACGCCCAGGGCGTGCGCCTGGTCGAGCGTTACTACACCGACTTCGTCCGCTCCGGCGCCAACCTGTCGGAAGCCGACAAGACCCGCACCAAGGCGATCAACGCCGAGCTGGCGGCGCTGGGCACCAAGTTCAGCCAGAACGTGCTGGCCGAGGTGAACGATTCGGCGATCGTCGTCGACACCAAGGAAGAGCTCGATGGCCTGACCGACGAGCAGATCGCCTCGGCCGCCGAGGCAGCCAAGGCACGCAAGCTCGACGGCAAGTACGTCATCGCGCTGCTCAACACCACCGGCCAGCCGCCGGAAGCTTCGCTGACCAACCGCGCGCTGCGCGAGCGCCTGCACAAGGCCTCGATCGCACGCGGCAGCCGTGGCAACGCCTACGACAACACCGCCATCGTCTCGCAGGTGACCAAGCTGCGCGCCGAACGCGCCAAGATCATGGGCTACCCGAACTACGCGGCGTACGTCCTTGACGACGAGACCGCGAAGTCGCCCGAAGCCGTGAACAAGATGCTCGGCCAGCTCGCTCCGGCCGCCGTCGCCAACGCCGAGCGCGAAGGCGCCGACCTGCAGGCGATGATCGACAAGGAACAGAAGGCCAAGGGCCAGCCGACCTTCAAGCTCGAGCCGTGGGACTGGTCCTTCTACACCGAGAAGGTCCGCCAGGAGAAGTACGCGTTCGACGAGTCGCAGCTCAAGCCGTACTTCGAGATGAAGAACGTGCTGGAGAACGGCGTGTTCTACGCCGCCGGCCAGCTCTACGGCCTGAAGTTCAAGCAGCGCACCGACCTGCCCAAGTACCACGCCGACACCTGGGTGTACGACGTGTTCAACGAGGACGGGTCGCAGCTGGCAATCTTCATCTTCGATCCGTACGCGCGTGACTCCAAGCGTGGCGGTGCGTGGATGAACTCGTACGTCGACCAGTCGGGCCTGACCGGTTTCAAGCCGGTGGTGGCCAACCATCTCAACATCCCCAAGCCGTCGGAAGGCAAGCCGACGCTGATGACCTGGGACGAGGTGACCACGGCGTTCCACGAGTTCGGCCATGCGCTGCACGGCATGTTCTCGAATGTCGAGTACCCCTACTTCTCCGGCACCAGCGTGCCGCGTGACTTCGTCGAGTACCCGTCGCAGGTCAATGAGATGTGGGCTGACTGGCCGTCGATCCTGGCCAACTACGCCAAGCACTACCAGACCGGCGCGGCGATGCCGAAGGAGCTGCTCGACAAGGTGCTGGCCAGCTCGAAGTTCAACCAGGGCTTCGCCACGACCGAGTACCTGGGTTCGGCGATGCTCGACCAGAACTGGCACCAGGCGACGGCGTCGCAGTTGCCGGCGGCCAACGGCGTGATGGGCTTCGAGGCCACGGCGCTGAAGAAGGACGGTGTGAACTTCTACGCGGTGCCGCCGCGTTACCGTACGCCGTACTTCAGCCACATCATGGGTGGCTATGCGGCCGGCTACTACGCCTACATCTGGTCGGAAGTGCTGGATGCGAACTCGGTGGAGTGGTTCAAGGAAAACGGTGGCCTGACGCGCAAGAACGGCGACCATTTCCGCCAGTCGCTGTTGTCGCAGGGCGGCAGCGTCGATGCGCTGCAGCTGTTCCGCAACTTCGCCGGCCACGATCCGAAGATCGAGCCGCTGCTGGAGAAGCGCGGCCTGACCGCGACCTCGGGTTCCGAGGCAACGGGCAAGGCTGCCAAGAAGTAAGTCGCTCCATGCGATGGTCTTGACGAAACCGCCCGGGGAGACCCGGGCGGTTTTTTTATTACCGTCACCCCGGCGAACGCCGGGATCCATCTTGCCGTTGCCTTCGCTTCGTGTCGGCGTCGTCCGAAAGCCGTCATTCCCGCGAAGGCGGGAACCCATGGACGTTGCTTCGGCCCCTACGGCTCCAAGCGGCTGAGCTCGAGGAACATCTCCCGCGCCAGCACGCCCTGGTCGGGCTGGTCGATGAAGAAGCCCTGTGCGCCAAGCCCATACAGCTGCATCGCTTCGGCTACCACAGACTGCGTGACGCCACCTGGCGTTTGCGCAAGAAAGGTTTCTTCGGCGCGCAGCGTGTACGGGTGGACCTGCAGTCCTGCCTTCAATGCCCAGGCCAGCATGGGGTGCACCAGGGCGGTGCCCTGCCCCGCCAGCTCGGCTTTGCCGTCGCCGTTGGCATCGACCGGCGGTGCGAGTGGCTGGCGCGGCAGCAGGTTGCTTTTCCAGGGGCCGACACCGCTGGCGTAGTTCGCCTTCATCCACTGCAGGACCGGCTCGGTGGCCAAGGCTCCGTAGCGCGTCGACGCAGTCAGGCCGCCTTCGACCTGCCCGGCCAGCCCGCCGTAAAGGGCGTTCATGTCACTGCCGTGGCTCGCGTTGTAGACCACGTCGTAGGGGCGCGCTTCGTTGAAATCGTCGTACAGCTGCACCAAAGGCAGGTCGATGCCGGCCGCCGGCATCAACTTGCTTTTAAGTTCGATCAGGTTCGCGAACTCGAAGCTCTGCACGTAGATGCGCTTCGGGTCGGTGAAGCCTTCCGCTACCAGCGTCTCCACCAGCTTGGCACCCAGCGAGATGGCGATGGGCCGTCCGTCGATTCGCCTGCCCTCGCGGGCGAAATACGTCGGGTGCTTGGTCTCCGGATAGATGCCGACCTTGCGGCCGTTGCGGCTCTCACGCTTCACCAGCGCGATCACTTCGGCCAGCGTCGGAATCGTGTACATGCCGTCGAAGCGCGTGTTGGCCGGGCGGATCGCCGGGATGCGCTCCTTAGCTCGCAACGTCTTCAGTTCGGCGAGGGTGAAGTCCTCGGTGAACCAGCCCGTCATCGAAACGCCATCGATGACCTTGGTGGTGCGACGGCTGGCGAACTCCGGGCGTGCGGCAACGTCGGTGGTGCCGGAGATTTCATTCTCGTGGCGCGCGACCAGCACGCCGTCGCGAGTGGCGACCAGGTCCGGTTCGATGAAGTCGGCGCCCTGGCGGATCGCCAGGCGGTAGGACTCCAGCGTGTGTTCCGGACGGTAGCCGCTGGCGCCGCGATGGCCAATGACGATCAGGCCCTGATGCTGCGGTCGATCGTTCTGGTCGATGGTGCTCACCTGTGTGCAGGAACGCCCGGCACGGGCGCGAACGTCGAGTCCGGCTCGCGCAGCAATGCCTTGCGCACCGTGCGGGCATCATCGGGGTCGAGTTCCACCAGCATCTCGACCTCACCCGACACCAGCGTCGCCACGGCGATGCCGTCGCGGAAGGCGATGCGCGACCCGGCCAGGCGCGGCACCTTGTTGCCGGTGAGCACGGTGCCGAGCAGGTTCAGCGGATCGACCGCCGACACGCAGACCAGGGCACCATCGTGCGGTCGCTGCCGCACCTGGCGCATCAGTCCTATCGCCTCGGGCAGCGCGAACTGCTCGCCGGACAGGCCGGCAATGAAGCGTCCGCCTCGGATCTCGCCGCGCGCCTCCAGACGGTGGTAGACACGCACCAGCTCGCGCCACGGGGGCAGCCAGGATGCCTCGCGTTCGAGCATGCGCCAGCACACGACGCCGTGGCGTCGCAGCAATACGCGGGCGATGTGCTCCACGTCCTCAGGATCGCGCTTGTCGATGCCCGGCGGACGCCGGATCAGTGCCCAGCGGCCCGCGTCCTCGATGCCGAACAGCGCCGCGCGGCGGCGACGTCCGTTCTGCGCACCGGGCC
>Ga0102589_1005108_pt1 | contig 11728 bp, 13 predicted proteins | sample AraplaMF_Col_mLB_FD_76858 | JGI IMG/M metagenome (GOLD analysis project Ga0102589, IMG submission 76858) | Arabidopsis root microbial communities from the University of North Carolina, USA - plate scrape MF_Col_mLB | ecosystem: Host-associated > Plants > Roots > Endosphere | place: USA... | reverse complement strand
AAAGAAAGAATGTATAACAAAGCTGTCTTTTATACATATGCTATTCCTTATAAAAATAGTCATTTCGAAAAAATTATAATACTATTTGTTTGCTATAGTTTTTCATATTTTAAAAAAGTTCGAACCTTAATAAAAAGTTAGAGCTTACTCTAGCCAATCATCTTGCTTTTAGCATCTTTCTTTTTTTTGACGGCGACTACGCACTTTCCAGCTACATATCCAACAGTAATCATTACAAAGCCAATAAGAAGCAGAGATTGATAGTCTGCAATTGTTTCAATTATGGTCTCAGTATCGCCATCATAGAAATGACCGATACTCAAAAACAGAAAGGTTGTCGGAGCAATTCCAATTATAGTCAGTAACGTATACAAACGAAGATTCATATTCGACATGCCAGCTAAGAAAGGAACAACATTCCCTAAATGAAGGGGGGCTGAAATTGCTACACTCCAGATACCATATTTGCTAAAATTATCTTTGACTTTTTCTAGTCCTGCTTTTTTCGCGGGACTTAACTTGTTCTCCAAGGAATTTCCTAATTTGCATCCAATAAAATAAGGAATGTAACTGCCTACAGCATATAGGAAGCTTCCTAATAGCGAAATCTCACCAATTTCAAACCAGGACAAATCTAAAATAAAACCTACTGTTACAATAAAAAATGTGCCAATAAAGGGAAATGAACTCCCTTCAATAAACATGGAAAGAAGCACACCCCAGATACCCCGATTTTCTACAAGGCTCCATATTGTTTCCGTCATACTTTTCACTCCAACTATTTTTGTATGTATTTAATTATAGAGAAACCTTAAATGTTCAAACAGCCACCGAAGAAATAATTTTAGCTACTTCTTAGGCCGTAGAATGAGTTACACAAAAACTTGAACCATGTACAGTTATAGGAACGCTCAAGATCTTTTTTGCTCAAATATACAAATAAGCTCTCTCAAATATCATGTATAACTGATGTCTGTCTGCTGAAGACGAGATGTTCATCTAGCCAAGTCGTGCGCGTATTCTCCATATTGTCTTTTATATGTTTTTAGCGTGGATTTCGGATTCTATAACCTAATTCATGGACTATGATATAGTCTAAAAAGTTGTACCTTTTTAGATAAACGGTAAGAACAAGGTTCTGAAAGATAATTACCTATTAGTTATCAATTGACTTATAGAATCGATTTACGTTACCATTGAACAAACATAATACTCTAAAGGGGAGTAGCTGTACAACAAAAGTCGTCATTACGAAACAGGATGTTTCCGGCTTTGTTGGCAATCTTAATTGTTAGCAAGACCTTTGCCTACGTTTTTAGTTAGGTGAAGGCTGTGTTTATACATCAAGCGCTTTTATCTACTGAAAAGATAAAAGCGCTTTTTGTTATTTATAGATTTAAAATAATTATGAGGAGTGATTAAATCATGTTCAAGAAACTATTTGATTCACTAATGAATAATAAACATAAGCATTATAGTAGCAGTGATTACAAAAGAGGAAGATCAAAACCTTTTAAGAGTTATAGTAGTAGCGATGATTATAGAAAAAGCCGTGACCATCATGGAAGTTATGGACATCATCATTATAAAAGAAAAAGAAAGAGTGGAAGTTTCTTCAGTAGTTAAATAAGACAAAGATACAACTGGGAGTATTATATAAAAAGAATAAAAACAAAAACCACATCTCTTAGAGATGTGGTTTTTGTTTCACTTTATAGCTCAATACATAAAGTAAGCAAATTGATAACCATTGAGTACATACTAGCATAAAGAAAAAGCAGTGGCAAATCGTAGATGGCAGCTTTTTATTTGAAAAAATAAGTAGAAAGGCTTCCTTCCAGCCTTCCTACTTATTTACATTAAACCAGCCTTTTCGTCTAAACCAAAGAATCATACCGATTGTCATTAAAACCATAATTCCTAAAACAATATAATATCCGTAGTGCCAGTGCAGTTCAGGCATATGATCAAAGTTCATCCCATATAACCCTACGACAAATGTAAGGGGGATGAAAATCGAGGAGATAATCGTTAATGTCATCATAATGGAGTTCATCCGATTGGCGTTGAGTGAAAGGTAATTATCTCTCATATCTGATGTCATATCCCGATTGGCTTCCACCATGCTTGTTAATTTTATTAAGTGATCGTAGATGTCATTGAAATAGGCTTTCTGCTCTGAAGGTATATGTAAACGTTCAGAATTAATAATCCGATATAGAAGATCACGCATAGGAAGAATGGTTTTTCTGAGCTTTAATAAATCACTTCGGATATCAAAAACATCATTCATTAGTAAAGCAATTGATTTTTTGGCATCTCTGCTTTCAATTTCATTTAATTTATCCTCAATTTCATACACAATTGGGAAGTAATCATCTACTAATTGGTCCAGAACCGCGTAAGCAATATAGGACACTCCTTTATTAAATCCACTAGGATGTTGTAAAAGTCGTTGTCGTACTGTTTCAATACTGAGTACCGGTTTAAAGTGGAAGGTCACTAAATAATTTTCTCCAATAAATACGTCTACTTCTTCAACATCTAACGTGTTGCTATTTAAATAATGAAGAACTAAGAAGCTGTAACCTTCATAATAATCAAGTTTAGGACGTTGTAATAAATGAAGACAATCTTCGATCGCTAAAGGGTGAAAGTTGAAAAACGTCTCTAACACTTTTGCTTCCTCTTCAGATGGAGAGGCAAGATCTACCCAGAACCACTTAATTGAAGGGTCAGATAAGTGATCAAGAGGTACATCTTCTTTGACGTATAAGTCTTGTGTAATAGCAACTGTTCGAATCATAATGCTGCTCCTCCATGTGATTAATGATTCTCTATTGTATAGTATGTTACATAAAATAAATGATTAATCCCACTGCTAACAAGGCAATGAAATCTTTCTGATATTTTCTTCTCTTTTCTTCACTTGTATCTTTATTTTCCCCAAAATATTTATCTATAAAAATAATAAAACAAAGGAGGAGGAAACTAAGGATGATATCCAGTATTAAGAAATGAAAGAAATTATCTGTAGTAGTCAATGACATAGTAATCTTCCTTATTTCTCACCTTTAAGCGAGGGGATAATAAAATAAGTCTCTCTTCATATGTTAATCAGGTACAAAAAGTACTAAAATCAATTTAGCTGAAGAATAACGCATAGGATAATAAAGAAAGGATTTGTTTTTTATTGTTTTCTTTATCCTAATGTCTATCATTAAAACATACAAAACAATTTATTATATACCAAAATGTTCTATATGCCCTCACTTGTTGGAAGAAAGAGGATTATTAATCTTAAAAACGAGAACATCTAAGAATAATATAAGTTAATAAGGTGAGACGGAGAGGAAAGAATAAATCGTAACTATATATTAAAAGACATAGTAGTGGGAGATTTTTATGAAATACTCACAAATTTTTATTGATAATCGAATTCGAAATGCAACGTTAATTGTATTGCTTATTTGTATGAGTATAGCTTGGCTGTTTGATAGCGATTATTGGTACAATATAGCTGTTCTTATGGTTTCAGTATCCTTTATATTGCATGGTGTAAATGATTATATCGTAGGAAAGCACAAAGCGCGAGGAACTGTTATTATACTATTGAGTGTTCTTTTTACTCTATATAATTTACTAAGAATCTTTTTTTTATGATGAAAATAAGAATCTTACACTTGCAAGGAACGAGGAATTTTTATGTTTAAGAAAATAGTAAAATGTTATGATTACAAATTTATTGTAGCCTTAATTGTTCTAAGCCTCATCGGTTTAGTCATGGTTTACAGTGCTAGTATGGTAACGGCGGTTAGTCGTTACGGTGTTGAAGGGGATTATTTTTATCAAAAGCAAAAACTTGCTCTTATAGCAGGCTTCTTCTTTTTCTGTGTTGCTGCTTTTATTCCCTATAAAATTTATCGAGAAAAAAAAGTATTAAAAATCTTATTAGTGACAGTGATTACGCTTCTTGCTTTGGTCCTTATTTTTGGACATACCGCCGGGAATGCACAGAGTTGGCTTATACTAGGTCCGATCAGAATACAACCACTTGAATTTACGAAACTAACGATCATTGTATATCTATCGGCTGTTTTTGCGAATAAACAAGAGTACATCAACGATTTAAAGCGCGCTATTATTCCGCCTATCCTTATCGTGTTTTTTATTTGTTTCTTAATTGCTTTACAACCCGATTACGGTGGAATTCTCCTTATTTTAGGTACAGTTTCAGCAATCGTGTTATGTTCAGGCATCTCAAAAAAATCGATGTTAAAGATTGCTCTGTTAGGAGTAGTAGGAATATTTGTTATGTTAGTCGTTTTATTAGTAACGGGACACATAGATACCGTATTTTCACCTGTTCGTTTAGCTCGTTTCACTGGCTTTCTCCATCCTTTTGCAAACCAACAAGGGGATGGATACCAATTGGTTAATTCTTACTTGGCTATAGGAACTGGGGGACTATCAGGTGAAGGGTTAGGACAAGGTGTTCAAAAAGCCGGTTACCTACCTGAATCTCACACAGATTTTATTATGGCAGTTATTGCTGAAGAATTAGGTTTTTGGGGAGTACTTCTTGTATTAGGATTACTGTTTTTTATTATTTTGCAAGGCCTAAAAATAGCAAGAAGATGCAACGATCCTTTTGGTGCCTTATTAGCTATCGGTATTTCGGTCATGATTGGCATTCAAGCATTTGTTAACTTAGGAGCAGTAACAGGAATTCTTCCTATCACAGGTGTAACGTTACCTTTTGTAAGTTATGGTGGTTCTTCTCTTACATTACTTATGTTTGCTGTAGGAGTATTAGCGAATATATCCATGTTTAATAAATATGAAAAGAAATACAAAAACAAATTAACAGATCCAAGGGAACTGAAAAGCGTCTAATGATTTATTTGAATGACATTTCTATAAAAATTATAGAGGATTAAATAAAATTATAAACAAAAGACACTGATTAAGATCCAGTGTCTTTTGTTTATGTAAGGAGGTTAAGTTTGTAGTATTGCTAAAGGAATTCAAAGGTCTATTAGAAATCCTCTTATGTACGATTCATATACTTCCTAAAAATCTTTATTTAAAGGATAAAAATTATTTCCTTCGAAAAAACTGCAAGGCGCTATAAACGATCCATAAAAAGCAGGCCACAATAACTTGTTTTTCTAGGCAAAGAATAATTGTCCATAGGATCACTAAAATTAAAATAGGAATAGATGACTTTTTTATCATTCACATCTTCCTTTTCTTCATTATTCTCCTATCTATATTCATGAAAACGTGGTGGATTGCCTTTTTTGCGCAAAAAAATGACGCCTATAATGGTACCTATATCGAATGAAATAGTTTGGGAAAGGGTAAAGAAAAAAACATACGTTATAAGTAAGAAAAATAATCTGCTTAAATTCTCTATTCGATTCTATTGCTTTACCTCTACAATACTTTTGACACTTAATATAGAAAAATATCGGATTTGTCTTCTCCATTATTGCATTAGTATTAGGCATCATTTCATTAATTTTAAGTTTAAGAAGAAGGAAGCAGAGCTAATTATTTTTATTAAAGATCTAATTAGACAGCAATCTAAAAACGCAGGTTAACATTTGTTAGCCTGCGTTTTCTATTCTAATTTATTGATTATTACGATATACATAAGGATCATCTGGTTTTTCTTCACGTTTTACTTTTGTTACTTTTACAATGGGGATTGTCTTTTTAAATGGTTGATAATACATCGTACTTACTTCACCAGTTACCGTTACCCAATCGTCATTTTTAAATGATACATCATCCGGAAATTGAACTAACATACCAAACACGCCTGAATCAGCTATACAATGAATAATCCCAAAACGAAATAAAAAGTACTGATTGTCTTTTAATTCTTTGGTGTGGTACATAAATCCCTTAAACTTAATTTGTTTTCCAGTAAACTCACCAGGATATCGATAAATGGTTTCCATCGCATTTAAAAACTCTTCATCTTCTAAATTAATGGTTTTCCCTTTTGAAAACTTTTTTAAATCTTTATGAATCATTTTATCGTATGCATCTTCTCCATAAAAAGAACTCGTATCTGGTTGTAGAAACTGATGTGAGGAGTAAGGATCTTTTTTATCATAAATAGGAAAATGAAATCCTTTTGCTTCAACAATATTTGAATCAAGTGTAGCTACAGGAAAAAAGAAGACGGTTAAAACAGGTAAGAAATAAAGAGGGTACCATGCTCGTCTTTTCCACTTGTTCGGTGATTCATGACTATGACCGCATCCGCAGTCACAATTATGGTCATGACCTTGCTCTTTCTCATCAGATCCTGTCATATAAAAAACTAGTTCTGCAATAGTTAAAAACCACAGTAAAAAAATCGTTCCATATGAAATCCATGAATATTTCATGTTAATATATTTTGAAATATCTCCAGTAGCATGAAGGTGCATAAAGATCATAGTAAAGCCTAACAAAATCAAAACTCTAAACATTAATGTCCCTCCTTTTTAATGAACGATTAGTAGAGATAGGAGTAATACTAGAATAAACACGTATACAAATAGTGAGAAAACAAATTTTGTCTTAAATTGGCTTAACATCATTAAAGTATTTTTTATATCGAACATAGGACCAAATACTAGAAAGGCTATAATTGCACTATCATTAAATGTACTTCGAAACGATGAAGCAATAAAAGCATCAGCTGAAGAACATAGCGATAAAATATAAGATAGGCCCATCATTACTACATTTGAAGATACTACTCCGTGCCCGAGAGCTATGAGGGTAGAGGTCTTCACATAAGTTTGCATGGCAGCTGCGATTAACCCCCCGATAATGACAAATTTTCCAACAGAAAAGAATTCATCAATAGTATGTTTAAGAGCATCTCCTATTTTTTCACTCATCTTCTTGGAAGCAGTGTGTACATGTATTTCATTTTTAACTTGTGGCGTTTTAAATTGAAAGGCTAAAATTAAACCTACTATTAAAGATACAAGAAAGGCAACAACACCACGTTCAATCATGATTTTCCAATCATTACCGAAAGCCACAAATGTCGCGAATAGGACAACAGGATTAATAATAGGCCCTGTTAACATGAACGGAATAGCAGCATATAAGGGAACACCTTTTGCCATTAAACGTCTTGTAATAGGAACGATTCCACATTCACAAGCTGGAAATAAAGCTCCAATTACACTTGCCAGAACAATTGCCCCAAACTTATTTTTAGGGATAGCTTTTGCCATCATTTCGTCCGTTACAAAAATTTGAATAATACCAGAAATAATTACACCTAATAATATGAATGGTAAAGCTTCAATTAGAATACTAATAAAAATGGTGTTCATTTGTAAAAGAGATGAACTCATTATACTCACTCCAACTAAGAAATAATCATGGTGCTTTATATTTAAATTTTCTATTTGTTTCTAAACATAAAAAAAGCCCCTTTAAATAGAGAGTAATATCACGTACAAACATTGATATTACACTATTTACCTAAAGGGGACAATCTCACAATAAAATGCATATATACAATAGTCGTAACAAAAAATTATCTTTATAACATAAACAAATAGTAGTCTCAAGGAAAGTGAGCTTAATCAAAACCATAAAGACCATATTATTTAAAAATGCAAATTTAAACAAATCTTTGGATATCATATTCTTTTTATACAAAGATCCTTTAATATTTACATGAACATTTCTTTTTACATTTGTACTTTATCATAGAAAAATGAAAGAATGGTGAAAAGTCATCTAATATTTTTCACCTTCATTTCTAATCATACGTTTTGCAGTACTTTAACATAATAATCGGAGAATATAACTATTTTGAATGCGTATAGCTTATCATTAATGAAGTAGATCTATCTTAGAATATATCTATTCACCAGGACCTATGAGCTGTTCACCCTGATAAAGTTCATATACGTATGGGTTATTAGGTTGATGAATGGACTCAATCTGTTGAACCTGAACATAGGGGACACTTTCTCCGTTGTACGTAGTTTTTTTGAGTACTCCTTTTATATGAACCCAAGTATCTTTTTTTAATGCTGAGGCATTTTCTAGTGTAGACAATAAGCCGTATACAGATGCATCTGCTACACAACAGGATATCCCAAAACGAGCAACAACAAATTGATTATCTTTAAATCCTTTTTCACGATATACAAAGCCGTTGACCTCAATTTTCTTTCCAATAAACTGATTTGTGTTGTTTTCAATAATGTTCATGACTGGAATATAGTCGGTGTCATTTATAGAAATCTTTGGTTGTTTGACTAGCTTCTTTTCGAGTAATTCATAGAAACCTTTAGGGGCCACTTTAGCAGCAATACTATTTTGATGTGTGGTTGGAACATTCTTTGGCGTTTCATCTGAATCTCCAGACAATAAATCACTCGTATCTTTTTCCAGTTCTGAATTAGTGACTTCAATTTTTTCATCATCTGCGGGTTGTTGCTGATTATCAGATGTATTAACTGAAAAACTTAACCCTCTTTTTACTGCAACGGAACTATCAAGTGTGTGATTTGAAAATAAAAAGCCACTCATAATAGGTAATAGAAATAAAGAGTAAATAAACGTTGTTCGGATTTTTCCTTTTTCCATATGATCATGACTGCATTCACAAGTTAGATCCTTATTTACGCTACTTCGCCAAATTTGTATAATTCCCAACAAAAAAAAGGTGCCAGAAGAAAATAATATAAAAGGCATCATTTTAGGCGCGATATATTGAACGATTTTACCCGTTAATATGAGTTTAAACATAAGTAGTGAAAAGCCAATTAGTAATATCCCCCTTATATAGACAACAAACTGCTGATCAATTTTTTTCATACCACTTCTCCTATCTACTAACTATTCCATAAGTCATGACGACGAGATACACAATCACAGTGATGATAAAAATAAGGCTAAATGCGAACCGTTTTTTAAAAAAAGACAATAGCATAATTGTGTTTTTAAAATCCATCATAGGCCCATATAGCAGAAAGGCAAGAAGAGCCGTAGGTGAAAATGTATGAGAAAAAGATGAAGCAACAAAAGCATCTGCTTCTGAACAAAGTGACAGTACATAGGCAAATCCCATCATAACGGCAGAAGACGTGTAATCATTGCTGGCAAGGTTTGTTACTAATTGTCTATCTAAAAAGGTTTGAAACAGGCTTGCTACGAGTGCACCAAATAATAAGTATTTGCCCATGTCGAAAAATTCATCACCGGCATGATATAACGTTTGTTTTAATTTGTTGCCTACGTTTGCTTCTTCGTGTTCGTGAACGTATACATGTCGTAGCTGATTTGAATTTTTAAAAAAGAAATAAACGGATAAACCAATTAACAGACAAGCCACAACAGCCAGGCCCATACGACTGTAGACGATGGATGTATTTGACTGGAATGCATAAAAAGTAGCAGCAAAGACAACGGGATTTAAAATGGGTGCCCCAACTAGAATGACAATGCCGATATGAAGAGGCATTCCTTTTTTTAATAACCGCCTTATAACTGGAATAATGGCACATTCACAAACCGGTAAAAGAGCACTTACTAGAACAGCTGGTAAAAGAGCTATATACGGATTTTTTGGAATCAGACGTTGAATGAATTCTTCTGAGACAAATACTTGAATAAGGGCAGATGCAAATACTCCCAGCAAGATAAAGGGGATAGCTTCAAGTACAATGCTTAAAAAAATGGAGTTTACATTTAATAAAGATGCTGGAATGGCTAAATCATTTGTATTTATATCAACAAAGAAAAAACAGTAACCAAAAAGCATTAGTAACAGCACACCAATTAGGTCTTTACTTAACTGTGATAGAGTCGTCATAATCTATCGTTTCACCTCCAATTACTAGAACTATATGATAGAGTTTGAACAAGTTATGCACCTAATAAAAAGAGCTAATATAAAAAATTTATTTAAAAGATAAAAACCTCTAAAATAATGATTATATCCCTTTATTAAAACGTAATGTTTACGATTTGATATATATATTATGTGAAAATTATAAGATATAGAACTGAGAAAAATTAATACATTTAGTTTTTCCATTTCTTATCTTAGCATCATTGAATTCAGCCCTAGAATATAGTGGGTTTTTCAAGAACATAGTTACTAATTGGAGATTTGGCTTTCTGTAATCTCTTGATTTAATTGGTGAATATTACAAAACACATTTTGAAGGATTGGACTTAAATAAATGGATAGCTCTGCTTAAAGAAACCCATGCGAAAGTTGTCCTTAACGTTAACATAAAAGAAACTAAAATTAGTACGGTAAACTGCACACTAAACTAAATTAAGAGAAAGACTGACCGAGACAGTATATAGAATTTCTTATAAACATTGCTCTTTATGATTCGTTTTGGAATAACTATATCTTCATTACCATCCATATTTATTGCTTTCGAGACAATAATTTTCCTTAAGGAAAATTTAATGGTATAAAGAAAAATATTTGGTTTATTCTAATACTAAATATGAATATAGTGAGAGTGGATATATGAATTATTTGTATGGTGGAACCCTCCTGTTTGTTAGCCTATTTCTAATCAATGTTTTGTTTTCGTATCAAAATAAGCATATTGATCCAGATTTTGGGACTACATTAAAATACCAAATTTATGCTTTCCCGTTATTCTTAATCGCTAATATGTTAATTGGATATGGAATCAAATTTGGGTTTAAAGCTATTCATAACTTAACATTTGTTTTACTGACATCGAAAGGGATGGAAGTAATAATTGCCGTGTTAATGGGTTACCTTTTCTTTAAAGAAGCTCCTACGTTGAAAACCTTACTAGGAATTTTTATTATAGTTATAGGGGTAGTTATTTCTAAAATGAAGTAGAGAGGGTGACAATTCAGTATAAACTAATTAAAAAGAAAGAGGTATTATAAAAAATCAATAAAATATTCTTTACCTATCAAACAAAAAGACTTTAAACATCTACAGTAAAGAAAAAGAATGAAAGAATAACACCTTTCATTCTTTTTTATATAGATTAATTCTTTTTATAAAAAATATATCTATCATATCTTAAAAAAGAGATAATTTTATTGCTTACTTGCGCGTAATAAAATTTACATTATTTTAATACTTGTATTGTTATAAAATATATAAGTTGGTAAAATAAAGAAAAATGATTGGTGGTATCTAGATATTGATGAGTATTAAAGAAAAGATACTAATGAAACATGCAGAAAGAAAACTACATAAGTTACAAATTGATCTTGTGCATTTTATTCCAGGAAGAATTAGACTTCGTTCAACTGTTTGGAAAGAGAATGAAAAACTAGTTGAATTAATTATTTTAAATTTGAAGTCTCAACCCCTTGTTTATGACGCAGTATTTACACCAGATACCGGGAGTTTACTTATTACATATAAGGCTTCTTATATGACAAATAACAAAGAACTTGAAGAGTGGTTTCAACTTATTGAACAAATATATCAAGAAGAATATAGAGCTTAAGGAAAGGGAGGGATGAGCATGCTTCCTACTGTAATTGGTTTAGGTGCCTCTTTTATTGCTCCAAAAATTATGTCTCAATTCCGTGATCAAAAAATAAAAGTAGTGCATGCGATGCCGGGGCGACTGCGTATACAATGTGACAGTTGGAAGCACCGTATCATTGCACATGCTCTAACGGAAGAAGTAAAAAAACATCCTCTTATTTTAACATCGGAAGCTTCAGAACTAAC
>Ga0102589_1005103_pt1 | contig 11733 bp, 10 predicted proteins | sample AraplaMF_Col_mLB_FD_76858 | JGI IMG/M metagenome (GOLD analysis project Ga0102589, IMG submission 76858) | Arabidopsis root microbial communities from the University of North Carolina, USA - plate scrape MF_Col_mLB | ecosystem: Host-associated > Plants > Roots > Endosphere | place: USA... | reverse complement strand
CACTGGATCGCACCATGAAACTTCGCCGCGCTGCCCAGCCTGGTCCGCACCGGCCCGATGCAAAGGTTTGCCGCGGCAAGCCTGGAGCCGCATGAGGATGGAGGCCATCGCCAGGGCCGTGTCTGTGGTGGACAAAGGCCTGACCCGCATGAGCGCGGTGTTCGGCCTGCTGGTGCTGCCACTGGCGGCGCTGCTGCTCGCCCAATGGCCGTTACGGGAACTCATACAAGCCTACTCGCGCCAGGCCAATGACGCGGCACAGGTGCTGTTCGCGCTCTATGTGGCGGTGGCTGTCACCGCGGCGTCCAGAAACCACGCCCACCTGGCCTCCCTGCAACCACATCCGGACGGCGCACCCCGCCCACGCTGGCACGCCTGGGCCCTGCTGGCCTGCGTCACGCCCTGGGCGCTGTTCATGCTGTGGGCCAGCTGGCCGCTGGTGCTGGCCTCCGTGGCCTCTTTCGAGCGCTTTGGCGAAACGCTCACGCCGGGTTACTTTGTGATCAAGCTCGCAATGGCCTTGATGCTCCTGCTGGTGCTGGCCGAAGGCCTGCTGGAACTGCTGCCGCACGGCCGCACGCCGGGCTCGCCATGAGCCTCACCGGCCCCCTGGCGGGCGTATGGATGCTGCTGGCGCTGGGCACGCTGATTCTCGCCACCGGCCTGCCGGTCTGGGCCTTGCTGATAGGCGTGTCCAGCCTGTTCGCGGCGATGGGCCTGGCCGCGGGCACCTTCGACCTGCAAATCCTGCAGGCCCTGCCGGTGCGTACGCTGGGCTTGCTGGAAAACGATTTGCTGCAGGCCATGCCACTGTATGTTTTTATGGGCGTGTTGCTGCAGCGCCTGACGGTGGCCGATGCGCTGTTTTCCGCGCTGTTGCGGCTGTTCCGCCCGCTGGCCGGCGCCCACGCCCTCTCGGCCCTGGGCGTGGGTGCCCTCATCGCCCCCATGAACGGCTCGGTCGCCTCCAGTTCAGCCCTGCTTTCGCGCCTGGTGGCCCCGCGCATGGCGCACCTGGACACCGCCCGGGCCGTCTCCATCATCAGCGTGGCCGCCACCATAGGCGTGGTGGTGCCGCCCTCGCTGGTGTTGCTGCTGCTGGGCGACGCCATGATGCTGGCGCACCTGGAAGCCAGCCGGTTGCCCGGTTACCTGCAGGCCGGCCAGCGCATCATCAACACCCAGGACGTGATGCATGCCGCGCTGCTACCCGCCCTGTGCGTGCTGGCGCTCTGGGCCCTGGTAGCCTGGCGACAGGCACCCAAGCTCAAGGAAACGCCGCCACAAGGCCCCACCAGCCGGTCTCAGACGGCCATCGCCCTGGCCGCGGGCGGCACCATTCTTGTGCTGCTGGCGGGGGTCTTTACCGGAAAGCTTTACGCGGTGGAGGCGGCGGCTACCGGCGCGATGCTGCTGGTCGCCACGGCCCTCCTTGGCCGTTCGCTGTCGGCTTCCGGCTGGCAGCTGGTGCTGGCCGACACGCTCAAGCTCAGCGGCGCGCTGTTCGCGCTGCTGGTGGGCGCCACCACCTTCAGCCTGGTGTTTCGCATATTCGGCACCGACCGCTGGCTTAACGGCCTGCTGCTAGGCTCCACACTGTCGCCGGGCGTGACGGCGGCGCTGGTGCTGTTGCTGGTGGCCCTGTGTGCCTGGGTGCTGGATGCCTTTGAGATGATTTTTGTCATCGTGCCCATCGTCGCGCCGGCGCTCATCGCGCGCCTGGGGGACGCCCAGCAGGCGGCGGTACTGCTGCTCCTGGTGCTGCAGCTGAGTTTTTTGATCCCGCCCATGGGTTATGCGGTGCTGATGGCCCGCTCCCGCTCGGGCCTGCCGGCCATTTCAAGCCGGCGCCTGCTGGGTGCCCTGTGGCCGATGCTGCTGGTGCAGGTCGCGCTTACGGCGGCGGTGTTCGCGTTTCCGGCCGCCGTGCACTGGCTGGATGCTCCCCGGACCGAAACCGCCGGCAGTGCACCGCCATCCGATGAGGACATTGCGCGACAGATGCGGGAGATGTCCAACGCCGGAAAAGACGATTCGCCGACCTCCCCTTGAATCCGGGTATTTGGAACCTTCAGCGCTTGTTGACCGCCTTCAAGAGCCTTTGTACATTTGGATACACCCATAAGCACACGCGATTCACTTTTGAGGGAGTTTGATGAAAACGTTCTTGATATCCGTTGTTTTTTCCCTGTGGGCTCACGCCGCACTCGCCCTGCCGCCAAAGGTTGAAGCCGACCGCTTGATCCTTCTCGCGAAAGCGGCACTGGAGGCCAAGGCCTACGACGATGCGGGCGCCAAGCTGGCTCAGGCGCAAGCACTGAAGACTTCATTACCCGAGGACTTTGCTGTCACCTATGCCAGCGCACTGTCTGGGCAGGGGAAAACCGACAAGGCCAGAGAGGTTCTGGAAGCGTATTTGAATAAATACGGAACTACAGGGCCCTCTTACAAGACCGCCTTGTCCATGCTGGTTCAACTTGAAGGAAAGCCCACCGGTTCAAGCATCTCCACCGGTCAGCCTTCTGCCAGTTCCGCTACTTCTGCATCAGCAGCAAATAAGTTTCAGGATTGGGGACTTGCCAGTACCGATCTTTCCATACTCACCGGCACTGATATCGCCAAAAAAGCCCGTCTGCTGGAACGCCGGGCTGAAATCTTGAAGGCGGCGCAAGAAGGCGACAAAGTGGCGCAATACCTGATGGGTATTTCCTATGCCAATGGCATTGGTGTTCCGACAGACGACGCGCAGGCCATTGGATGGTTCACCAAATCAGCTGAACAGGGCCTTGTCCGTGCCGTTGCCATAGTGGGGAGCTGGCAAATCCGAGGACTGGGTACGGCAGAGGACGTGATAGGGGGATGGAGTTTGCTCCTGAAGGCGGTCAACGCCGGCAATGCTTATGCCAAATATGACGCTGCGCTGATGACTCTTCAAGGCGTTAAAAAGGGCAGCGGCGCTGTGCAATACAAGTTCCTGACCCGCCCTCAAGCAATGAACGAGCTGGAGCAGTCGGCCAAAGCCGGATTGTCCGCCGCCCAATATTCCCTGGGCCACGTTTACATGGTGGGCAATGAGGATTACCGTCAAGATTTAAAGCTGGCCCGCTATTGGCTTGAAAAAGCGGCGGCACAGGAGCACTCCGGCGCAATAGCAGCGCTGGCGAAATTTCCCGCAACGAACTGACTCGGCCAGAGCCGACGCAGCACTTTCAACCACCTATCCGTCTTGCATCCAATGGCACTGAAAATCGTGAAGCTGGGTTCGCCGCGAAGCGCCAACGAGGGATTGCGCATAGGCACGGTGCGCAGGCCGCCGCGCGGCGTGCCCAAGTCCGAATTCGCCTCGCAGGATTGGTACGACGTCTGGTACCCCAATCTCGCGCCCAGCGTGGAGACCATGAAGCTGGGCCAGAGCGTGGAGTCCGACAAGGACTGGGCCGCCTTCAGCAAAAAATACCGCGCCGAAATGAACGAGCCCGATGCCAGCCGCAACCTGGACCTGCTGGCAGCGCTGTCACACCAGGCCAACTTCGCGGTGGGCTGCTACTGCGAGAACGAGGCGCGCTGCCACCGCTCGCTGCTGCGGGGGCTGCTCCAGGAAAGAGGCGCAAGCATTGCCTGAAGGGGAAAACGGCCTTTGAGGCCTTTGATATTCAACCCAAGGAAACCATGATCCGTCGTGAACGACTCACCGCCACCGTCGAAGGCGACTTTGTGGTGTTCCTCATCGGCATGCGCATCAACCAGCCGCTGAAGCTGCACAAGTGGCTCCCTGTCGCAGGGGCCATGCCGCGCATGATCAAGGAGTTGCGCCAACAGCCCGAACTGGGTTTGCTGCATGCGGAGATGTGGTTCTCCAGGACCATCATCCTGGTGCAGTACTGGCGCTCGATGGAACAGCTACTGGCCTACGCAAAGGACCGCCAGGCCCAGCACCTGCCGGCCTGGCAAGCGTTCAACAAGGCGGTGGGCACAGATGGCTCGGTGGGCATATGGCACGAGACCTATGCGGCCTCGGCGGGCAGCTACGAAAACGTCTACGTCAACATGCCGGCATTCGGGCTCGGAAGAGCCGGCACCCTGCAAGCGGCAGCGGGCGGCAGGCAATCAGCGGCGGGCAGGCTTCAGGCCCATAAAGCCCGGCCCTGAACCCGCCCAGCCTCTCACAATTTCACGTATTCGTACTCAAGCGGGTTGGCGTTGATGCCGCGGTCCGGCGGTGCAATCCACGCAGCCATCTTGCCGGGCTCGGTCACGCGGTTCATCAGGCTTTTGACAAAAGCCGTGTCGGCCGCCGTGGGCAGCCACTGGTCTTTCCTGGCCTCAAAGTCGGCAGCGCTGATCGGGTTGCCCTGCGGGTCGGTGAAATTGCCGGCCCAGACACCGACCTCGCGGCGAAAGCGCGTCGAAGGCAAGGTCAGTTCAAAATCCACGCCGGCGCGCTTGATGCCCATGTTCCAGCGCGTCACGCCGACGTTGCAGTCCTTGACGTATTCAAGGCGCGTGATTTCATTCATGCCGTTGCGGGTGGAAATGGTTTCGTTCTTGAGGCCGCCCTGCCCGTCAGGCACCACGATGCTCATCTCGGTTTCCAGCTCCACATGGTCGGCGAACTTGGCTTCGTCGGGCCGGCCCTTGATGCCGTTGCTGAAGTAGTTGGCGGCATTCGACGAGGCTTCCGAGCCGAACAGGTCCAGCGAAGAGGTGAACCAGAAGTTCATGAATTTCTGGATAGTGGGAAGGTCGATCACGCCGGCCTTGCGCAGCGTGGCGACATCGTCGGTGTCCAGTTCCTTCATGACTTCCAGCGTGCGCTTGATGACGCGGCCCACGCCGGTCTCGCCCACGAACATGTGGTGTGCTTCCTCAGTCAGCATGAAACGCGTGGTGCGAGCCAGCGGGTCGAAGGCGGACTCCGCGAATGACTTGAGCTGGAACTTGCCGTCGCGGTCGGTGAAGTAGGTGAACATGAAGAAGCTCAGCCAGTTGTCCATGGGCTCGTTGAAGGTGCCCAGGATGCGCGGCTTGTCGGCGTCGCCGCTGTGGCGCATCAACAGCTCCTCAGCTTCCTCGCGGCCGTCGCGGCCGAAGTGCGCATGCAGCAAATACACCATGGCCCAGAGATGCCGGCCCTCTTCCACATTGACCTGGAACAGGTTGCGCAGGTCGTACAGCGAAGGCGCGGTGTGGCCCAGCAGGCGCTGTTGCTCGACCGAGGCCGGTTCGGTGTCACCCTGGGTCACGATGAGGCGGCGGAAGGTGGAGCGGTATTCGCCGGGCACGTCCTGCCAGACATCTTCACCCATGTGGTCGCCAAAGCCGATCTTGCGGCCCTCTTCCTTGTCGGCCAGGAAGATGCCCCAGCGGTAGTCGGGCATGGGTGTGTAGCCGTAGCTGGCCCAGCCCGAAGCGTCCACACCCACGGCGGTGCGCAAATAGACTTCCTTGGCCTTGAAGTCGCTGGGGCCCATCTCGTCCCACCAGTTCAGGAAGGCCGGCTGCCAGTGCTCCAGCGCGCGCTGTAGCTGGCGGTTTTCGCCCAGGTGGACGTTGTTGGGGATCAGGGCTTGGAGGTCTATAGAGCTCATATCGTTCTTCCTTCAAATAAGTTGCGAGGCGGCAGCGGCGATGTCAACACCAGTGCCAGCGCGGAACCGGCTTTGCCGGGCCGCAGGTGGCGCCCCCTGGGGGGAGGCGCCGCAGGCGCTTCGGGGGGTTACACCCTCTTCCAGTCGAACTTGGCTTTTTTGCCTGTGCCGAAGAGTTTCAAAGCACCGTCTTCACCCACCGCATTCGGGCGAATAAATATCCAGTTCTGCCAGGCCGAGAGGCGGCCAAACACGCGCGTCTCCATGGTCTCCTTGCCCGGGAAGCGCAGCGAGGCTTCCATACCCGTCATCGCGTCAGGCGAGAGCGAAGCACGCTCTTCCAGCATGATGCGGATTTCGTCTTCCCAATCGATGTCATCGGGCGTCAGGGTCACCAGGCCCAGCGCCAGCGCCTGGTCGGCGCGCAGCGGGCTGTCGCCGAGTTTTTGCAGTTGGGAAATGGTGGCATCGTCTTCACAGAAGCGTGTTTGCAGTCGTGTCAGGCTGTTGACGGCGGGGAACCAGCCGAAGTTGGCCGGGCTCAGTTGCAGCGCCGGGGCGCTGTCGGGTGCGTCGGGCAAATCGAGCATGTAAATGCGGTCGCAGGCCAGGGCCAGCTCATAGAAGGTGCCGGCAAAACACGAACCCGCATCCACCAGCGCGATCAGCGAACGGCTGGTGACGTCCAGCCGCGCCAGCGTGCGGCGCAGCGCACCCGTGGTTTCCTTCACCAGCCAGTGGTCTTTCAATTTGGCCAGCACCTCATCCATGCGGATCACCTGGCCGGCATCGCCTGTGGTCTTGATGACCCAGGTGCCGACTTCGAGTTCATTGGTGCGCAGATTCAGGATGGCATCGTCGAGTTCGCGCTGTAGCTTGAGCGGGTACCAGCCGGCGCCGGCGGCTTCAATCGCTTCAGGCGTGGATTCAATCGCGCTTGCGGGCGCCTTCACAGTGACGGTGGCGATGCGCTTTTCACGGTCCACTTGCGCATCGACCACGCTGTAGTGGTAGCCGCTGTCGTCGATCAGTGCCTTAAGCGGCGTCAGTTCTATGCCTTTGGCGCCGGCCCGCGTGGACTGCGCACGCAGCGCCTGGATTTCGGCGTTCAGCAAGTCGCCGAACTGCTGCGGCTTGGCATGGGCGTCTATCAGCTTCCAGTCCTTGGCGCGGTCGGCACGCACCCCTTCGGAGGTCGTGCAGAAGATGTCGGCCAGGTCGCGGCGCACCTTGCGCTTGTCGGTCACGCGGGTCAGGCCGCCTGTGCCGGGCAACACGCCCAGCAAGGGCACTTCCGGCAGGCTCACGGTGGAGGAGCGGTCGTCCACCATGATGATGCGGTCGCAGGCCAGGGCCAGCTCGTAGCCGCCGCCGGCGCAGGCGCCGGTCACCGCGGCAACCGATTTCAAGCCGTCGTGGCGCGAAGAATCTTCCAGGCCGTTGCGGGTTTCGTTGGTGAACTTGCAGAAGTTGACCTTCCAGCCGTGCGTCGACAGGCCCAGCATGTAAATGTTGGCGCCCGAGCACCAGATCTTCTCCTTGCCCGACTCAAACACCACCACCTTGACGGCCGGGTGCTCGAAGCGCACGCGGTTGATGGCGTCGTGCAACTCGATGTCCACGCCCAGGTCGTAGCTGTTGAGCTTGAGCTTGTAGCCGGGCTTGATGCCGCCGTCTTCATTGATGTCGAGCTTCAGGCGCGCTACGTCGCCCTCCACGCTCAGCGTCCAGTGCTGGTATTTGCCCGGGTGGGTGGAGAAGCTCACGAGCTCGCGCTCCTGGCCGGCAATGACCTGTTTGAATAAAAGCGGCTCTGTCATGGCGTTCATGGGTTTGTCTCCGGTTAGGTCTGTTGCAGCTTTACTGCTGGTCGCGCACGGGTGCTTTGGGAACGGCGCGTTCCAGGTCTTTGAGGCTTTGTTTCAGTGTGCGCGCGGCGGTATCAACCACGGCGTCGGCGCGGGCATAGAGGGCTTCGCGACTGGAGAGGATGCGGCGTATATCTTCCATGGCCTCGTCGGTCGCGCCGCGGGTCGTGTCAAAGGGCCGCATGTCGCCCTGGGCCACCACGCGGGCCATGTGCTCTTCGGGGCTGGCCTTGAGCCAGACGCAGTAAAAGCGGCTTTGCAGCAGGTCGAAAGTTTCACGCTCGCTCACGATGCTGCCGCCGGTGGTCATGACCACGCCTTCGGGGTGGTCCTCGGCGATGCGAAACAACGCGCGGCGTTCATAGCGCCGGTAGCCGGCCTGCCCGTGCAGCAGCAGGATTTCGTTCATGCTGGTGCCGGCTTCGCGTTCGATCTCGCGGTCCAGTTCAATGAAAGGCACGCCGCGTTCGGCCGCCAGCTGGCTGCCCAGCGTGGACTTGCCGGCCCCGCGCAGGCCTATGAGCGCTACGCGCTGCTCGCGGCCCAGCGAATCGCTGAGGCCAAACGTGCCGCCCAGCAGGCTGTAAGCCTGGTCCAGCTGGGCATCGTCCAGCCTCGTCAACAGGCCTTGCACACGCGCCAGCGCCGGACGCGGGGCGTCCTGCAGCAATTCCAGGATGGAGATGTTGAGCGCGCGGGCCGCCGCTTCGAGCGAATTGATGGAGACATTGCCCTTGCCGCTTTCCACGTCGGCCAGAAAGCGCTCGCTCAGGCCCGAATCCGAAGCCAGCTGCTTGCGCGTCATGCCGCGGCGGGCACGCCAGGCGCGAACGCGGGCGCCCAGTTCACTGAGCGTGGCTTTCGATTCCTGTTCAGACATTATTTCCAAGAGACACCCGTTTGAAAAATTAGGTCTTTATGCAACTTTTACCGTTGCGTCCCGCATTAATTGCAGTATACTTCACTTTAACTTGATGTAAAGCAGTTTATTGCATCTTTTTTCTGGAGACTTTTTGATGAAACTCAAAATCCTTGTAGGCACAATGACCAGCACTGCTGACTATGTCGCACAAGCAATCCAGATGGATTGTGCGGATTTGGTGAGTGATATTGACGTCGAGCTGATGGACAACCTGGACATCAGCGTCTTCGACGCAGCCCAGGCAGAAGATGCACTTTATCTCATCTGCAGCTCCACCTACGGCTCCGGCGACGTGCCCGACAACGCGCGCGCCCTCTATGAATCACTGGGCAACAACCCCCAATTCCTCGGCCATGTGCGCTACGGCGTGATTGCGCTGGGCGACCGCACGTATATGCAGACCTTTTGCTTCGGCGGCAAAAAGTTCGACGAACGACTGCAGGACCTGGGCGCGCAGCGCATTGGCGAGATCTGGTGCCACGATGCCAGCAGCGGCACCATGCCGGAAACCGAAGGCACCGAGTGGTGTCGCCAGTGGCTCACCGGCGCCCTGCAGACATTGGGGGCCAGTTCCGCCACTGCCTGACGAACAAGAAAAACGATCCCGTAGCGCTTGATCAGCGTGCGCAAGCAGCTACCAAAATAACAGCTATCTGGAGACAAGCATGCAAGCAAGCAGCGCAGACCATTCGGCAAGCCCACCCCGGGTGAGCATCCCGCGCGACTACAACGCGGCGCACGACCTGCTGGCGCGCAACGCCACGCGCCCCGGCAAAGTGGCTTTTATGGACGCGCTGAGCGGCGAGCAACTGAGCTACGGCGAACTTGCCGAACAATCCCACCGCTTTGCCAATGCCCTGCGCGCCCAGGGCTTCGAGCCCGAAAGCCGGGTGCTGCTGGCCATGCTGGACACGCCCCAGTGGCCGGTCGCCTTCCTGGGCTGCATACTCGCGGGCGTGGTGCCCATCGCGGCCAACACCTTGTTGACCACGCCGGACTTCGAATTCATGCTGCGCGACTCCCGCGCCCAGGGGCTGATCGTCTCGCACGCCCTGCTGCCGGCCTTTGCGCCATTGCTGGGAAAGATCGATACGCTGAAGTCTGTGGTCGTCGCCGGCGTCGACGACTGCGCGCCGCACGCCACCATGGCCGCCCTGCTGCGCGCGGCGCCGGCCACGCCCACAGTCGCCGCCACCTGCGCAGACGACGCCTGCTTCTGGCTGTATTCCAGCGGCTCCACCGGCACGCCCAAGGGCACGGTCCACCTGCACAGCCATTTGATCCAGACAGCTGAGCTCTACGGCCGCGGTGTGCTGGGCATACGCGAGTCCGACGTGGTGTATTCCGCCGCCAAGCTGTTTTTTGCCTACGGCCTGGGCAATGCACTGACCTTTCCGATGAGCGTGGGCGCCACCACAGTGCTGCTGCCAGCGCGCCCCGCACCGGCCGATGTCTTTGCCCTGCTCAAAAAATACCGGCCGACGATTTTCTACGGCGTGCCCACGCTGTATGCCGCCCTGCTGGCCGACCCGGCGCGGCCGGCGAAGTCCGAGTTGAGCTTGCGCGTGTGCACCAGCGCGGGCGAGGCCCTGCCCGCCGAGATCGGCAAAAAATGGACGGCGCAGTACGGCTGCGAAATCCTGGACGGCATAGGCTCGACCGAGATGCTGCACATCTTTTTGTCCAACCGGCCCGGCCAGGTGCGCTACGGCACCACCGGCCAAGCGGTCCCGGGCTACGACCTGCGCATCGTAGGTGACGACGGCCGCGAATGCGCCGACGGCGAGATCGGCGAGCTGCAGATCAGCGGCCCCAGCGCCGCCATCATGTACTGGAACAACCGCGCCAAGACCAAGGCCACCTTCGCCGGCGAGTGGACCAAGAGCGGCGACAAGTACACGCGCGACGCCGACGGTTTTTACACCTACGGCGGGCGCAGCGACGACATGCTCAAGGTCGGCGGCATCTATGTTTCGCCCTTCGAGGTGGAAGCCTGCCTGATGACGCATGCCGCCGTGCTGGAAGTGGCGGTGATAGGCATGGCCGATGCCGACGAGCTCATCAAACCCAAGGCTTATGTAGTTTTCAAGTCCGGCCAGAGTGCCACCATGGACGAGCTCAAGGCCCATGTGAAGCAGCAACTTGCGCCCTACAAATATCCGCGCTGGATAGAGTTCGTCAGCGAGCTGCCCAAGACGGCCACCGGCAAGATCCAGCGCTTCAAGCTGCGCCAGCCGCGCTGAAACGAAATGCCCCGGGACCGCCGCGCGGCAAAAAGTCACTGAAAAAAGTTGCGCGCCAACCCAAACCGGGCACGGCGATTGCTTTAAACGTAAACAATTTAATCCTCAATCTCGGGTTTTACACTAGGGCCGGCCAAGCAACGCACGCTTACTATTCGTCTAACAGTTTTCAGCCTCAACCAGGAGCTATTCCATGACTTCACGCCGACTCGTACTGACCCGCAGCGCCGCCATGATAGGTGCCGCCTCCACCGGTCTTTTGCTCCCCGAAATCGTGCGCGCGCAGTCCGGCAAGGTGCGTGTCGGCTTCATGCTGCCCTATACCGGCACGTTCGCGCAGCTCGGTGTGGCCATTGAAAACGGTTTTCGCATGGCCATCAACGAACAAGGCGGCAAGCTGGGCGGCCGCGAGATCGAATACTTCAAGGTGGACGACGAGTCCGAGCCGTCCAAGGGCATTGAAAACGCCAACAAGCTGGTGCAGCGCGACAAGGTCGACGTGCTGGTCGGCACGGTGCACTCCGGCGTGCAGATGGGCATCCAGAAGGTCGCGCGTGACAGCGGTGTGCTGAGCCTGATCCCCAATGCCGGTGTGCATGCCGCCACGCGCAGCCTGTGCGCCCCCAATGTGTTTCGCACTTCTTTCACCAACTCGCAGCCGACACGCGCCCTGGGCAAGGCCATGGTGGACCGCGGCCACAAAAAGGCCGTCTGGATCACCTGGAAATACGCGGCCGGCGACGAGGCATTTGAAGGCTTCAAGGAAAGCTACACCGCTGCGGGCGGCACCATCGTCAAGGAACTGGGCCTGCCCTTCCCGCAGGTTGAGTTCCAGGCCCTGCTGACCGAAATCGCCGCGCTCAAGCCCGATGCCGTGGCCTGCTTCTTCGCCGGCGGGGGTGCCGCCAAATTCATCAAGGACTACGCCGCCGCGGGCCTGAAGGAAAAGATCCCGCTGTACGGTTCCGGCTTCCTGACCGAAGGCGTGCTCGACGCCGCCGGCCCCGCGGCCAACGGCATCATCACGACCATGCACTACAGCGACTCGCTGCCGACCCAGCGCAACGGCCAGTTCCGCCTGAGCTACGCCAAGACATTCAAGATGCAGCCCG
>Ga0102589_1005101_pt1 | contig 11737 bp, 19 predicted proteins | sample AraplaMF_Col_mLB_FD_76858 | JGI IMG/M metagenome (GOLD analysis project Ga0102589, IMG submission 76858) | Arabidopsis root microbial communities from the University of North Carolina, USA - plate scrape MF_Col_mLB | ecosystem: Host-associated > Plants > Roots > Endosphere | place: USA... | reverse complement strand
AGAAGTCATCGGACTATCTGCACAAGAGCCATTTCCAGAACAAGTATTTACGCGGGATATCGGCTATACGCTGGGAGACACCGTTATTGTCACGAAAATGGGCAGCGAGATTCGAAGTGGAGAAGAACAAGTGCTAGCCGATTGGCTGCAGCAGCAAGATATTCCTTTCCATCAGGTACCGGACCATCCTATTGAAGGAGGAGATGTGCTGATTGATGGACAAGCTATTTTTATTGCGCTCAGCGACCGTACAAGTAAAGAAGGTGTGGAGCATATCCAAGAGCTGCTTCCAGCCTATGAGGCTGTTCCGATTCCTATTGATCGGTCTTATCTCCATCTCGATTGTGTGTTAAATATTTTATCACCTACAGAAGCGCTCGTATTTTCACCCGCTTTACATGAGAAAGAATTAAATTTACTTCGCATGAAATATGACTTAATTGAAGTAACAAAAGAAGAGCAGTTTACGATGGGAACCAATGTATTATCAATCGGTAATCAGCGGGTGATCAGCCTGCCAATGAATACAGAAGTGAATGAAGAGTTAAGGAAACGAGGCTATGAAGTAATTGAAGTTGATATATCTGAAATTATTAAGTCCGGCGGTTCTTTCCGCTGCTGCACAATGCCTCTGGAACGAGTGTAAAAAAGCTTAAAAAGAAAAAAAGATCTCGGCGATAGCCAGGGATCTTTTTTTTGAGGGATGTTGTATAAAATTTCAAGTGAAAGGAACATTAACCTATATAAGCTGTTGAAGGAAAGGAGTGATAAACATGGCAAATCGTAATCCTATTTTAGTTCAAGGTGCTGAACAGCTTCTTGATCAGTTAAAAACGGAAATCGCGGGAAGACTTAACGTTCAGCTTGGAGCTGAGCAAACGGCTCGTGCAAATGGTTCCGTTGGTGGAGAAATGACGAAGCATCTTGTTGCAATGGCGCAACAGCAATTAAGCGGTGCACAGGGACACATTCGCTAGTCTGCTCTACATAAACACTTTGATGAAAAGTTCTGGCCCTTTTGAGCCGGAACTTTTTTTGTGTAGGAAACATCATTCTACTTTCTCTTGGTCGCTTGATTTGAGATTTTGCCTGAAATTCTCCACTTTCAAGGTTGAAAAGTGCATAAAATGGGAAAAGAACAAAAAAAGAGAAAGTAGAGGTTTATCATGAAAAAGCTATTATCATTTGGAAAAAGTCTTGGTAAAGAAATTCAAGAAGACCAAGCAACGGGACTAGCGGCTGAGCAAGCCTATTATTATATGCTATCATTATTCCCTATGCTTATTTTACTGATATCGATTGTTCCGTATCTATCGATTAAACCGGAAGAGGCAATCGATCTTCTTCAAAGCGTTATGCCGGGAGAAACGGCTGCAATCTTTAAAGATAACGTAGCTCAATTTGTAAGCCAACCAAACGGCGGGCTACTAACTGTAGGGATTTTAGGAACCATTTGGTCCGCTTCAAACGGTATGAACGCCTTTATCCGTGCAATGAACCAAGCCTACGACGTGAAAGAACAGCGCTCGTTTATTAAAGTAAGAGGCTTGTCCATTCTTTTAACAATTGGATTAATTGTAACAATTGTTGTATCGCTTCTTTTACCAGTGTTCGGAGGAGTTTTGTTAAATTGGATAAGCGAATGGTTTTCTCTTCCTTCAGGTACAACAGTGGTTTTAAATATTCTGCGCTGGATTGTTGGTGTCGGCATTATGGTACTTGTTTTATCCGTATTATACAGATTAGCGCCAAACAAAACGTTTCCTTTTGCTCACGTATGGCCTGGAGCACTCGCTGCTACGCTGTTATGGCAGCTAACATCTTTAGGGTTCTCATTTTATGTAAGCAACTTTGGCAATTATTCTGCTACTTATGGGAGCTTAGGAGGCGTGATTGTTCTGATGCTTTGGCTATTTTTAACGGGGTTAATTCTCGTTATTGGAGGAGAGATTAACGCGATTTATCACCGAAACAAAACGGCTGCACCTCCTAAAGATACGTCTCAGGCGATGTAATAAAAAAGGAAACCTTTATAGAGGTTTCCTTTTTTAACGTTTAAAGCTATTAACAAGCTGTTTAAATGAGTTGGCTGTATATTTGACTGAATCTTTTTTGTACTGTACATCCGTTTTAATCGCTGCTTGTGTTACTTTTAAATGATTTGTTTTTTCTTTGATATGATCAGTTTCGTTTTGAAGATGTTGAGAAGTGGCATTTACAGAGTTCACAGTTGGTTTGATTTTTTTATTAAATGATACGCCTGCGTAAATAAGATACGCAAGTGATGCCAAAACAACAGCTAAGCTTATATAAACAATAATCATCGGTGTGCCTCCTTTGTACGTATTTATATTTATATAGGTGAGAATAAAATATATACGAATATCATCCTCTTTATTTAATTGTTATACCCATTTTTAATTAAAACAAACAAAAGCCTGCCGAGAAGACAATATATTGGATTTTTTCTGAAATTTCATTCATCATTACATATAGAGTTACCTTGAAAGGAGAGAGAAGAAGAATGCCGTTAGATCCGCATATTCAAATATTTCTAAATCAATATAATGAAATGCCCCGTCCTTCTTTAGAGGACGTTACGCCCCCGCAGTTGAGGGAAATGGAAAAGATGTCTTTAACTCCTTCCAAAGAAGCAGTTAAAAAAGTATATAATGAAGAAATCCAATTAAATGAACGTGCGCTCACTATACGAGTGTATGAACCTGAAGGAACAGGGCCATTTCCCGCTCTTGTTTATTATCACGGAGGAGGCTGGGTATTAGGAAGCCTGGATACTCATGACTCTATATGCAGATCGTATGCAAATGAAACAAACTGTATTGTGGTGTCTGTTGATTACCGCCTTGCTCCTGAGGATAAATTTCCCGCTGCGGTGAACGATGCCTATGACGCCTTGGATTGGATTGCAGCTCATGCGTCTCAATTAAATATCGATTCAAACAAAATTGCCGTCGGGGGCGATAGTGCCGGTGGTAACCTTGCTGCGGTTGTAAGCATTTTAGCAAAACAAAGACAAGGTCCATCAATTGTTCATCAGCTGCTTATTTATCCATCTGTAGGATTTAAAAATCAGCATCCTGCATCTATGAAAGAAAACGCCGAAGGATATCTTCTTTCAAAAGATCTTATGAATTGGTTTCGCCTTCAGTACTTAAATAATAAAGAAGAAGAACAGCATCCCTATAACGCTCCGGTATTACTAGAAGATTTATCGAGTCTACCAAGCGCTACCATTATTACAGCACAGTATGATCCTTTAAGAGATAGCGGAAAAGACTACGCGGACGCATTAAAAAATCACGGTGTCCCCGTCACCCATGAAAATTATGAAACAATGATTCACGGATTTTTAAGGTTTCATGAATTTATCCCACTCGCTCAGCAGGCGATTAATAAAAGCGCAGCTCAACTGCGTCAAGTATTTGATTCTATTTAAGGGTATATAGTGTCATAAATCATATAAACTTGAGAAAAACAGCACATTGATGTGCTGTTTTTCTTTATTGATAGGGAGAAAAGATTGACAAGAGTTTCAAAAAATAGCCTATTATCTCTTTTAAAGTCATTTTGTTTGGAGTATAGTAGAAAAGTAGGATAAAAACATTTATTGACATTAAGTAAGGTGATTTTTTGAATGATAAAAAACAAGTAGGTCAGCTGATTCAAGATCTGCGAAATCCTTACTAAACGTTGATATAATAAGGTTTTTAGAGGGTAGGTAAATAGTCATGAAGGCTAAAAATTGTCTATAATAAAAAAACTACCTGAACTGTTAAGGCAACTTCCATATTCAAAGGGGGTTGCCTTTTTTGTGTGCAAAGCGAATAAGAAAGGGAGCAAAAGTAACTCAAATAAATCTTAAACAAGCTAAAGAGAAAATTATTAAGATTAAAACTTTAGAAGGCATGGCTCAATCTACTTTAAATCAATACAATTTCGTTTTTAACGATTTAATTACATTCTTCGAAAGCAGCAAACAGGTTTCTGATATTACCTTGGATGATGCGAGAGATTTTATTAATTGGTTGCTTCATGAAAAGTCTGATACAAGTAGCCGCTTTAAGCAGGTTGCTCGAAAAGGAGTAAAGGCATCTAGCGTTAATAACTACCTTCAAAAGACACGTGCTGCTTTTAATATCTTAAAACGTGAGGGAGTTTTATCAGAGAATGTCCTTAATGAAATTAGAAATGTAAATTTCAAAAACATAAGGTTGAAACATTGACGGTAGATGAAATAAAGCGAATTTTTAATGCCTTTAATAAGAGTTATTACGCTCAATATAACTGGAATGATGCTCTATGCTATCGATTGATTAAAGAACAATTCATATTAAATGGTGGTGTATTTAACCCAGAAATAATAAAGGGCAAATATGAGGGGGCTTATGCATAGATTTATAACCAACATGGAAGTTTTGAAGAGTTTTTAAATACCTTTGATTTGCAAGATTACGTTGAGATTAATAACACTATATATTCAGATGAACTTGTTTTAGAAAAAATAAATGAAATGCTAAAAGAAAAGGGACAAGTGCTTATTTCGGCCGACTTTGTTACTTATAAATTAACTGGAATGAGAGATTGGATTATTAAAACACATGGTGGGCTTAAAGAATTTTTTGTGAAATATAATATGGAGGATAAATTTGCTAATATGAAGCATTTAGGCAAGGAATTGTGGTCTTATGGGCTGCAGTTTGAAGAATTAGCAAAAGAAGCTATTGAGCTTTTATTCAATGAGGTTTCTTGTAATAAATGGATAGACAATGTTAGACCCGACTTTATTATAAATGAAGATATCTGGATTGATGCTAAATTATCCTCATTTGCTTATTTCACAGACGATACAGTAAAAAAGTATACAGCTAGAAAAGAATGTAGAGAACTTTGGCTATTATATTTAAGAGGTCATAAATTCAACCATGGAAATGAAGACATAAAATTAATTTCTATTTAATATTAAAATAGATGCTCTGCTATCAAAAATAGAGGTAGGCAGGAAAGAAGAAGCTTGAATTAATCCAAAAAGGTAAAGAACTAAATAGTACTATTCAATTCGGTGATTTAGAACGAAGATATAGCGATTTGTACTCTTACGAAATTATTTTGCGAAAAAAAGAGCATCGTCACTTGCTGCTCAATATTACCGAAACAATTGACCACCAGGTGAAAATGATGATGTGATGAAGGCGTTAAAAGTGTGGGGTATATAAATATTTAGCAATTATGATATTGTTACTCTTTAATCCAATACGTTATCTAATAAATATAAGTAATAAATTTTTGGGAATTTCATTATTTTTTTGGGGGAATAGGTATATGTCTATGCCTTATTACTGTTTCTACATAGTCTAGACTGTAACCTATTTGAAGGAGAGATAATATGGATAGCACAAGACAAAGTTTTGATAGACATGGAGGCATCGGTGGATCACCTGGTATGGGCGGATCACCTGGTATGGGTGGATCACCTGGTATGGGTGGATTCCCTGGTATGGGTGGATTCCCTGGTATGGGCGGATTCCCTGGTATGGGTGGATCACCTGGTATGGGTGGATTCCCTGGTATGGGCGGATTCCCTGGTATGGGCGGATCACCTGGTATGGGTGGATCACCTGGTATGGGTGGATTCCCTGGTATGGGCGGATCACCTGGTATGGGCGGATCACCTGGTATGGGTGGATTCCCTGGTATGGGCGGATCACCTGGTATGGGTGGATTCCCTGGTATGGGTGGATTCCCTGGTATGGGTGGATTCCCTGGTATGGGCGGATCACCTGGTATGGGTGGATTCCCTGGTATGAGCGGATCACCTGGTATGGGTGGATTCCCTGGTATGGGTGGATCACCTGGTATGGGTGGATTCCCTGGTATAGGCGGATCACCTGGTATGGGCTAAAAGCTATAGTTGTTCCACAATAACTAAAAATATAAGCGAACTTCCTTATTGTATCAAAGAGCTCGCTTGTATCATGGGGATAATATTGTTGCTTTTATGAGCACTAACTACTTAAAATAGCCCATATAAGTATACATTTTAAAACGGTTTATCTCTGTCTAAAACTTATGACTTTCTGAACGATATAAATTAAAGGATTCTGATATATTCGTCAGTATATTTATTATTTTAGCTAATAAAAAATAAGCACCTATTAGGTGCTTATTGAATATGAATTATAGTTTGTTTAGCAAGTTGTTGGCTAGGCATTAGTTCTAGGGCATATGCTACATCTTTTAATTCTGGGCTATTAGGTAAATCGTAAGAACCTATAGACTCAAAATATTGAATTTGTTCATCTGTCAAAAGATTAAGTGGAATGCACACATCCACAACGGCTCTAATAATAGTTATACCTAGCTTCTTTGCTAAATATGGTCTATGATTACCTCCATTGCTAACGCAGAAATCACCGTTTGGAAATAATGTTAGATTAATATCCATATGAGAGGAACTAGTTGTTACATATCCGTGATTCTCAATCGATTTAAGAAGACGATTTAACTTTTCTACAGACAAAACATTATCATGAGTCAAGCCTTTTATTCTTGAAACTGGCACCAACATTGAGCCAGCATGATGAATTAAGTAGTTTCTACCATAAATTTCTGTATAGTCATCATAAAATCTCCAGCCTGTGTATTCAATTTTCATAAGAACCTACTTCACGCTTGCCGATGCCTTTTTGATAATTTTTCATACGTGAAGAAGCAGACGATAATTTTGACACAATGTAACCTTGTGGGTCAGCACGCAAGTTATTATTCCCAAGGTTCTCAATTTTATCATTTGCGAACATGTTAGCAACTCTTGCTAAATGATCAATTGTATCCATAAGTTCTGGATAGTCATGATAATTAGAAATAGCAGTAGAGTGAATTTCTTGTAAATCATCACGAATCTTTTTTAAGGTTTCAATATCAAATCTGCTCATCAGTATCATCTCCCGTTGTCTTAAATACAATAAATGATATTAAGTTCATTGTGAAATTAGAACATAGTATCTACTTTTAATAATGTCTAGAAAGGTTGGTTGTATAATAATCGATGAATTTTATCAGAAAATATTAGATGGAGAACTCAGTGATGAAGAAATATTACGTATTAGTGAAGGAGATGATGAACCTTTAGCTAGTAATTAACGAGTAATGTTGGTTGAGTATTTAATGAGTTTACAAGGTTTAACCAAGAATGAAGCTTATCAAGTTACTTTTGAATATATCAATTATTAGTTTACATTCTATCAAAAGTGTATGTGAATTATATGTAAATTAAATGTTGTAATAAAAAGCATCCTTATACGTAGAGATGCTTTTCAAAGTGTATTTGTATTTCCACTTCCTAAAGTAGGCGTCTGAGTAGGTGTTGAACTAGGTGACTGTTGAGAAGAAGTGTTTTGAGAGCCTGTTACTGAACTTGAATTAGGACTTGCATTTGACCCCAAACCTGTTTGTGAATTGGATTCTGTACTTGTAACGGGACACACTTGATTTACATTTCCAAAAATAAAAGTTCCTCCAGAAATGTTACCAATCGTAAGTGAATTGATTTTAGCTACCATACGTTCTCATCCTTTCATCGATGAAGAAATAGAATATACACTAACATATGTTTAGCTTGTCAATTATGTATAGACGGGCTAGAGAAATAGGCGAGGTTATTATTGTTATAACTTCATAAATTGAATTCGGATTTACCTATGTCGGAAAGAATCTTGAAAATTGATTAATATTTAAAAAAGTGAGAATAACTAGCCTTTTGTAGAATAAAATAGACTACACAAAAGGTGGGAATATTAATGGGGAAAAGTAAAAACTGGATGGACGCTTATGTTTCTAAAGTTTCAGGAAAACATTTCGAATTGTTATCGGTTCAAAGTGTCATTGATTCTTTTATGGACATGTTAAATGTAAAATTAAATGAAAACCAACAACCAGAAGTTGAATTTATTAAAGAGGAAAATAAAATTTCATTTCCAGATTGTTCAGTTTTTTTAAAAGTTCAAGGCTCTATATTGAGTTTGAGTAAAGTTTTAAAATCTAACAATCAAGTTGCTGGTGGAATTAAAATTTTCGATACAGGTTTAACTTATCAGCTAAAAACTGGTTCAAAGTTGATTGAAGAGGTTGAAACTATACCTGAAGCATTAGATAGGGCACTAAGTTATTTACTTATAGAGCTGAGGTGAAAGTTAATATTTTTATAAGTTTAAGTCACTCATTTAGAGTGGCTTTTTATTTTGTAGAAGTTAATATGCTGCAACATAAAATCATTATTAAGAATGGAGCTAATATTAATGAATCAAGTACTCTTCGAACAGTTGTTAGAGGGAAATATTGAATATGAAGACGTTCCAGAAGATACGGACATAGAGTTAACTGATGAGCAAAGGCATGAAATGAGATTATGGTTAGTTGGAGTTTATGGTTTTTCGTATGGAGCAGCTAAAAGTTATATTGATTAATGACAGCTAAAAATATTCTTTTAGTAATATATAGAGAAGGATTATTACACTTTTTGTAGAAATTATTAGGTAGAAAGCCGGTGGTTAGAGAATGAAAATTCAATTTGATTTTAAAGTACTAAATGTTGTAGAGGAAAATGGCGTAAAGTCCTACATTGTGCAATGCTCAAGTGAGAATTTCCGACGTGTTATTAAAGCTCAATATGACGGAAGTGTATATATACCAGATTACCATCAACAATTATGGGACATACAATCTCATGAAAGAACAGTTCTTGATATTGGACTAGCAAGCTTTATAATAAAAAATGAGAACCGCACAGTATAGGTAAATTCACATTCGAGCATAATATTAATGGTCAGTACTTCTTTTGCTGACGAATCGTTTTCTCCTTTAACATGTTAAGTGTATAAAAAGCACCCATAGCTTGGGTGTTTTTTATTTTGTGCAAATAATAAAAAGTTGTTGAAAATGATGATTCACAATAAAAGAAAAGCTCTCATACCTTAATGAAGGATTTTTTTTTACATGCTGGAACAAAGTAGGTGATTAAATGTTCTATTCTAATTTTTATACTCCTTTTAACTATGCTTTCTATCCTTATTTCATGCCTTCCTTTGGGCGTCCTACTGGATATGTACTGAATTCTAGTGGTGAAGTTGAAAGTTGGTGGGGGAATTATCCACTAGGGTATCCCGCTAAAGCTCCAAAATTTGGGGGGGGGGGACAGACGCCTATTTCAGGACCTGCCATACCTTTCAGTTTTAGGGGTTACTATTGAACTGGGTACAAGGGTTACTGCCTTAAAAAGTAAGAAAGATACGTGCAAAATTAAAACAACTGGAAGAGATGATATTTAATTCAGTAGAGAAAGTCGATCATAGGGTAGGCTTTTTATTTTAGGTAGTTAACAAGTTTGATTTAATTAAAGAAGGGAAAATAAGAAAATAATAGGTAACTAAAAGGAGGTGGAGTTATGGATTATAAACAAAAAGATTATTATATCAGTGCAAAAGAAAATGAGTATTATAAAGTATTAAATGTAGTAGATTATATGTTAGAGGAAGCACAAAGTAATAATAAATATCCACCAGTATGGGGCGGAAAATTAAGAACTGAGTTAAAAGAAAGTGCTGGTAATAACCTTACTCCATGGCATTTTAATATGATAATATCTACACTTCTAGATTACGTCCCTGATGAAGTAAAGAATAAATCTAATGCTAAGTCACTCTAATGAGTGGCTTTTTATTATGTCTATAGTATGCAAACTAAAATATGTGCTAAATAATAAAAAGTAAAAAAGGTGGCTGAATAACATGCCTAAAAAGCCACCTAAGATATGTAACGCAGAGGAAGTTACGTCAATTAACTTATATATCGAGACAAGTACAAAAAAGATACTTATAAAGAGTACAAGGAACAGAGAGTAGATAAGAAAGAGCAAGCCTTTTATTCTAGTAACCCATAGATTAAATTATGCAATGGGAAGAAGAGGTTAAATCCTTTATGTGAAGTCTGTCTTGAAGAAGGTAGGTTATTCCTGCTGAAATAGTCTATCACCTTATAGAGTTGAAAGAGGATTGGAGTAAACGTTTATTTATAGGTAACTTATAAAGTGTTCGTAAAGTACATGAAAATTAAGAAGGTAAGAGAACCTATTAGAGAATGCTTATTTACAGAAGAGCAAGGAAAAGAATTATTAAGAGTTATAGAAAATATAATGGTGGATTACATTAATTATAGGGAAGAAAATGCAGATGATACAAAAAGAAAATTATCGAAAAACTAAGAAGAAAAATAATTGAGATAGTAACAAAAATAACCTTTTTTACGGTATTATTTACTCATTAAGGGGGCTGTGTGTTGTGAATGAACAATTGAAACCTGAGGAGATTAGCATAGAAGTTAAACTTGAGCTTCTAAAGATATGTAATAACGTAATGAACAATATAGTTACCCCTAAAGAATTAATCAAGGACTTAGAAAAATTGGTTAGTCAAATCAGTTTATCTGTTTAGTGTAGCACTCCATACAGAGAAAAGTTAAGGGGAGAATGCTGTGAAAAAGTTGTTAGTTGGTAGCATTTTGTTGTCTTTGAGTTTAACTATGGGAGCATGTGACCAAGGGGAAGAGAAGCACGCTGAGACTTCTAAGGAAGAAACTGCTGTAAAGCCAGAAAAAAAGACTAATGAAAGAGAATTAAATAAGAAATCTGAATCTCAACAAATTCAAGATGAACAGAAAGATTTACGTGCATACGCTACAAAAGTTGAAGAAGAAAGAAAGGCCAAGGAATTAGCAGAACAAAAAGCAAAAGAAGAAGCGGAAGCTAAACGACAAGAAGAAATAGCCGAACAACAAAGACAACAAAAGATTGCTGAAGAACAACGTGTAGCAGCTCAACAAGCAGAACAAAAGAAACAACAAGCTCAAGTAGCGCAGAGTCAAAAGCAACAAACAAATGATGAAGAAATACCTCATGCTGAACAATATGAAAAACCTGAAGTAAATGAAGATATTTCTGCTCCAGATCAATACGAAGAAGAGATTCGTCAACAACAAGAAGAAAATTTTACAGATGAAACAAAGCAACAAATTAATCAAGAGATGGAAGAAAATGATGGATATAGTTCGACTTTATGGCGATGTGATCAAGTGTTATATGGAGTTCAAGAAGGGTACATTTCAAAAGAAGAAGCAGGGGATTGTTTGAAATAATTTAATTATAATTAGAAGAATTTTTCTTGGAATATTTTTCTTGATTCTATTGATAAAAAAACTATCTAAGTGGTACAATAGACTTACAAATATATCATGGAACGTTGTTTTGACAGGGTTTATTGACATTAAGTAAGGTGATTTTTTGAATGATAAAAAACAAGTAGGTCAGCTGATTCAAGATCTGCGAAAGATTGCGGAAATGACAACTGTCGAGTTATCAGAAGGAATTTGTACAGAAGAAGAGCTACATCGATTTGAACAAGGTGAAATTCATGCAAGCAGTGAAGTTCTCTATCATTTATCGAAACGCTTAGGGGTGCCGATGAATTATTTCTTTGAAGCAGGAGAGCTAACGCCCAACGATTATTCAAAAGAAATTAAATCGACCATTAGGCATTATATACGAAAACGCGATTATAAAACCGTGTTACATATGGTGAACAAAGAAAAAGATAATCCTATGTTTCAAGATCCTTTTCACGCACAATTTTTCCTATGGCACGAAGCCATATGTGATTATTATATTGGA
>Ga0102589_1005098_pt1 | contig 11742 bp, 9 predicted proteins | sample AraplaMF_Col_mLB_FD_76858 | JGI IMG/M metagenome (GOLD analysis project Ga0102589, IMG submission 76858) | Arabidopsis root microbial communities from the University of North Carolina, USA - plate scrape MF_Col_mLB | ecosystem: Host-associated > Plants > Roots > Endosphere | place: USA... | reverse complement strand
TGGCAGATCACGCATGCCATGCTGCGCTGGATGGCGCCCTTCCTGAGCTTCACGGCGGAAGAGGCCTGGAAGGTGTTCGGCTCGTCCGAATCCATCTTCATGGAAACCTATGCAGAGTTCCCCGCGCCCGACGCGGCGCTGCTGGCCAAGTGGGCGCGTATCCGTGAGTTGCGTGATGCGGTCAACAAGGACATCGAAACCCTGCGTGCCGACGGCAAGGTGGGCTCCTCGCTGCAGGCCAGGGTGGCGCTGCAAGTGCCGGCCGAAGACCACGCGCTGCTGGCAGGCCTCGGCGAAGACCTGAAGTTCGTCTTCATCACCTCCGCCATCGAAGTGGCCGCCGCAGACGCCGTTTCGACCCAGGTCACACCCAGCACCGATGCCAAATGCGAACGCTGCTGGCACTACCGCGCCGACGTGGGCCACGACCCGGCCCACCCGACGATTTGCGGCCGCTGCACCAGCAACCTGTTTGGCGCCGGTGAAGCGCGGAAATACGCCTGATGCCAAAAACCACCTTCACCCGTTCCCCGAGTTCGCTGCTGCCCTGGCTGGGCCTGGCGCTGATCATCCTCATCGCCGACCAGTTCACCAAGGTGCTGATCCTGGGCTACTACCGCCTGGGCGACTCCACTTACGTGACCAGCTTCTTCAACGTGGTACGGGTGCACAACACCGGCGCGGCGTTTTCGTTCCTGGCTGAGGCCTCGGGCTGGCAGCGCTGGTTCTTCACCGCGATCGGCCTGGCGGCGGCGCTGTTCATCCTCTGGATGCTGCGCTCGCATGCGGGCCAGAAGCTGTTCAGCTTCGCGCTGGCCTGCATTCTGGGCGGCGCGCTGGGCAATGTCATCGACCGCACGCTGCACGGCTACGTGGTGGACTTCCTGCAGTTCCACTGGAACAACTGGTACTTCCCCTCGTTCAACATCGCCGACAGCGCCATCACCGTGGGCGCGGTCTGCCTGGTCCTGGACGAATTGCTGCGGGTGCGCAAAACCAGCTAGGCCCGGCTTGGGGGCCTGGCCGGCGGGTTTACAGGTGTGGCAAAGCGTTTCCCGATTCCGGGAAAAACACCGATTTGGGGTGCAAAATCAGGTTCTGGCCGCGCTGCGGCACACTGATGAATAACAACTCACCGCCAAAACCGTTTTGCCACGCTTGATGCCCCCAGAGTCCTTTCCCTCTTTTCTCGCCGACACGGGCCGGCACGCCAGGCACTGGCTCTTCGAGTCAGCCCTGCCCCTGTGGTGGGACCGCGGCGCGGATCACGAGGGCGGCGGTTTCCATGAAAAGCTGGGCCAGGACGGCCTGCCCATCGGCAAGCCGGTGCGTGTACGGGTGCAGGCGCGGCAAACCTACGTCTATGCCCGAGCCGGCGCCCTCGGCTGGAGCGGCCCCTGGCAGGCGGCCATGCGGCACGGCCTGTCATTCATGCTCTCGCGTTATCCCCGGCCCGACGGCCTGTTCCGCAGCACGCTGGACACCTGCGACGAAAGCATAGACCTCTACGACCAGGCCTTTGTGTTGTTCGCGCTGGCCCACGCCTATGAAGCCGAAGGCCGGCCGCACGAACTGCTGGACATCGCCCAGACCCTGCTGCGGCAGATTGAAGCCTCACTGGCGCTGGATGCGGGCGGGTATGACGACGGCCTGCCGCACCAGCCCATCCTCAAGTCCAACCCGCTCATGCATCTGCTCGAAGCCCTGCTGGCCTGGGTGGCCTTGGGGATCGAAGAGCGTTTCCGCGCGGCGGCCCTGGCCTTGTGCGAGCTGGCCGCCACACGCCTGATCAATCCTGCCAACGGGGCCATCGGCGAACTCTTCACGGCCGGCTGGGCGCCGCTGGGCTTGCCCGGGGAACGCATGTATGAACCCGGCCACCAGTTTGAATGGGCTTTCCTGCTGCTGCAGGCGGAAGGCCTGCTGGGCATCCAGGCCCGCGACAAGGCCGTCGCGCTGGAGGCCTTCGGGCGCTCCTTCGGCATTGATGATGCACGCGAGGTCGCGCTCTTTGCCGTCGATGAGGCGGGCCGGCCCACGGACCGCAGGGCCAGGTTGTGGGCACAGACCGAGAGGCTGAGAACCTCGCTGCTGTTCGCCACGCAGGGCCTGGGCGACGCGGCCGCCTGCCGGGCCGCAGCGGCCGGCAGTTTCTCGGGCCTGATACGCTTCCTGACCACGGATGTGCCCGGCCTGTGGCATGAATGGCAGCGCGAGGACGGCGGGTTTGACCTGGCGCCCTCGCCGGCTTCCTCGCTTTACCACCTGATGACAGGCCTCGAAAGCCTGTTGATCCCGCCTCCCCTGACGCCTGCGGCACATCGCCCGGGCCTTGTTGAACGGACAATCACCGCATGAAGCATTTGTTGAATCTCCTCGCGGCGATCGCGCTGCTGGTCTGGGGCACACACCTGGTGCGCACCGGCATCCTTCGCGTCTTCGGCGCCAACCTTCGCCATGTGCTGGCCGTCAGCATCAGCAACCGGTTCGCCGCGGCGGTCTCGGGCATAGGCGTCACGGCGCTGGTGCAGTCCAGCACCGCCACCTCACTCATCGTTTCCTCCTTTGTCGGCCAGGGCCTGGTCACCTTGCCGCTGGCACTGGCCGTGATGCTGGGCGCCGACATAGGCACCAGCCTGATGGCCGTGGTGTTTTCCTTCGACCTGTCCTGGCTGTCGCCGCTCTTCATTTTTGTCGGCGTGGTGCTGTTCATCTCGCGCCAGGACAGCAATGTCGGCCGCGTGGGCCGCGTGTTCATCGGCCTGGGCCTGATGTTGCTGGCGCTGCGCCTGGTCACCGCCTCCACCGAAGTGCTGACCCAGGCGCCTGCCGTCAAGGCCCTGCTGGGTTCGCTCAGCAGCGACCTGCTGCTTGAAATCACCGCCGGCGCCTTCCTGGCCGTGGTCTCGTATTCCAGCCTGGCCATCGTGCTGCTCACGGCCACGCTGGCCGCTTCGGGTGTAGTCCCCCTTGATGTGGCCCTGGGCCTGGTGCTGGGCGCCAACCTGGGCAGCGGCCTGCTGGCCGTGCTGACCACGCTGCGCTCCGCCTTCGAAGTGCGCCAGGTGCCGCTGGGCAACCTGGTGTTCAAACTGCTCGGCATCGTGGTGGCCGCGCCCTTGATAGGCCTGTGGCTGCGCCATGTGCGGCCCTACCTGGACGAACCGACGACCGTGGTCGTGCTCTTCCACCTGGCTTTCAACCTGCTCGTGGGCGCGGTCTTCATCGGCTGGACACAGGTGATCGCGCGATGGGTCGAAAAGCTGCTGCCCAAGCCCGACAAAAGCAAGGCCGGCGGGCGGCCGCATCACCTGGATCCTTCTGCACTGGCCACCCCTTCGCTGGCCATCTCCTGCGCCGCGCGCGAAGCGCTGCACCAGGCCGACGTGGTGGAAAGCATGCTGCTGGGCGTGCTGCAGGTCATACGCAACAACGACCTCAAGCTGGCCGAAGACCTGCGCAAGATGGACGACGCCGTCGATGAGCTGTATTCCTCCATCAAGTACTACCTGACCAAGATCTCGCGCGAAGCGCTGGCCGAGGAAGAAAGCCGCCGCTGGACCGACATCATCAGCTTCACCATCAACATGGAGCAGATCGGCGACATCATCGAGCGCGTGCTGATCGACATCGAGGACAAGAAGATCAAGCCCGGCCGCAATTTCTCGGAAGCCGGCATGGCCGAGATCGTGGAACTGCATGAGCGCCTGGTCGACAATCTTCGCCTGGGCATGAGCGTGTTCCTCAACGGCACGGTGCGCGACGCGCAAAAACTGCTGGAGGAAAAAGCCCGCTTTCGCGACCTGGAGCGCGCCTACGCCACCACCCACTTGGGCCGGCTGTCGGCCAACACGGTGCAAAGCCTGGAAACCAGCTCGCTGCACATCGACCTGATCAGCGAGCTCAAGCGCATCAACTCGCACATCTGCTCTATCGCTTACCCGATTCTCGATTCGGCCGGCGCCCTGGCGCCCAACCGGTTGCGCGCTTCAGCGCTGACGGACCAGGTTTAAGCCGCCCGATCGGCTTCAGGTGAGGCCCATGGCGTCCGCAAGAATCAGCGCGGCCTCGGTCGTGAATTCACCGCGCTGCATGCCGGCCAGCAACTCCGCCGCGTCCACCAAGCGAAATTGCTCAACTTCACCATCCTGGTTGTTCGGCACCATGCCTTCGGGCACGGTGCAGACATACCAGTCGATGTCTTCCACCACATAACCCGCGCCCTTGCCGTCGGTGGCCGGGCGCCGCGTCGTCAGGCGCCCGCCGTAACGCATGGCCTGCAGCTGGCTCGCATGCAGGCCAGCCTCTTCCCAGGTCTCGCGCACCAGCGCGGTCTCCACCGTATCGGCCGCCGACACCATGCCGCCCATCAGCGTGTCCCACAGGCCCGGGTCGTTGGATTTGTTGAAGGCCCGCTGCTGCACCCAGAAACGGCCGTCAGGCGACTGCCCCACCAGGTGCACCGCCAAGGTGGTGATGCCCAGCGGCCGCACCGCCGCGCGCTCCACCGTGCCCCTGCGGTGGCCGAACTGGTCGGGCACCGCGAGTTGCTCGTCACGCCACGCGCCAGCCAACCCGGCCGCATGCAGCGCCACCGCGATCTTGTTCAGGCTGGCCGTCACATCCCCCATCAATCTCCAGCCCAGGCCGTCGGGATGCTCCTCCTTGAGCAGGGGATGGTCGCCGTCTGCCAGGGGATGCAGGGCCAGTTTGTGGAAGAAGCCGGGTTCCACCGAGCCGATCACCGATTCGCCGGCCCAAAGGGGCACGCGTGGGCGCAGTGGGGGTACCGTTGCGCCGGCGCGGAGGGTTCGCAACCACTCAGGGTTGTAGATGGGGGGTGTCATGGTTCTTGGGTTTCAGTTTACTTCGGGGGTCTTGTTTTGGGTGGTGTGTTTTGTTGGGGCCTGCTGGCCGGGGGTTGCCCGGCGGCAAGTCGATTCTTGCAACGCCGCTGGCCGGGTCTCGCCCCGGCGGGCGACGTACTTTTCTTTGCTTCGCCAAAGAAAAGTACGCAAAAGAAAGGCGACCCGCAGTCTGGGTCCCTCCGCTTCGCTGCGGGCAACCTGCGCTGCTCGACCACGGAGGGGGTCTGGCTAAACTCGCTACGCTGCGCTTCGCTCAGACAACGCCAGCCCTGATCCCTCCTCCGTCTGCGCTGCTCGGCCCAGCCAGGACGGGGAAGTCCGAAATACCAAATACAGGAAGACAAATACAAATACCGAACCCCAATACAAAACAAGGACACGCCATGGCGTGTCCTTGTGGTTTTAGGTATTTCGGGGTTCTGTCTTCGGCTGTTTGGCTGTTTGACTGTTTGGTATTCCGGGTCCCCTTGTGGATGCGCCGAGGAGCGCAGGTTCAGGCGGATCAGGGATCGCGTTGTCTGAGCGAAGCGCAGCGTAGCGAGTTTAGCGAGACCCCGCCTGAACCGAGCACCGCAGGTTGCCCCGTAGCGCAGCGAAGGGGACGCAGCAACCAGGGTCGCCTTTTCTTTTGCTTACTTTTCTTTTGGCGAAGCAAAAGAAAAGTGAGTTGCCGCCGGGCAACCCCCGGCCAGCCACCCTTAAAAGAGGGCGAAGAAGAAACAGAGGTAGAGAGGAAGAGCGCGAAGACCGGAGCAAGACCCGGCACACAACCCTAGCTCATCAACCGCTCAATCTCATCCGCCTCAACGGGCACACCGCGCGTCATCAACTCACAACCCTTCGCGGTCACCAGCGCATCATCCTCAATCCGAATTCCGATATTCCAGAACTCCTTGGGCACGTTCTTGCCGGGCCGCACATAGAGTCCGGGCTCGATGGTGAGCACCATGCCGGGCCGCAGGATGCGCGAAGGCTTGCGCATGATGGGCTGGCCCATGGCGTCCTTGTCGGCGCGGGGTTTGCTGCCGGGTTCGGTGTAGTCGCCGCAGTCGTGCACGTCCATGCCCATCCAGTGGCTGGTGCGGTGCATATAGAACTGGCGATAGGCGCCGGACTCGAGCACATCGTCGACCTTGCCGTGCTTGGCCTTGGGCAGCAGGCCGGTGTCGAGCATGCCTTGGGCCAGCACGCGCAGCGCTGCTTCATGCGGGTCGTTGAAGCGTTTGCCGGGCTTGGTGGCTTTCACCGCGGCATGCTGCGATTCGAGCACGATGTCATACAGCCTGCGCTGGGCCGGCGTGAATTTGCCGTCGGCCGGGAAGGTGCGCGTGATGTCGCTGGCATAGCCGTCGAGTTCGCAGCCGGCATCTATCAGGCACAGTTCGCCGGGTTTGAGCTCGGCATCGCCGGCGCGGTAGTGCAGCACGCAGGCATTGGCGCCTGCCGCCACGATGCTGGTGTAGGCCGGGAACTGCGAGCCGTGGCGGCGGAACTCGTGCAGCAGTTCGGCCTCCAGGTGGTATTCGCGCAGGCCGCCTTTCACGCCGCCGCGCAGCATCGCGGCGGATGCCTGCATGGCCCGCACATGCGCGCCCGCCGAAATTTTCCCGGCGCGGCGCAGGATGGCGATCTCGTGGCTGTCCTTGAAGAGGCGCATCTCGTCGAGCACGACGCACAGATCGTGCTGGCTTGGTGGTGGCTCGTCGCCCAGGCGCGCACGGGCGCGTACCTTGTTCAGCCAGCCGTCCACCTGGGCGCCCAGGCCCTCGTGCGTGGCGAACGGAAACCACACCGACTTCTGGTTGGTCAGCAAGGCCGGCATCTGGGTGTCCAGCGCCTCGGTGCTAAAGGCGGCATCCACGCCCAGCCGCGCCGGCGCGGCCTTGGGACCCAGCCGTATGCCGTCCCAGATTTCGCGCTCCAGGTCCTTGGGGCGGCAGAAAAGCGTGGTCTTGCCGCTGGCTTCAATCACCAACCAGCTCCCGGGTTCGTCAAAGCCGGTCAGGTAGTAGAAATAGCTGTCATGCCGGTACGGAAAGTCGGTGTCGCGGTTGCGCGGGTATTCGCGCGCGGTCGGCAGCAAGGCGACTCCGCCGCCGGCCGCCTTGAGTGCGCGCGCCACGGCGGCACGGCGTTTCTGGTAAATCGTGGTGGTGCTCATGGTGCGCTGCGCTTTACTTTTCAGTTGAGGAGGGTGGCCTGGTTCAACTCGTCCAGCCGGGCCGGCGTGCCCACGTCGGTCCAGGGCCCGTGGTACAGCTCGGCGCTGACCTGGCCATTGTCCATCGCGGCGCGCAGCAAAGGCGCCAGTGGGGCTTTGAGGCCTTGCGGGTTGCCGAAAGGCATGGCCTCGAACAATTCCCGGCGATACAGGCCTATGGTGCTGTAGGTGAATTTGGCTTGGTCGCTGTCCTTGGCCAAGTTCAGCGCCAGGCCGTCCGGGCCCAGGCCGAAGTCCCCTTTCGGGTTGTGGGCCGGGTTGGGCACCAGCCAAAGGTGGGCCAGCCTGCCGCCGGCAGCGAAGCGGTCCACGGCAGCCTGCGTGAATTCAAAGCCCGGCACAAACACATCACCCGCCAGCAGCCAGAACACATCGCCCAGCAAAGGCAGCGCACGCGCGATGCCGCCGGCGGTTTCCAGCGCGCCGCCGAAGTCGATGCCTTCGTGGGAGTAGCTGATGCAAGAGCGGCCTTGCCGCCCGAAATGGTCTTCAAGCTGCTCGCCAAGCCAGGCGGTGTTGATCACCAGGTCGGTGAAACCGCCCTGCGCCAGCGCTTCGACATGCCAGTCAATCAGCGGCTTGCCACGCACCTTCAGCAGGGGCTTGGGCGTGCTGTCGGTCAGCGGGCGCATGCGCTCGCCGCGGCCGGCGGCCATGATCATGGCTTTGATGGGTGCAGGGGGCATGGCGGCAGTTTAACGGGAGCCGCTCATGCAGAATGCATGACGACTCAAACCCGAACAAACCCGAACAAACCCGAACAAACCCGAAAGCCCGCCAATGATCCCTCCCGAGATCCACACTGAAATCATGAGCCGCCTCGCGGCCACCGAACGGGAACACGGTGTGCGCATCCTGATGGCCATCGAGTCCGGCAGCCGCGCCTGGGGCTTTGCTTCGTCCAACAGCGATTTTGATGTGCGTTTCATCTATGCACGGCCAGCCGATGACTACCTGTCGCTGGACCTTGAGGACCGGCGCGACGTCATCGAGTACCCCATCGTCGATGACATTGACCTGAACGGCTGGGACCTGCGTAAAGCGCTTCGCCTTTTCTGGAAGTCCAACCCGGGCTTTGTCGAGTGGATCCAGTCGCCGATCACATACATCGAAAACGGCGCTTTCGCCGAAGAAGCCAGGCGGCTGTTGCCTCGGGTCTATTCATGCGAGCGGGGCATCCACCACTACCGCAGTTCGGCCAAGGGCAACTACCGCGAGCACCTGCAGGGCGAGATGGTGCGGCTCAAGAAATACTTTTATGTGCTGCGGCCTTTGCTCGCGGTGCGCTGGCTGGAGCGCTACGGCACGGCCGCGCCCATCGAGTTCGCCAAGCTGCTGCACCTGATTGATGGTGAGACGGAGCTGCTCGCCGATATCGCCCACATGCTCGAACAGAAACGCGGCGCACCGGAACTGGGCCTGTCCGCGCCCTTTCCACGGGTCAACGCCTTCATCGAGGCGGAATTGGCCAGGCTGGATGCGATGGCATTCCCGCCGGACGACCTGCGGCCCGTGCTGCCCTCGCTCAATGCGCTGTTCCTGGCGACCGTGCGCGAAAGCTGGTGAACCGGCCTGTTCCTATTCCGTATCCCCCCGGTCCAGCGAGCGCTGCTCGGTCCATTCGGGGTTAAAGCGTCGCACCAGCGCGTCCATCAGGCTGCGTGCCCGGGCCGAGTGGTCGCCGCCGAAATTGCAGACGTACACGTCCAGCGTCACGGCTTTTTGCTCGGGCCAGGTGTGCACGCAGACATGCGATTCGGCCAGCAGCACCGTGGCCGTAATGCCGCCCGGGCCGTGCGGGGTGGCCGGGAAGGTGTGGAACAGCCGGTTGACGGCCTGCAGCCCCGTGGCCTGCACGGCCTGCACGCACCAGTCGCCCAGGCGGTCGGCGTCGGTGAGCCAGGCGGGATCGCAGCGGCATTTGTAAAGGTCGGCGGTCAGGTGTAGGCCTTGCATCCCCCCGACTTTAGACGATGAGCGCCCGGAGAAAGCCCAGAATCCCGCCAAATCACCCGGACGGGGCCAGACGGTAAAATACCGGGTTACCCCTGATCTTTCCCCTCCGGAGCAGCCTACATGGCAAACACGCAAATGATGGCGAATGCGATACGCGCACTCGCAATGGACGCCGTACAACAAGCCAATTCCGGACATCCCGGCGCCCCCATGGGCATGGCCGACATGGCCGTCGCCCTCTGGGGCAGCCACCTCAAGCACAGCCCGCACAACCCCAGCTGGTTCGACCGCGACCGTTTTGTGCTCTCCAACGGCCACGGCTCCATGCTGATTTACGCCGTGTTGCACCTGACCGGTTACAAACTGCCCATCGGCGAACTCAAGAACTTCCGCCAGCTGCACAGCAAAACCCCCGGCCATCCCGAATTCGGCTACACCCCCGGCGTGGAAACCACCACCGGCCCGCTGGGCCAGGGCCTGACCAATGCCGTTGGCATGGCGCTGGCTGAAAAGCTGCTCGCCAAGGAATTCAACCGCGAAGGCCATACCGTCGTCGACCACAATACCTATGTGTTCATGGGCGACGGCTGCCTGATGGAAGGCATCAGCCACGAAGCCGCCGCGCTCGCCGGCGCCTGGAAGCTCAACAAGCTGATCGCGCTGTATGACGACAACGGCATCTCGATCGACGGCCAGGTTGCACCCTGGTTCATCGACAACACCGCCGTGCGTTTTGCCGCCTACGGCTGGAACGTGCTGGGCCCCATCGACGGCCACGACGCCGAACTGGTTTCCCAGGCCATCGAAGGCGCGAAGAAATCGAACGACAAGCCCACGCTGATCATCTGCAAGACCCACATCGGCAAAGGCTCGCCAAACCGCGCCAACACCGCCAAGGCCCACGGCGAGCCGCTGGGCGCCGAGGAAATCAAGCTCACACGCGAAGCCCTCAACTGGCCCCACGCCCCGTTTGAAGTGCCCAAGGAAACCTACGACGCCTGGGACGCCAAGGCCAAGGGCCTGGCCGCCGAGGCCGCCTGGGACGCGAAATTCGCCGCCTACAAGGCCGCCCACCCCGAACTCGCCGCCGAACTGGCCCGCCGCATGAAGGGCGAGCTGCCCAAGTCATTCGCGCAGCTCGCGGTCGACACCGTCATCGGCGCACACACCAAGGCCGAAACCGTCGCCTCGCGCAAGGCTTCGCAGCTCGCGCTCGAAGCCTTCACCGCCGGCCTGCCCGAAATGCTGGGCGGCTCGGCCGACCTGACCGGCTCCAACCTCACCAACACCAAGTCCACGCCCAGCCTGCGCTTTGACATGAACGGCGAAGTCGTGCTGACGCCCAATGCCGAGGGCGTGAGCGCCATCGGCCGCCACATCAACTACGGCGTGCGCGAATTCGGCATGGCCGCCATCATGAACGGCGTGGCGCTGCACGGCGGCTACATCCCCTACGGCGGCACCTTCCTGACCTTCAGCGACTACAGCCGCAACGCCATCCGCATGGCCGCGCTGATGAAGCTGCGCGTAGTGCACGTGTTCACGCATGACTCCATCGGCCTCGGTGAAGACGGCCCCACGCACCAGTCCATCGAGCACGCCGCCAGCCTGCGCCTGATCCCCAACCTGGACGTCTGGCGACCGGCCGACACGGCTGAAACCGCTGTCGCCTGGGCCGTCGCGCTCGAGAACAAGAACAAGCCGACCGCCCTGCTGCTGAGCCGCCAGAACCTGCCCTACGCGCCCAAGAAGGACCTCGGCAACATCAGCCGCGGTGCCTACGTGCTGGCCGAACCGGAAGAAGTCGGTTTGAACAAGAAGCCCCAGGCCGTCATCATCGCCACAGGCTCTGAAGTGCAGCTGGCGCTCAAGGCGCAGGAGCTGCTGGCCGCCCACAAGATCGCGGTGCGCGTGGTTTCCATGCCCAGCACCACGAGCTTCGACAAACAGAAGGCTGCCTACAAGACCGAAGTGCTGCCCGAAGGCATCCCCCGCATCGCGGTCGAGATGGGCGCGACTGACGGCTGGTGGAAGTACGGCTGCGCCGCCGTGGTCGGCATCGACAGCTATGGCGAATCCGCCCCGGCGCCCGTCCTGTTCAAGCACTTCGGCTTCACGGCCGAGAACGTCGCCGACACCGTGCGCACGGTGCTGCGCAAATAAGCGCGGCCAGGCCCGCCGGTCCAACCCGAATTTCAACCTCCAGGAGCAATGCAGATGACTATCAAACTTGGTATCAATGGTTTTGGCCGCATCGGCCGCAACGTGTTCCGCTCGGCGATCCAGAGCTTTAGCGACATCGAAATCGTCGGCATCAACGACCTGCTCGAGCCCGACTACCTGGCTTACATGCTGAAGTACGACTCGGTGCACGGCCGCTTTGAGGGCGATGTTTCGGTTGACGGCAACACCCTGATCGTCAACGGCAAGAAGATCCGCCTCACGCAGGAGCGCGACCCCGCCAACCTCAAGTGGGGTGACATCGGCGCCACCGTGGTGCTGGAATCCACCGGCCTGTTCCTGGACAAGGCCTCCGGCGAGAAGCACCTGGCCGCCGGCGCGAAGAAGGTCATCTTCTCGGCGCCCTCCAAAGACGACACCCCGATGTTCGTTTTCGGCGTCAACGACAAGACCTACAAGGGCGAGGCCATCATCTCCAACGCCAGCTGCACCACCAACTGCCTGGCACCCGTCGCC
>Ga0102589_1005091_pt1 | contig 11756 bp, 9 predicted proteins | sample AraplaMF_Col_mLB_FD_76858 | JGI IMG/M metagenome (GOLD analysis project Ga0102589, IMG submission 76858) | Arabidopsis root microbial communities from the University of North Carolina, USA - plate scrape MF_Col_mLB | ecosystem: Host-associated > Plants > Roots > Endosphere | place: USA... | reverse complement strand
CTCGACAAGGTGGACGGCAGGCTCGACAAGGTGGATGCCCGCCTCGACAAGGTGGACGGCAGGCTCGACAAGATGGATGCCCGCCTCGACAAGGTGGACGGCAGGCTCGACAAAGTCGATGCGAGGCTGGACAAGATCGATACGCGAATCGACCAGGTGGATGTCCGGCTCGAAAACATCGATGCAACGCTGGTCAGGATGGACGCCCGTGTCGATGCCAGCAATGGTCGAATCGACGTGACCAACGACCGACTGCATAGCTTTCAAGGCCGTTTTAACCGGATCATGTGGACCGCCACCGGCGGTGGCCTCGTACTTGGACTTATGGTGGGGCGGAAGCCGCTGGCCGACCTGCTAGGTGGCCTGATGGCACCATAGGGCACTCGCCAGTGTTGCCGCCCGTCGAACCTCAAGCCATGAACGCCCGGTCAGGGTAAAATCACGGCCTTTCAAGGCAAAACCCGGCGCCCGGCAGGCTCGCCGGATGCCTGTAGCCTAAGCGCGGCGCGTTACCCGGGACGGTTGGACGCGCCCCGATCCCCACATTTGCGGTGCCCCATGTCGTCTGAAAATCTGTCCAATCCTGCGCCGAAAGTCGGCTTTGTGTCACTTGGTTGCCCGAAAGCCCTGGTGGACTCCGAGCAGATCATTACGCAGCTCCGCGCCGAAGGCTATTCGATCAGCGGCACCTACGATGGCGCCGATCTGGTCGTGGTGAACACCTGCGGCTTCATCGACGAAGCGGTGCAGGAGAGCCTCGATGCCATTGGCGAAGCGCTGACCGAGAACGGCAAGGTCATCGTGACCGGTTGTCTGGGTGCGAAAAAGGACGCGGCCGGCCAGGACATCGTGTCGTCGGTGCACCCCAAGGTGCTGGCCGTAACCGGCCCGCACGCGCTGGGCGAAGTCATGCAGGCGGTTCACACCCATCTGCCGAAGCCGCACGATCCGTTCACCGACCTGGTGCCGGCCGCCGGCATCAAGCTCACGCCCAAGCACTACGCCTACCTTAAGATTTCGGAAGGCTGCAATCATCGCTGTTCGTTCTGCATCATTCCGTCGATGCGTGGTGACCTGGTCTCGCGTCCGGTGGCGGAGGTGATGCTGGAAGCCGAGAACCTGTTCAAGGCGGGCGTGAAGGAACTGCTCGTGATCTCGCAAGACACCAGTGCCTATGGCGTGGACGTCAAGTACCGCACGGGCTTCTGGGCCGGGCGGCCGCTGAAGACGCGCATGACCGAACTGGTAGGCGCGCTCGGCGAACTGGCGAGCCAGTACGGTGCCTGGGTGCGCCTGCACTATGTGTACCCGTACCCGCACGTCGACGAGATCATCCCGCTGATGAACCAGGGCAACGTGCTGCCGTACCTGGACGTGCCGCTACAGCACGCGCATCCGGACGTGCTCAAGCGCATGAAGCGCCCGGCCAACGCCGAAAAGACGCTCGACCGGATTCGTGCCTGGCGCGAGATTTGTCCCGAGCTGACCATTCGCAGCACGTTCATCGCCGGGTTCCCTGGCGAGACCGAAGCCGAATTCCAGACGCTGCTCGATTTCATTGCCGAAGCGGAACTGGACCGCGTGGGCTGCTTCGCCTACTCGCCGGTCGAGGGCGCTACGGCGAATGATTTGCCCGGTGCCTTGCCCCATGAAGTCCGTGAAGAGCGCAGGGCGCGATTCATGGAGGTGGCCGAGGCGGTCTCCGCCCGCCGCCTGCAGCGCAAGGTGGGGCAGACGCTGCGTGTCCTCGTGGACGAGGTCAATCAGGATGGCGGTATCGGCCGTTCGTCCGCGGATGCGCCCGAAATCGACGGGCTGGTCTATATCGATCCGGCTGCCAAGCCGTCGCAACGCTACAAGACTGGCGAGTTCGTCAACGTTCGGATCACCGGCGCGGATGGCCATGATCTCTGGGGCGAAATCGCCTGATTGCCGTGCACCGGGCCATGTGCCTGTTCAGACAATTAGGTAAAAGTACGGTCGTTCGTTTCTGATCGGCCGCGACTATACTGTGCACCGCAACATAACGCATGGAGACAAGACATGACGCGTGAAGTGGTGGTTGTCAGCGGTGTTCGCACCGCCATTGGTACGTTTGGCGGCAGCCTGAAGGATCTGGCCCCGACCGAACTGGGTGCTCTGGTTGTGCGCGAGGCGCTGGCCCGGGCCAATGTGTCCGGGGACGATGTCGGCCACGCGGTGTTCGGCAACGTGATCCAGACCGAACCCAAGGACATGTACCTGGGCCGCGTGGCGGCAGTGAACGGCGGGGTGTCGATCAACGCGCCGGCGCTGACCGTGAACCGCCTGTGCGGCTCGGGCCTGCAGGCGATTGTCAGCGCGGCGCAGACCATCCTGCTGGGCGATGCCGATGTCGCCATCGGCGGCGGCGCTGAAAGCATGAGCCGGGCGCCGTACCTGGCCCCGATGGCCCGCTGGGGCGCGCGCATGGGCGATGCCAAGCTGATCGACATGATGCTCGGTGCGCTGCATGACCCGTTCCACGCCATCCACATGGGCGTGACGGCCGAGAACGTGGCCAAGGAATACGACATTTCCCGCCAGCAGCAGGACGAAGCCGCCCTGGAATCGCACCGCCGCGCTTCGGCCGCCATCAAGGCCGGTTACTTCAAGGACCAGATCGTCCCGGTCACGCTGAAATCGCGCAAGGGCGAGGTCGTCTTCGATACTGACGAGCACGTTCGCCATGACGCCACGATCGACGACATGGCCAAGCTCAAGCCCGTCTTCGTCAAGGAGAATGGCACCGTCACGGCCGGCAATGCCTCGGGCCTGAACGATGCCGCCGCGGCAGTGGTGCTGATGGAGCGTGCCGAGGCCGAGCGCCGTGGGCTGAAGCCGCTGGCGCGCCTGGTGTCGTACGGCCATGCCGGGGTCGATCCGAAGACGATGGGCATTGGCCCGGTGCCGGCCACGAAGATCGCGCTGGAGCGCGCCGGCCTGTCCGTGAAGGATCTCGATGTCATCGAGGCCAACGAGGCGTTTGCTGCACAAGCCTGCGCAGTGACCAAGGCGCTGGGTCTGGATCCGGCCAAGGTTAACGCGAATGGCTCCGGCATTTCGCTCGGCCATCCGATCGGTGCCACGGGCGCGCTGATCACGGTGAAGGCCGTGCACGAGCTGCAACGGGTGCAAGGCCGCTACGCGCTGGTGACCATGTGCATTGGCGGTGGCCAGGGGATTGCCGCGATCTTCGAGCGCGTTTAAAGTCGCTTTACGCAAAGCTTGCCGAGGAAGTCCGCCTTGTTCCGTCCAGTCCTGTCCAGTACGTTGCATCCCTTGATCCTCGCGGCGGCGATGGCAGTGCCCATCGCTGCCACGGCGGCGGGCGACGCGTTGTCGACGGGGGGCGGGCAGGGCGGCAGCTTCGGCATCAATGACGCGATTCGCGCCGGCGAAGCGCAGCGCGGCACCACGCTGTCCACCGGGCCGGCGCGCATGCTCGCGCCGCGCCAGGAGTATGCGCAGTATCCCGTGTATGTAGGCACGGTTGGCGACAAGCAGGTACGCATGCGCGTGGCGCCGAAGACCGACACGCGGGATAGCCTCCAGGGCGAGTATTCGATTGGCGATGGCAAGGGCGTGCGCCTGTTGTCCGGCGAGTGGGACAACGGCACGTTCCTGATGGAGGAGTCGGACGACGGCACGCGCGTCTCCGGCAACTGGGAGGGTCAGATTGACCGCCAGGGCGCCGTCCGGGGTACGTGGACCGATGCCTACAACCCGGCCATCGTGCTGCCGTTCTTTATTCGTCCGTTCGGCGGCTATCTCGTGATCCCGCCATTCGACATGACGCCGGGAAGCGGGGTGACCTACGCACCGCCACCGCCGAAGTCTTCCATCTCCACCGGCAAGTCACGCTAGGTGGTTGCGCGCCGCACGTGGCGCGCGCGGCATTTGCTGGTAAGCTCGGTCGTCTGATCTGACTTTCCGGGGAATTTGCCGTGTCTGCATCCGACTCGTCCCGCCAGCCGTCCCGTTTTATGCAAACCACCGCGGTTCAACCCGAACTCGATATCGCGCCGGGTTTCGAATCGTTCTCCACGCCCACGTACCGAGGCTCCACCATCGTCTTCCGCAATCTTGCGGAGTTGCGCGCGTATGGCGACCGCAGCAAGACGTACTGGCGCTATGGCTTGCATGCCACGCCGACCAGCGAGGCCCTGTGCCAGCAGCTGGCGCAGATTGAAGGTGGCAGCCATACCTTGCTGCTGCCTTCGGGCATGGGTGCGATCTCGCTGGTCTATTTCGCGCTGCTGCGTACCGGTGACGATGTGCTGGTGCCCGAGAACGTGTACGGACCCAATCGCGACCATGGCGAATGGCTCGCGCGGGAATACGGCGTGACCGTGCGCTACTACCATCCCTCGATCGGGGCGGGCATCGCGTCGCTGATCCAGCCCAATACCCGGCTGATCTGGATGGAGGCGCCGGGCTCCGTGACCATGGAAGTGCCCGACTCCGAGGCGATCGTCGCCGCGGCGCGCGCACGCGGCGTGCTGACCGCCATCGACAACACATGGTCGGCGGGCGTCTACTTCAAGCCGTTCGAAAAGGGCATCGATATCTCGGTGCAGGCGCTGACCAAGTACCAGTCTGGCGGCAGCGACGTGCTGATGGGCGCCGTGATCACCCGCGACGACAAGGTCCACGAGCGCCTAAAGCGTACGCGCATGATCATGGGCTGGGGCGTGTCCGCCGACGACTGCTTCCTGGTGCTGCGTGGCCTGTCCAGCATGCCGGTGAGACTGGCCGCGCATGACCGTGCCGCCCGCGAGGTGGCGGAATGGCTGAAGCAGCGGCCTGAAGTGGCCCGCGTGCTGCACCCGGCGCTGCCCGACTGCCCCGGCCATGCCGAATGGCTGCGCGACTTTTCCGGAGCCAGCGGCTTGTTCTCGATCATCCTGCGCACCCGGTACACGCGCGAGCAGGTGGATGCGTTCGTCGAGGCGCTGAAGCTGTTCGCGATCGGCTGGTCGTGGGGTGGGGCGCACAGCCTTGCCGTGCCGTATCACGTTGACACGATGCGCCCCGCCGGCAGTTGGCCGCCCGCCGACTGGGAGGACGCTGGCGAACTGGTGCGGCTGTACATTGGGCTGGAAGACTCGCGCGACCTGATCGGCGATCTGAAGCAGGCGATGGAGTTGCATCTGCGCTAGCCGTGGCCGGCTCTCACGCCGCTCACCGTTCCGCCATTGGCAAAGAAAAACCCCGCAGCAGCGGGGTTTTTTCATGGGCTGTGATGAAGGCTTTGGCGCCGTCAGCCTTGCGCGTGCGTGGCTTGCGGCGCGGCGGCGGCAGCGTTGCTGCGCGGGGCCCATACCGATTCCGCCGGCCCGTTCTGCGCGCGGCGCTGCGTGGCGCGCGCGAGCGCGACATAACCCACCGCCATCGCAATCGCGCCGATGTCGAAGCCGGCGATGACCCAGCGGCCGTGGAGCGCCGCTGCGAACAGATGGTCGCCGGTCAGTACCCAGTTGGACAGCGGCACGGTCAGGGTCGCCAGTGCGGCCACATACAGCAGTTCCACGGCGGCACGAATGGGCGGGCGAACCAGGGCCCACGCCACGGCCAGCACGAATACCGGCCAGAACACATAGCTCACCGCCCGCTCGGGCCACAGCAACGCTGCCGGAAAGCAGAGCGCCACGCCAATACAAGTGCCGATGCAGACGCCCACCGTGGCCTGCGCCAGCAGCTTGTGCACGCGCGGCTGCTCGCTCTGGCGGGACTTGCGACGCGTCTCGATCCAGAGCAGGTTGCCGGAGTAGAACAGGAACGCACCGGCCAGGCCGGCCACCAGGTAGACCAGCCGCACGGCCAGGTCGCCATAGGTGCCGTAGTGCAACGCAAACATGGCGCTGTACACCGTGTGGTTCGTGTCACGTGCGCCGGCGGTCTGGTTGGCGATCAACTGGCCGGCGTTCGGTTCATTGGCGGCCGCGTGGATGCCGACGCCACCGCCATTGCCCAGCGCGCGGGCGCTGTCGCCGCGCACCTCGGCAATTGCATTGGCATCGCCGTAACGCTGGAAGCGGATCGCATTTGGCGTGAAGCGCTCGCCGCCATGTTCGCGTGCGATGGCCAGGAGTTGCGCGGCCGGCATCGTCGGCGATGCGCGCCCCGAAGCCGTAATCTCGGGCGTGGCCGCCGTCACGCGCGGCACCACCTCGAACAGCTTGCCGTCGAACGTCAGCACGTTGAAGACCATCACCATGACCAGCGACAGGCAGAAGAACGCGCCCGTGATGGCAAAGATCAGGTGGAAGGGCAGGCTGAACAGGCCCAGCACGTTGTGGGTGTCCATCCAGAACCGCTTCAGGTTGCGGCCGGGCCGTACCGAGAACAAATCCTTCTTGAGGCGGGGCAGATGCAGGATCACGCCGGACACCAGCGCCAGCCCGTACAGCACGGAGATGATTCCCATGAAATACGTGCCGTTCAGACCAAGTCCCAGCGAGTAGTGCAGCGCGTTCAGGAACGCCGACAGTTCACCGGTGACATGGTCGAGCGACGTATTGTTCTGGGCCGCCTTGTCGCCGTCCAGCCGTTCGCCGTTCATCGTGTGCCATTCGCCGGTCTTGTCCTGCCAATAGGCGTTGAAGTCCGGCTCTTCCTTGCTGGGCAGGCCCACATACACGCTGTTGGCGGCATCGGGATGCACCGCGATGAGCTTCTGCACGAAGGCGTCGATGGCCGGGCCGTCCACTTGCACTTCGGCTGCGTGATGCCCATCGAGGCGTGCCGGATTCTGCCAGACGTGCAGTTCGTGATGGAAGACCGTGATCGCGCCGGCGAAGAACGCGATGAACAGCGCCCAGCCGGCCATCAGGCCAACCCAGGTGTGAAGCGTGTTGAACACGCGCAGGGTATTCGGTTTCATGCGATTTGCCTCAATGGCCCAGGCCCGTCGATGCGGCGGGCATTGCATTCATCAGGCGCACGGCCCACAGGATGCCGTAGCAGACGAGGTTGCCGCCGATCAGCCAGAGCCACGCGGCACGGCTGGTCTGGAACAGCAGGCTTGCGCTGATGATCGTCACCCAGAGCACAAAGCTCAGCATGACGGCGATCACCACGCCGCCTTCCCAGCCGCCGGGCAGCCACAGGATGCCAAGCGTGCACAGGGCGATGGCCAGCGGAAGCCCCAGCAGCGTGCCGGCGAGCCATTTGGTGCCGATCATGATGCGCTCCCTTCGCCGGGTACGTCGTCATAGCGCTTGTGATGGATCCAGGTGCCAACGAACGGCCAGGCGGAAAGGCTGCAGGTCAGCGTTACCAGCGTGGCGGCAATCGCCACCGGCCAGCCTTCTGGAATGCTCATGATCCAGGTGCCGGCAATCGCCAGTACGATGCCGAGCCAGAACAGCACGCGGGGCGGCATCGGCGTGCGGCCGTTGTTGCTGTCGTCCACGCAGAGCACCTGGTTCGGAGCGGAAAGATAGAGGCTCGCGGCGGCGGCGAGCGAGAGAAGTACGGCTAACGCTTGCATGGGTCGTGGAGACCGGAATCGATTTTGGGAAAGAAATAATAATAATGATTCGCATTTGATTTCACAAGGAAATCAAGGCCTTATGCCGCATTGCGGTACACATGTGACCGGAAAGCAAATGACGGAAATGTAATGTGACAGGCGCGCAAGAGTGTGCGCTTGGCCGCCCGGCATGGTGCCGGGGGTGGGGAGGCCCGCCGCAGGCTGCGACGGGCAGAGACGCTCAGTGCGGGAACAGGTTCAGCAGCCCGTCCAGACCTACATGGTTGAATGCGACGCTGGCCTGCGCGCGCACCACGGGTTTGGCCCGGAAGGCGACAGAGAGCCCGGCTACGGCCATCATCTTGAGGTCGTTGGAGCCATCGCCCATCACAATGGCCTGCGACGGGTCGGCGCCGATCTGCGCGCAGACCTCGCGCACGGTACGTGCCTTGACGTCCGCATTGACGATTTCGCCCACCACGTTGCCGGTCAGCTTGCCGTCGACGATCTCCAGCGTGTTGGCGCGCGTGAAGTTCAGGTTCAGGCGCGGCTTGAGCTGGTCGGTGAAGTGGACGAAGCCGCCCGACACCAGCAGCGTCTTCAGGCCCAGCGCCTGGACGGTCTGCAGCATGCGCTCGGCGCCTGGCGACAGGCGCAGCCGTTCCGCATAGACGCGATCGAGCACCGAGGCGTCCAGCCCCTTCAGCAAAGCCACACGGCGGCGCAGGCTTTCGTTGAAATCGGTGATTTCGCCACGCATCGCCGCTTCAGTAATGGCGGAGACCTCGGCCTTGAGCCCGCAGAAATCGGCGATTTCGTCGATGCACTCGATCGTGATCAGCGTCGAGTCCATGTCCATGGCCACAAGGCGGAAATCCGACAGCTTGCGCCCGGCCGGCAGCACGGCCCAGTCGATGCCACGCTCACCGCACACGTCGTCCAGCGCATCGCGCAGGGCCGGCGTGAGCGGGTTGCTGTGCTCGGCCACGGCCACCGTGTCGGTGCGCAGCTCCAGGGCGGAGGCGTTGGCCACCGTGCGCACGGCGTCGAGATCATTGGCGGAAAGCGGGGACAGGCTTTGAAGAATCAGGGGCATGACGGCAGGCTTGCAGGTCGGTACAGGCAGGTCGGTACAGGCAGATCGATACAGGCAGATCGATACAGCGAGGTCGATTCTGGCAGGGCGATGCGGGAAGGGCGGTATTGTACTTCGCCCTTCCCGGCAGTGCCCTTGCGAAGGCGCGCGCTCAGGCGACGCGCAGGCTGTCCACCACCTTGTGCAGGAACGACTCGCATGCGGCCAACTGGTCGAGCGCGACGAATTCGTCGGGCTTGTGCGCCTGCTGGATATCGCCAGGGCCGCAGACCACGGCAGGAATGCCGGCGCGCTGGAACAGGCCGGCCTCGGTGCCGTAGGCCACCTTGTTGGTGTCGCGGTCGGCGGTCAGGGCGCGCACGAGTTGTGTGATGGCATCGGACTCCGCCGCGTCGAGCGACGGCGCCGCGGCAATCTTGCTGATTGCCATGCCGGCGTCCACATGTTCGGCGCGCATCTTCGGGGCCAGCACGTCATCCACGTATTGCTGGATGCGGGCCAGGATGGCCTCCGGGTTCACACCGGGCAGGTTGCGAAACTCGAAGACGAACTCGCACTCGGCCGGAATCGTGTTCAGCGCGATGCCGCCATGGATGGTGCCCGTCGAAGCCGTCGTGAACGGCACGTCGAAGGCCTGGTCGTACGGCCCGTTGGCCTTGAATTCGTCGGCGATGTCGCGGATGTAGCAGATCAGCCGCGCCGCATACTCGATGGCGTTGACGCCCTTCGGCGTCAGCGACGAATGCGCGGCCTGGCCGCGCACGCAGCAGCGATAGGCGTTGATGCCCTTGTGCGCCACGATCACGCGCATGCTGGTGGGTTCGCCCACGATGCAGCCGGCCGGCTTCACGCCCCGGTCACGCAGTTCGGCCAGCAGGTACGGCGCGCCCATGCAGCCGATTTCCTCGTCGAAAGACAGCGCATAGTGCACCGGCTCGCGCAGCTTCGCGTCCAGGATGGTGGGCAGCAGCGCCAGGCTCGTGCCGATGAACCCCTTCATGTCGCAGGTGCCCCGGCCATAGAGCTTGCCGTCGCGGATCACGGGCTTGAACGGGTCGGTAGTCCAGTTCTGGCCGTCCACCGGTACCACGTCGGTGTGGCCGGACAGCACGATGCCACCATCGGTGGCGCCATTCGCGGCGGGCACCGTCACGAACAGGTTGGCCTTGTCGCCCTGCGGGTTGTAGCTCAGATGCGGACGCAGCCCCTTGGCCAGGAAGTGGTCGCGCACCGATTCGATCAGCCCCAGGTTCGAATGACGCGACGTGGTGTCGAACGACACCAGACGCTGGGTCCAGTCCAGCGCGCTGCCGCGTTGCGGGACGTTGCCAGCGTCGGATGCGGGGGTACGGCTGTCGGTAGCAGCGTGCATGGGGCGGTCAAAAACGTTGATTCGTCAAGGATGTGATCGTACACCTGCGGCGCGCGTCAGGCCAGTTGCCGCAGCGTGTGCTTGATGGTCTGGGCCCGCGTGCTCACGTCCGGCATCTTTGCCTCGATGCGCAGCTTGTCCTGGCCGGCCAGCTTGATGTGCTTGTTCTTCTGCACGAGGTCGATGATGCGGATGGCGTCGATCGGCGGGTTCGGCACGAATTGCATGCTGACCGTGGCCTCGCCGGCGTCGATCTTGCGCACGCCCAGCGGCGCGGCAGCAATGCGCAGCCGATGGGTTTCGATCAGCGCCTGCGCCTGCGCGGGCAGCCGGCCGAAGCGGTCGATCAGCTCTTCCTGGATATCGTCCACGCGCTCGCCGGTCTCGCAGTTGGCCAGCCGCTTGTAGAGCGACAGGCGCTCGTGCACGTCGGCACAGTAGTCGTTCGGCAACAGTGCCGGCGTGCCCAGGTTGATCTCGGTGGTGGCCGCCAGCGGCGCCATCAGGTCCGGCTCCTTGCCGGCCTTGAGCGATTTCACCGCGGCGTTGAGCATGTCCGTGTACAGCTGGAACCCAATCTCGTGGATCTCGCCGGACTGCTTGTCGCCCAGCACCTCGCCGGCGCCGCGAATCTCCAGGTCGTGCATCGCCAGGTAGAAGCCCGAGCCCAGTTCCTCCATCTGCTGAATGGCCTCCAGCCGGCGCTGTGCCTGCTTGGTCAGGCCGTCCACGTCGTGCACCAGCAGGTAGGCGTACGCCTGGTGATGGCTGCGGCCCACGCGGCCGCGCAACTGGTGCAGCTGCGCCAGGCCGAAGCGGTCGGCGCGGTGAATCAGGATGGTGTTGGCCGTCGGCACGTCGATGCCGGTTTCGATGATCGTCGTGCAGAGCAGGATGTTGTCGCGGCGCGCCACGAAGTCGCGCATCACGCGTTCGAGTTCGCGCTCGTGCATCTGGCCGTGCGCCACCGCGATGCGCGCCTCGGGCACCAGCTCGGCCAGCCTGGCGCGCTTGTTCTCGATCGTTTCCACCTCGTTGTGCAGGAAGTAGACCTGCCCGCCGCGCTTCAGCTCGCGCAGGATGGCCTCGCGGATCACGCCGTCTTCCTCGCGCCGCACGAACGTCTTGATGGCCAGGCGCTTCTGCGGCGCGGTGGCGATGACGGAGAAGTCCCGCAGCCCCTCCAGCGCCATGCCCAGCGTACGCGGGATTGGCGTGGCGGTCAGCGTCAGCACGTCCACCTCGGCGCGCAGCGTCTTCAGCGCTTCTTTCTGGCGCACGCCAAAACGGTGTTCCTCGTCGATGATGACCAGGCCCAGGCGCTGGAACTTCACGTCCTCGGAAAGCAGCTTGTGCGTGCCGATGACGATGTCCACCGTGCCTTCGTTGATCTGCCTGATGGCCGCGTCCACTTCCTTCTTCGTCTTGAAGCGCGACAGCTCGACGATGCGCACCGGCCATTCGGCGAAGCGGTCGGATAGCGTCTGGAAGTGCTGCTCGGCCAGCAGCGTGGTGGGCGCCAGCATGGCCACCTGCTTGCCGCCCAGCACGGCCACGAAGGCCGCGCGCAACGCCACTTCGGTCTTGCCGAAGCCCACGTCGCCACACACCAGCCGGTCCATCGGCTTGCCGGAGGTCATGTCGGCAATCACCGCGGCGATGGCGGCGGCCTGGTCTGGTGTTTCTTCGAAGCCGAAGCTCTCGGCGAAGGTCTCGTAGTCCTTCGGCTGCAGCGGGAACGCAAAGCCCTGCCGCAGCGCGCGGCGCGCGTACAGGTTCAGCAGCTCGGCCGC
>Ga0102589_1005089_pt1 | contig 11757 bp, 11 predicted proteins | sample AraplaMF_Col_mLB_FD_76858 | JGI IMG/M metagenome (GOLD analysis project Ga0102589, IMG submission 76858) | Arabidopsis root microbial communities from the University of North Carolina, USA - plate scrape MF_Col_mLB | ecosystem: Host-associated > Plants > Roots > Endosphere | place: USA... | reverse complement strand
TAATCGCAAGGGCTCTACCAACCCTTTCCAATGCGTACCTCATGAATCATGTTAGCTTCCTCTCTATGTATATTGTCAAACGCCTGGAGATGACACTCCCCCATCTCGCGGACGTAGGGCTCGATATTGGCCTAACCCAAGAAGGCGTTCCCATGTTCATCGAATGCAATGGCCGGGATCAGCGCTACAGCTTCCGCGAAGCGGGACTGACGCAGGTCTGGAAGTCAACCTTCCGCAACCCAATCGCATATGCGAGTCATGTATTGAAGCAATCTCATTAAGATGAAGAGCCCCACAGGCCTGGTGAAGACTTGCGGGGCTTTTGGTGTTAACTATCTGTCTATTGAAATTACCGTAAAATATATCCTCCATCCGGGAACAACGTACTACCCGTCGTGTAACCATTACTCATCAAATAAAGCACTGTATGGGCTGCTTCTTCCGTATGACCAACTCGTCCAAGCAGATTCATTTGAGCCTGGAATCCTATCTGATCCTCGCATACGATTCTACCTATCATGGATTCCATGCAACATAAGGGCACGGTTTGCACCCCATTTACTTCCTATCATGGATTCTAGCAGGATAAAGGCCTCCATTTAACACTTTTTAGCCCAATCACACCAAAGTTAATGCAAAAATACAGGATAGTCCTTAACCGGATACGAATGCATAGAAAGTTACTGCAAATATCCAGTGTAGGCAGCAGGGGGTGACACTGCGGCATCATCACGCGGCTTTTTAATTAACTCTTTTCAAAGCTAATCAATAGATCCCCTTTTGTCGTCGCCCTTCCTTCATCACCAATCTTCATTTTCTCGAACAAAGTAGGATCCATGACAGTAACCGTAACGCTTTGAGCGTTATCCTTTAACAACATAACCGTTCGCGATTGTACTGTATTCGCCGCTCCCATAACCGTAAATTCTTCCTCTTCTTTATTCAAAACCTTTGCAATAAAAATATCATTTGGCCTTCTTAAATAGACAAGATATAACCCAACAAGAAGAACTCCAAAAGTTAATCTACTGCACATGACTTGAAAATCGTTAATTTCCTCTACAGCATGGTGACAGTCTGTCTCGGCTTATCTCCCACGAACACTCGGCCCGCTATCTTCCGTATTGATTTACATTGCGTTATATGGCAATATAACGGATGAGAAGGAAGGGTGAAAGAAACATGGCCAAATCATTGCTGCGGTTAATGACCGAGCTCTCCTCACGGAAGTGGATCTCACAGTTGACGGGGAAGTTCGCCCATTCCAGCGCAAGCCGGCATCTCATTCCGAGATTTGCAAAGATTTACGGAATATCAATTGAAGATGCGGAGAAAGAATTACATGAATACCGTACGTTGAATCAATTTTTTACAAGACGGCTCAAGCCGGGACTTCGTCCGATCGATCCGAATCCGGATACCCTCGTCAGCCCTGTCGATGCACTGATCACAGGAATCGGTCCGATTGAAAATGGACTGTTGCTGAACGTGAAGGGGCAAGATTACACGATCGAGGAGCTGCTCAATCAATCCCCTTATACGCAAAAGTATAAGCATGGAACTTATTTCGTCCTATATTTAAGCCCAACTGACTATCACCGCATTCATACGCCTATCGCAGGAAACTTGGTTGAATCCGAGCATGTACCGGGAAAAGTCTATCCGGTCAACGATTTTGGACTCCATCACATGAAGCGGGTGCTTAGCCGGAATGAAAGGCTAATTACATACATACGTCATCATTTTGGTGAAGTGGTTGTTGTGAAGGTCGGCGCGATGAATGTCAGCAGCATTCAATACGTGAAACCGCTGCCTAAATCGTGGGAGAAAGGGCAGGATCTCGCCTATTTTGAATTTGGATCCACCGTCGTCCTGCTCACAGAGAACGGCACCTTCACCCCGCGAAGCGATCTAGCGCTCGGCTCCACAGTCAAGATGGGCGAAGCACTCGGCACAATCCATCCGAAAGCCTAATCTGGACGTGAGTGTGCGATTTGCCCTTTTCAAAATATTGGCAACTATGTTAGAATAGCGTTATGTGAAAGGGCAGCACTGCCCGAAGCTATACCAATTTTTGCATAATCATGCAAAAAACGCCCTACATCCTTGGCGGGATGGAGAGCGTTCATAAAGGCCGTAAGTGTTGGCGCACCTGCGGCCTTGACAATAGATCGCCTTCATAGGCGGCCGGCTGCATAGCATCGTATCCGAAGACCTCCCTTATCCGCGAAGATAAATCAAGGGAGGTCTACTTCTTTTTCATGTACGAAAGTAAAGTAATGAGAAATAGCCCAAATGAGAGCATCAATGTTAATGCATCCTTTACTTCCATAGTAACACCCCCTCCGTCCTCCGACTTGTTAGGAATGCAACCGATCACCTTAGTCTATTGTGTTATGATTATAACATATTTTTCCAAAATAGGAACATGCTTTGTGTGAAATCCTTCTTTATTCCTAATATTTCTAACGAATCTCCGAAGGACTTTTTCCAGTATACTGCTTAAATTGTCGACTAAAGAAGAAAATGTCTCGATAACCGAGCGCATCCGCGACTTCAGTCACATTCATCCCTGCATGGTGCAGCAAATGCTCCGCCCGTTCGATCCGCGTCCGAATAATGTAAGACTGGACAGAAGCGCCAATCAGCTCCTTGAATTTAATGGAAAAGTATCGCGGCGACAGCTGCGCCCGCTTCGCTAAATCTTCCACGCGATGCTGCACGCTCGGATGCTGACGAATATAGTTTGCGATCTCATGGATCACTTCGGTGATCTGGTTGCTCACTTTCTTCTCCACCGGTACCTCCTGCTCTTCCCGAAGCAAATGAATCATCATCTGCTTGAGCATCAGCTTCGCCTCAACATCGGCAGCGAACGTCTTCACCAAGAACAATCGAACATACCGAGATAATAAATATTCAAGATCAAGTGTATCCTGGATCACTCGATATCGAGCGGGAATAAGATTTAAGGCTTCTTCAATATCGAAGTGAATGTACGTAAGAACAAGCGGTTTCTGAGGATTATGCGTCGCACTCGTGTGATCCCCAGGACGAAATAAAAAGCAGCTGCCCTTGCCCACTTGGTACGGTTCGTCGTTCAGAATCAATTCGCCTTCGCCGCTCCATACATAGAACAGATCGAAGTTCTCCAGCGGCTTTTCCCGCTTGGCCCACTTCCAGTTCGGTTCACATACGATTTTGGCAAAAGCTGGTTTTAATACAAATGATGAAGGTGATACATCAATCATCGGATTCCCTCCTACTGATCTGCGAAAGCTTTCTTACGACAAATCTTCATTGCTCTGCTTCTTTGTGTGTGTGTCTATCTTCCCATGCCGTCTTCATCCGCAGAATGCCCTGAAGAAGCTCTTCCTCTTGTAAATGCGCAAATCCAAAACAAGCAGCATTCCGCTTACTTGGCAAATAGAGATACCTCCCGTCGTCAGTCCAGCCAACACCATGCGCTGCTGCGGAGCATCGGAAGGCCTCATAATCCTTCGCCGTTCCTTTCCACGACGCATAGACATGCATCCCGGCATCACAAGGTAATACATTAAACAAATGACCGACATGTTCCTGTATCATTCGATAAAAAAATGCATATTTCCTGCTATATATTCGGCGCATGCGACGCAAATGGCGTTCATAATGCCCATTCTGAATAAAGGCTGCTAGAGCGCGCTGCTCGATCATCGAAATGGGACTCGGCTCGTAGATCTCCTTCGCACGCCGCATCGGTTCAACGAGGCACATCGGCAATACTGCATACCCGATTCGAAGCCCTGCGTACATCGTCTTCGAGAAAGTCCCCACATAGACAACACGGCCTTCAAGGTCCAGCGACTTGAGCGGCTCAATGGGCCTGCCGCCATACCTGATCTCACTATCATAATCGTCCTCGATAATGACGCCATTCCGCCTTGCTGCCCATGCGAGCAGCTGCTGTCGGCGTTCTAGACTGAGCACAGCACCCGTTGGGAACTGTCTGCTCGGCGTGACGAAGATTAGCTTCTCCTCCCAGTCTTGCACCAAAATCCCTTGTTCATCCACCGCATTCGGTTTCACGATGCCTCCAGCCGCTTCGATCGCCCGCTTCATCCCCATGTAACCCGGATTTTCGACGATCACGCGGTCCCCCGGATCGATGAGCAGCTGCGTAAGCAATGCGATCGCATGCATCGAACCGTTGAAAATGACGACTTGCTTCGCATCGGTTTGAATCCCGCGCATCCGACGTAGATGGAGCGCGATCGCCTCGCGTAACGGGACATGACCTAACGTATCCGGTTGTTCCGCATCCATTCGGGCGGACTCGAGCTGTCGAATTTCTTGATAGAGCACATGGTTCCAGGCGTCTGTAGGAAAAGCATCTACCACCATCTTGCCCATCTCTAGGCTGATGTACGGCTGCTTCAGTGACTCCGGCCAATTTTCACGTGGCAACGGCATCCCCTGTGTAGCCCGTCTCCCCCATGCGGAGAGCGCAATGTGCTGACTGCTCTCCGGATCTGTCCCCTGCGGCTCCTGCAGCTCATAGGTTACATAAGTTCCGCTGCCAATTGCAGCAGTAACATATCCCTCAGCCAACAGCATGTCATACACTTGATTAACCGAACCGCGAGACAGCTGATACAGGTCCGACATTTCCCGCGTCGAAGGCAGCTTCGCGCCTTGCGGGATTGTACCTGCAAGAATCGCTGCGCGAAGGGCATGAAATAGGGCCAAATATTTATACCGATACTCCTGCAAATAGGATGCAAATGGCACACCAAAATCCATTTCCGTACCCCCTCGCACCATTTCATCCATCTCACGACGAAATGGTCTATTAAAAATACTCTAAATTGGTTCTTTTTTATTGTCAACTTCCCCGTTATTGTTAGTTGAAAAAGATGAACCAGGGGGAAGAACCATGCGTAGAAAAGAATTTTCGATCCAAGAAGAACAAGAAATTGAATCCTTTTTAGCGGAGATGACCTTCGGATTTCTAGGCACGATTAGTGAGGATGGTTGGCCGCATATTACACCGCTGAATTATGTGTACTTCGAAGGCGATATTTATTTTCATGGCAGTAAAATCGGGGATAAGATGCGGCAGATGAAAAAGGATGCGCGCGTCACCTTCTCGGTAGCCAAAGAGTATGCGATTATCCCGTCCTATTTCACCGAGCCGACTTATGCTTGTCCAGCAACGGCCTTTTTCAAATCGGTTCTGCTCAAAGGCACAGCTTCGATTATGGAAGATCTAGAAGAGAAAGCCCGCGTCTTCACGGCCTTCATGCATAAATTACAGCCTGAGGGCGGTTATGCCCCATTCGATATGTCGGATCCAAAGTATGCTAAACAGGTGGCTGGCGTAGCTATGGTTCGCCTCTCCGTCGAATCAATTACGACCAAGTTCAAATTCGGACAAAATGCCAACGAAGCGAAATTCGATCAGATCACATCCGGTCTCACGGAACGCCAATTGGATCTCGATGAGGAGACCATCGCATTGATGAAAAAATATTGCCCGCACCACCAGTGAAAATTCCTATCCTGCAAGTGACGGTTGCCTTCCAAAATGCTATAATATGGGGAATGTGTTTAGGCACGAATAATCATGGAACCTCTGAAACTGATTCTGGAAGGATGACAAAACAAATGAATCCATTAGCCCAGCAATTGAACAACACTTTGCAAGAAGAAACACCACATGTATACGCGATGTTATCGACTTTAGGGAAGCAAATCTACTTTCCGAAGGAAGGCATTCTGAGCCAATCGGCAGAAGCTGGTAGTAAAGCGAAAAAATATAATGCAACGATCGGAATTGCAACCGAAGGCAAAGGACCAATGCACCTGAGCATTATTCAGGACACATTGTCCGCATATCAACCGAAGGATCTCTATCCTTACGCACCTCCGCAAGGCAAACCAGAGCTGCGTACTGCTTGGCGGAACAAAATGCTTCAAGAAAACCCATCGCTCGAAGGCAAATCCTTCGGTAATCCGATGGTAACAAATGCATTGACACACGGCCTAAGTATCGTAGCAGACTTGTTCGCTAATGCAGGCGATGTGGTAATCTACCCGGATAAAAACTGGGAGAACTACGAGCTGACTTTCGGTATTCGCCGCGGTGCAGAAATCGTGAATTTTCCTCTCTATACAGCAGATTATAAATTCAACAGCGAAGGACTTCGGGAAGCGATTCTTGCGCAACAGGACAAAGGCAAAGCCATCGTTGTATTGAACTTCCCGAACAACCCAACGGGCTACACGCCAAGCATCGAAGACGGCGACGCGATTATCGCAGCGCTTCAAGCGGGTGCGGAAGCGGGCATTAAGCTTGTTGTCGTAACGGACGATGCATACTTCGGACTCTTCTTCGAAGATTCCTTACAAGAATCGCTATTCGGTAAATTGGCGGGGTTACACCCGAACGTCCTGCCGATCAAAGTCGACGGCGCAACCAAAGAAGAATATGTATGGGGCTTCCGCGTTGGATTCATCACATTCGCATCGGAATCGGCTGCCGCACTTACGGCATTGGAGCAAAAAGCACTTGGTATCATTCGTGCGACGATCTCCAGCTGTTCGCATCCTTCACAGACTTTCGTGCTTCATGCGCTGAATTCGCCGGAATTCGAAAGCCAGAAGCTTGAGAAATTCAACATCATGAAAGGCCGTGCGAATAAGGTCAAATCGATCCTCGACAGCGGCAAATACGGGGATGTATGGGAATATTATCCGTTCAACTCCGGTTACTTCATGTGCTTGAAGCTGAATACCGTGGATGCCGATCAACTGCGTGTACACTTGCTTGATCAATATCAGATCGGAACGATCGCCCTTGGCGAGACAGATCTTCGTGTAGCGTTCTCCTGTATTGAAGAAGAGTATCTGCAAGATCTATTCGATACGATCTACCAGGGCGTATTGGATTTGCAAGGCTAATTTAGCTTAATATGTAGGGTTCGTTGGCGGCTTGTGTGGCGGCTAACGAACCCTACATTGCTTATTGGCGCTAAATACCGTGTTTTGAAATTCTAACGAACTCCAGCGGCGCTATTGTCTTCAATTTCGCCCAATTTCACCTGAATTTGAACAAATAGCGATAACTGAGTTCGTTAGCGCAAAAAAGATACGATTTACTTGAGAATAAGCATGATACGGTTCGTTAGCGGGTTAGCGGAGATGTGTATTATCCATCAGTCGGATGAAATGATCGAGCGCAGCGGAACGCCACTTCTTCGGGTGCATCACCCATTGTAGGTAGATGCGTAAGTCGGGGTGATGGAACGGGATGACCGCAAGACTCCCACGTTGAATTTCTTCCTCCGCAACAACGCGCGGCAAGAGCGCAATCCCAAGACCCTTCATCACGCAATGCTTGACCGCCTCCAAATTGCCCAGCTCGAAGACAGTACGATACCTAATCTTCGTATCTTTCAATAGCAGTTCGAACATACTGCGGTACAGGCAGCTTCCTTCCGTCATAATGAATTCACAATCTTCGAGATCCGCAATCTCGACCTGCGCCCGTGTCGAGAGGGCATGTCCAGGCTCAGCAATAAGAACAAGCGGCTCTTCACGCACAACCTGACATTGCAGAGCAGGATCTGCCGGGATCCGGTCGAGCAACAAGCCAATATCGTAATCCCCTTCCTTCACCTTCGCGAGCAAAACATCTTCACGGTCCGGGAATAAATGAACGGATAGTCCTGGGATTTCCACACGCAGCTGCTGCAAATACGTCGGCATTACATAAGCAGCGAGCGAATCGATCGTTCCGATCGTCAGCGTGCCGCCCATTTGCTGCGAGATTTTCTCCATCGACTCCGCATACAAATCCAGCATCGGCAGGACGAACTTCAAGAGTTCTTCCCCTGGCGGCGTCAATCGCATCTGCCTGCCTGCCCGCTCGAACAGCGTAACGCCATATGCCTGCTCTAGCTTCTGAATTTGTGCCGTAATGCTAGATTGCGCGTAACCCAAAGCCTCAGCCGCACGGGTGAAGCTTCCCCGTCTTGCCACCTCTCGGAATGTCTGGAATGTCGTCATATCCATCGCTTGTCCGCCCTCCACTGAATCATCAATATTTTCGATACCTATGATCACTTATTATAGATAACTCCGATGGAATATTCCATGATAAGGTGGAAGAAACGAATCATCGCATCATCCACTTGAAGGAGGACTCTATTTATGCTTAATGAACACCAACTACATGGCGTCTACGTTCCCGTCGTGACACCATTTGACGCAAATGAAGAACTAGATCTCGAATCACTGCATCACCTTGTCGCTTCCATAGCGAAGAGCGGCGTGCATGGCATCGTGCTGAACGGTACGACAGGCGAATCGCCATCGACCTCGAAAGAAGAAATCGAACGCATGATGGCAACCGCACAAAGTGCATCAGCTGACTCCCGCATCCCTATTGTCCTTGGGGCAGGCACCAATGATACCCGTTCGACGGTATCCCGCATCGAACAGGCTGGTAAGCTTGGCGCAGAGGCCGTACTAGTCGTCGTCCCTTACTACAATCGTCCCTCGCAGCAAGGGGTCGTAGAGCATTTCCGCAGAGCGGCGCAGGTAGGCGTACCTGTCATTCTCTATGAAATTCCACACCGTACCGGGCTTAAGCTCGAACATGATACGGTTCGTCGAATCCTCGATATCGATGGCGTGATCGGGATGAAAGACAGCACGCCGAACACCGATCTTGTGACAGCACTTGCGCAAGGCTCCGAGACGAAGCCGATCCTATGCGGCGAAGATACGCTGCTCTACGCTTCCTTATCCGCTGGAGCAAAAGGCATGATGTCCGCATCCGCCAATGTGCATACCGATCGATTCGTCACGTTCTATAATACATTCGTAGCTGGTCAGCACGCCGATGCTGAAGCTCAATTCAACACGCTGCTGCCGTTGGTCCGTCTCCTTTTCGCCGAGCCAAATCCAGCACCACTCAAATGGCTGCTTCACGAACAAGGCATCATCAAGCATGAAAGCTTACGACTGCCGATGCTCCCAATCAGTCCTGAGCTGCGACAGCGGCTCGCGCCTTATGTTCAGCAGTTACAAACCTAGACTATGGCGATTTCGGATAGCGTACCACAGGCCACTTTTCCTTGCGGAGCGCGTTCAATAGTTCGTCTCCCACATCCAAATTATCTCGCACGAGATCACGCGGGGTGAGCGCCATCCATTGGTTCAAGGAAATATCGGCGAACCGGTCGCTCTTGAACATTTCGAGGAACCACAGCGTATCTGTCCCAGTATTCTGAATATAATGCCCGTACGCAAACGGCACGTACCCGACATCGCCTGCCCGGTAATCGAAGGTGCGTGCTGCTCCATTTCCACCGAATACGGTCATTCGTCCCTGCCCCGTCAAATAATACTGCCACTCATCATTATTCGGATGCCAATGCAGCTCACGCATGCCGCCAGGCAGAATCTCCACTAATGCAGCTGCGACCGTCTTCGAGATTGGAAAGTTCGTAGAATCCACAATGCGCACGCTTCCTCCCGGTGTGATGATCGGTTTCTGTGCCAGCAATTGATGCTTGAAGCTAAGCGGCATTGTTCCATAAGGGGACTGAACCTCCTGGCTATCGATCGAACCTGGTACTTGATCTTGAAAAATATAGACTTGCCCCTTAGGAATATCCTCAAATGCCTTCTCAGGCACGCCAAAATTCGCTGCGAGCACATCACGCGGCGTATGTGCGAACCAATCGGATATCGATAATGTATTCAGATCAGAGAAGTGCCCGTCATCAAAGACCAATAGAAATTCGCAACCATCCTCAAGCCCTTGAATCGAATGTGGAAGCCCCGGTGGAAAATACCATAGATCTCCATGACCGACATCCGCAATAAAATTTCGTCCCTCGGCATCCACCGATGTGATCCGCGCTTTGCCCATAATCATGAAGGCCCATTCCGCTTGCTGATGCCAATGCAGTTCACGTACGCCTCCTGGCGTTAATCGCATATTGACGCCGGCGAGCGTGGTTGCGATCGGCAGCTCTCTTACCGTGATTTCTCGGGACCAACCGCCTTGATTAAGCTGCATATGCGTATCCGAGTAAGAGAATCTCATGTTCGGAATGAGGCCGTTATCCGTAACTGGCGGAACGAGCATATTCGGATTCTCGCAATCTCGCATCACATCACGAGGCCCAAGGTCGGTTGCACCCGCACCGTCCTCGCGCCGGATTGGCTGGGGAATATCCCCGTTCCTAGCTCCATTTCCCGTTGAAGTTCTCTGACGGTGTTCCATCAGACACACTCCTCTCGCATTGACTTTTCACAAGCGACATCATGCATCACCAAGTAACCTATGCCTCTTCAATCTAGTCCTATGACTTGAATCGAACAGCTGCCTGTGATAAGATACTGAACAAGCGTTCAGTATGTATGATTTTGGGATAATGATCCGTCCTACAAGTGAGGGGATTCTGATGAATAAGAAGCAAATCCAGAGTGAGCAGACCAAGAAGCGGATAGCTGATGCGGCTAGGGCTCTTTTCACACTGAAGGGGTACAAAGCCACATCGATTGAAGATATTGTCGAAGCGACAGGAAGCAGCAAAGGGAATATTTATTATCATTTCAAAAGTAAAGAAGGCTTGTTCCTCCACTTGATCGATGAATGGGATCAGGAATGGGAAGTAAAGTGGAAGCAGAAGGAATCACAGTACAAGACGACGACCGAGAAGCTATTCCAGATTGCCGAAGATCTGGTGCTCGATGATCTGAATCACCCGCTGACGAAGGCTGCCGATGAATTCTTCTACACCGAGGAGATTACGCCCGAAGCGGAAGAGAGAATTGCAGAGATGGTTGCGCGCCACTTGGTGTTCTATCAAGATTTACTACAGGATGGCATCCAGCAAGGCGAATTCAAGTCGCTGAACGTGGAATATATGGCTATCATTTTGGAAAGTCTAACCTACGGGCTGAATCAAATGTCCCGGAAATCGACGCTTGAGGAGAAGCTTGGGCTCTATCGAATAGCGATCCAAGTCGTCCTTCACGGCATTGCAACCGAACCTTAGCGATGATCAACATAACTCGGCCCTCTCTAGTAAACGAAAGGGTCGAATATTTTCATAAAATATAGACCGAACATTCAGTATTATTCTATTTTTTTCAACAGTTAAGGAGATTATTATGTCATTATTACTACGTAATCGAGGGGCCTTGCTGCTCCTCATGTTAAATCTATTTCTAGTCTTCACCGGAATTGGGCTCGTCATTCCGATTATGCCAACGTATATGAACGAGCTTCATATTTCCGGAAGTGTCGTTGGACTGCTTGTCGCAGCATTTTCGGTCACCCAGCTCGTCTGCTCTCCGATCGCAGGGCGTCTTTCCGATACATTGGGTCGTAAAAAGACGATCATCGCCGGACTGATTGTTTTCGCGATCTCCGAATATTTATTCGGTGCTGCGAATGCACCTACACTCTTATTCCTCTCCCGGATGCTCGGAGGGGTGGGCGCGGCGCTCATTATGCCTTCCGTCATGGCTTACACCGCTGATGTGACGTCGGTTGAAGAGCGTGCCAAAGGAATGGGACTCATCAATGCAGCAATCACAACCGGCTTCATTATCGGTCCAGGAATTGGAGGATATATCGCAGATTTCGGGATTCGCGTTCCCTTCTATTCGGCCGCCGTCGCCGGTGTCATCGCAGCTGTCCTTACCTTCTTGATCCTTCCGGAATCTCGGTCTGTGGAGAAGCGTACCGCAGCC
>Ga0102589_1005088_pt1 | contig 11758 bp, 13 predicted proteins | sample AraplaMF_Col_mLB_FD_76858 | JGI IMG/M metagenome (GOLD analysis project Ga0102589, IMG submission 76858) | Arabidopsis root microbial communities from the University of North Carolina, USA - plate scrape MF_Col_mLB | ecosystem: Host-associated > Plants > Roots > Endosphere | place: USA... | reverse complement strand
AGCTATTGTTATCATCATTACAATTCACCAGTTCCCTTAATGATTCTGAAAGGTAGACATACTCCTTGTCATATCCTACGACAGGGACAAAATGCAAATTATTCCGATCCTTATGTACTTTAATAAAAACAATTACAGGTGTTCCTTCACTAATTTCGTACTTTAATGTATTTATATTTCCTTTATAATAGCTAGTTTTAAATCCCCTTATTCTTAACACCGTACGGATTCCCTTTGGATATACATTGCCTGACCTCGTTTTACTAGGGAAATTAGTATATAACTCACCACCATCGGCCTCTATTCCAAAATGACGCAACACATATGCTGTTGAAAATGCTGCACATTCCCTATTGTTTTGTATATCTATCCTATTATTGCGTTTAATTAGATAACTAGCCGGATAATCTCTTTTTCGTAAAACAAGTTTGGGTAATGTCATTAAATATGCATTAATGATTGTTGATATAATAATCCATAAAACAGCTGTTCTAACTATAAACATACTATACTACTCCCCCATTGCTGGACTTGCGTGTATAAATGAATTTCAAGTATGCAAGTCCTTATTTCAAAAAAGCCTCCTAACATTTTTGTTAGAAGGCAAAATTATTGTATAACTATTTAGTTCTTTCCCCGCTTAGTCAAAAATAATTTTATTCACTACATCACGGTCTAGTTTTTTAATAACTTCCACCATTAATTTTACAGCATTATCATAATCATCACGATGTAAAATACCTGCATGTGAATGGATGTAACGTGTAGCAATACCGATTGATAGTGCTGGTATACCATTTGCAGTTACGTGGATAGAGCCTGCATCTGTACCGCCACCAGCCATTGCCTCGAATTGATATGGAATATTGTGCTCATCAGCCACATCTAATACGAATTCACGTAAGCCACGGTGTGAGACCATCGATGCATCGTAGACAACAATTTGTGGACCCGCACCCATTTTACTAGTTGATTCTTTTGCGGTTACCCCTGGAGTGTCTCCTGCTACACCTACATCGACAGCAAAGCCGATATCTGGTTGGATTTTATGTGTAGCCGTTTTCGCACCACGAAGCCCAACTTCCTCTTGAACATTTCCTACCGAATAAAGGATGTTTGGATGCTTTTCATTTTTCAAAGCTTTCATAACATCAATGGCAATTGCACAACCAATGCGGTTATCCCAAGCTTTTGCTAATAAGTATTTTTCGTTTTTCATCACATTAAATTCGAAATATGGTGTTACCATATCGCCAGGACGTACGCCCCATTCAAGCACTTCTTCTTTTGAAGCTGCGCCAACATCGATAAACATATCTTTAATGTCTACCACTTTGTTACGCACATCTGCTGGTAAAATATGAGGTGGCTTAGAACCAATAACCCCAATAATTTCATCGCCTTTACGTGTTGTAATTGTTACACGCTGTGCAAGCATAACTTGGCTCCACCAGCCGCCTACTGTTTGAAATTTGATGAACCCTTTGTCATCGATTTGAGTAACCATGAAGCCTACTTCATCTAAATGACCTGCAACCATAATTTTAGGGCCATTTTCATCGCCAACTTTTTTAGCAATGACGCTTCCTAAATTATCTGTTTCAACTAAGTCTGCATATGGTCCAATGTATTTTTTCATGACCTCGCGCGGTGCACGTTCATTACCTGCAATACCATTCGCATCTGTTAAATCTTTAAACATTTGTAATGTTGAATCTAGCTGTGTCATCCTTTTACCTCCCGACTCTTATATCTCCTCTATTATACTTCGTTTACCGAAATATTCCTAGTTAAATCGTCTGAAAATTGTCGTATTTCTTACTTTAATACCCCGAACGCTGACGATTATAATTTTCTTCATTTTTCTCTATATATGCCGCAACTACGTCCTCAAACGTAAAGCCTAGATTAAACGCAAGTAATCCATAGCATTGCCAGATCACTAAATATCTATCCTCAGTTGGTTGACTAATAAAACTTAAAATAGTGTCTTGTGTCATTAAAAATGTCTCTGTTAAATCTCTCTTCTCTTCAATCACAGGCCATTTTTCTATCGCTGTATAACCTTTTAATAGGCCAAGTGATAATATGAAATGAATCGAATCTACATATTCTTCTAAAATCACATCACGTTCTGAAGCTCCCTTTGTGCTCCAAAACTTAAAGCACCGTGTCTCATTTGCAAGTTCGGCTAGCTCTACCATTAAGGCTAAACCTTTTTCTTTAAATACATCACGTTCGATATTTTGTGTTTTTTCGATGAAATCATCAAGCTCTTTTTGCATTTTAAACAATTTTTGTAAATTCATTTTTTTCTCCTAAATTTCTTAAAAATATTTATATAAAGTGAAACTAAATGCCCCTTACAATCGTATAGGAAGGAATAACCTTTCTTCAAGGGGGAAATTAAAAATGTTGCCGTTACTTATTCGTCTTGCTGTTATTACGCTTATTATCTATGTATTTTATAAAGCGATTCGTTATATAACCGATCCTAAGCGAAAACTTGATGAAGCCTATGAAAAAGGCCAATATTATTTTTATGATGACGTCAAAAATGTCCGAAAAAATTTCTTTATCTCTTATAAAGGTGCTCTTTTCGAAGGTGAAAAATACCTCGGTACGACTGAAGATGCCTTCGAGGTTGTGACGATTTTTGTTGGCGCCCGTGACGCCGCTACACTGCAAGGTTTTACGAAAAAAGACTTTGTATACTTGCAGCAAGAAATTCTATTGAACTATCCAAGCGCAAAAATAAATTGGAAGCAGCCCATTGAAAAGCTTATGCACGACACATCCTCAGAATGAGGATGTGTTTTTATTTATCGAAATGTTTTTTAGTTTTATCGGAACATTTTCCGGTTATATCACCATAATTGTACTAGGATAAATATTTGAATAGCTGCTAGCAGTGGGAAACCAAATGCAAAGCTGTTATGTCGTGTTTTATGACGGAATAAATACATTCCTAGCACGCCACCTGCTGCACCCCCAGCAATTGCTAAAGTAAATAACGTACGTTCTGCAATACGCCATTCATGTTTTTTTGCTTTTGATTTATCCATGCCCATCATAACGAGCAGGACGATAGAAACAATCGCCATATATGCTAATAATGCGTGCCCCATAGAATACTCCTTTTTATTTTCTATTTACTACTACTCTAACACAAAAAAGACTGACGGATAAATCCATCAGTCTTTCAATAATTTTTGCACATGTCGCTTCGCTTTCGGTGCAGAAATAATTTTAAAAATTATTTAGCTACTGCTTTTTTTGCAGTGTCTGCTAATTGAGTGAATGCTGCTGCATCAGTTACAGCTAGATCAGCTAACATTTTACGGTTAACTTCGATACCAGCAACTTTTAATCCGTGCATTAAGCGGCTGTATGAAAGACCGTTCATGCGAGCAGCTGCGTTGATACGAGTGATCCATAATTTACGGAAATCACGTTTTTTCTGACGACGGTCACGGTATGCATATTGACCTGACTTCATTACTGCTTGGTTAGCAACTTTATATAATGTATGTTTAGAACCGTAGTAACCTTTAGCTAATTTCAATACTTTTTTACGACGTTTGCGCGTCACTGTTCCGCCTTTTACGCGTGGCATATGAATTACCTCCTGCTTTTCATTAAAAATGAATATTAGTTATTTTGTGTTGTCAAATTATTTCATGTAAACAAGTAATGATTTGATGCGTTTGAAGTCACCAGATGAAACGATGTTTGCTTTACGTAGGTGACGTTTTTGTTTTGTAGATTTGTTTGCGAATAAGTGGCTTCCATAAGCACGGTCATATTTTAATTTACCTGAACCCGTTTTTTTGAAACGTTTCGCAGCTCCACGGTGAGTTTTCATTTTTGGCATGTCGAATTCCTCCTAAACTGTTCGTCTAATATTATTTCTCGTTCTTTGGTTGAAGAACTAAGAACATGCTTCGGCCTTCCATCTTCGGTTTTTGTTCAACCGTCGATACTTCAGCACAAGCTTCAGCAAAACGATCTAACACACGTTGACCAATGTCTTTATGTGTAATCGCACGACCTTTGAAACGTAAGCTACATTTAACTTTATCACCTTTTTCAAGGAATTTAATCGCATTACGTAGCTTCGTTTGAAAATCATGCTCATCGATTGTTGGGCTCAGACGAACCTCTTTCATTACGATGACCTTTTGATTTTTACGAATTTCACGGTCTTTCTTTTGCTGTTCAAACTTAAATTTACCATAGTCCATGATACGAGCGACTGGCGGCTTGGCTTGAGGGGCCACAAGGACAAGATCCAAGTTTACACGAGTGGCGATTTCTAGCGCTTCATTACGTGTCTTTACACCAAGCTGGTCACCATTGTGATCGATTAATCGAAGTTCACGTGCGCGAATGCCTTCGTTTACATACATGTCTTTGCTAATAGTAATCCACCTCCAAGTAATTGTCGCGAATACATGGTTTGGGCAAAGCCTTGCCCGGTTGAACGGTACATCCTCTTGTCATGTCCATAAAAAAAGGACGGACACTTTGAAGATGTCCGCCCGCTATATGTGCATGCGCAAGTCTGCGCAAAACAATTCAACGTGTAATACCTGTTCACAGCCCAAGAGCGTTGTATCAGGTGAGAAGCGGGCAGCCTCTACTTCAACCACAAACTTTGTATTCATTAACCTTAACTATATTAACATGTACTTTTATAAGCTGTCAAATATTTTTTTAGCTTATTATTAATAATGTAGCCTAAAAGTTTTTAATCTAAACCACTATAGTTGATTTCCGTTTTCTGACCTGGGACTTCTTGGGGCGTTCGATGAGCTGTGCTGCTGCAGAACTCATCTATGACGCTGATCCCCAAATTGTCGCCTAGTCTCCGCTCAATCAACTTATATAAATTGAAATTATTTTGTAATTTCTGCTTTGATGTTAGCTAAGAAGTCTTGGAAGCTAATTGTTTCTGAGTCTTTTGAGCCGTAACGACGTACATTTACGCCACCAGCCTCTACTTCTTTGTCTCCGATAACAAGCATATACGGGATTTTTTTCATTTGTGCTTCTCGGATTTTGTAGCCTAGTTTTTCTTCACGGTCATCCATCTCAACACGTAAGCCCGCTGCAGTTAATTGCTCTTCAATTTGTTTTGCATAATCAAAGTGTGCTTCGTTTGAAACTGGAATAACTTCAACTTGGACTGGTGCTAACCATGTTGGGAATGCACCTTTATATTCTTCGATTAAGAAGGCAACAAATCGTTCCATTGTTGATACAACACCACGGTGAATAACAACTGGACGATGTGGTTTACCATCTTCTCCAACGTAAGTTAAATCAAAGCGCTCTGGTAATAAGAAGTCAAGTTGAACTGTTGATAAAGTTTCTTCTTTACCAATTGCAGTTTTCACTTGTACGTCAAGTTTAGGACCGTAGAATGCAGCTTCACCTTCAGCTTCGAAGTAATCTAAGCCAAGCTCATCCATTGCCTCTTTTAACATACTTTGAGCTTTTTCCCACATTGCATCGTCGTCGAAGTATTTCTCAGTATCTGCTGGGTCACGGTAAGATAAACGGAATGAGTAATCGTTTAAATCGAAGTCTTTGTAAACTTCTAAAATTAACTGTACTACTTTTTGGAATTCCACTTTAATTTGGTCTGGACGAACGAAGATATGTGCATCGTTTAAAGTCATCCCACGTACACGTTGTAAGCCAGAAACTGCGCCTGACATTTCGTAACGGTGCATTGTACCAAGCTCCGCAATACGTAATGGTAGGTTACGATAAGAATGCATGCTGTTTTTGTACACCATCATATGGTGAGGACAGTTCATCGGACGCATAATTAATGTTTCATTGTCCATTTCCATTGGTGGGAAAATAGAATCTTGATAGTGATCCCAGTGACCAGAAGTTTGGTACAGCTCTTTAGAACCAAGTACTGGTGTATAAACATGTTTATAACCTAGAGATAATTCTTTATCCACGATATAGCGCTCAATAACACGACGGATTGTTGCACCGTTTGGTAACCATAGTGGTAAACCTTGACCAACTTTTTGAGAAGTTGTAAATAATTCTAATTCTTTACCGATTTTACGGTGATCACGTTCTTTTGCTTCTTCAAGCATTTGTAGGTGATGTTTTAGTTCTTCCTTTTTAAAGAAAGCTGTACCATAAACACGTTGAAGCATTTTGTTATCTGAGTTACCTCTCCAGTAAGCACCTGCTAATGAAAGAAGTTTGAACTCACGAAGCTTGCCAGTCGATGGTGCGTGGATACCACGGCAAAGGTCGAAAAATTCACCTTGATAGTAAATAGAAACTTGCTCATCAGCTGGAATTGCTTCAAGTAATTCTAATTTGTATTCATCGCCAATTTCTTGATAGATCGCTTGTGCATCTGCACGGCTAACATTTTTGCGCTCGATCTCTAGGTTTTCAGCGATAATTTTTTTCATTTCTTTTTCAATTGCTGGTAGATCTTCAGCAGTGATTGGAGTTGGTGCATCAATATCGTAGTAGAAGCCACCTTCAATAACTGGACCAATACCAAGTTTAACATCTGGGAATAAACGTTTAATCGCTTGTGCTGTTAAGTGTGCAGTAGAGTGACGTAAAATTTCTAGTGCTTCCTCATCATCCTGAGTAATAATTGAGATAGTAGCATCCTCTTCAATTGGTGTTTTTAAATCGACTAAGACACCATTTACTTTACCAGCATATGCTTTTTTACGAAGCCCTGGGCTAATTGATAATGCTACGTCATCAGTAGATGTACCTTTTGCAAATTCCTTTACAGCGCCATCTGGGAAAGTTAATTTAATCATATCTGACATTTTTTCGCACTCCTTATAGTTGTTTTGTTGTGATGCAATTGAAGTCCAAGAATCCCCGGAATATATCCTTATTTTGCAGGTATTTTAACACCCACTAAAAAGAAACTATATCCGCATTCATCCCACCACTATATTCCATTTAACGGAAATAAAAAAAGCCCCGTCCCTACGAAAGGGACGAAGCGTATGCTCGTGGTTCCACCCTTCTTCCTTCCGACTTTTATAGTCAGACGAAGCTCAAGGCTAGCTAACGGGCTAGGGACCGGCGAAAGATTATCCCTTTCGCTGCTCAGCAGGTAGTAAATAGTGTGCTCGAACTAGGAAGCTTACAGCCAATGACTTCCCTCTCTAAAAGCTGTTACACAAAATTCATGTCCTCATCAATGCATTTTTGATCAATTATGCCTCGGCATAATTGCGTCTCGAATCGGCTTTGTGCTTAGGCCTGCACGATGCAGGTCAGTTAGCCGTTATCGCATGGATGCGATGGTTTTAGGCTAACATCCTTTATGAACTCTTTCCGATTCCGTGACATCCGCCGGAGGCATTAACTTTTTTCAGCGGGTGTTTGCACAGCATGCTGAAAGAAGTTATTTATTATATGTGACAGTATACGCTCGATTGTCGTAAAATGCAACTGTCAATCTTACATACGACGATTTTTACCGCGCATTTCAATCGGCTCTGTCAAGGCTTTGACACGTTCCATAATCCGCCCTGCTTTGACTACTTCGATATCACCTTTTTGTGATTGTGCTAAATGATGTTCCAATTCATCATAATTAAAATTAGAAGTTATAAATGTTGGTAATTGCTCGGCCATACGATAATGGAATATAGTTCCCAAAATTTCATCCCTCGTCCAAGTGGTCATCGTCTCGGCTCCTAGGTCATCAAACATCAGCACAGGTGCCTTTTTCACATAGTCTATTTTTTCATTCAATGTATTATCACCAATGGCATTTTTCATTTCTCGTAAAAATTCTGGCACAAAAACGACTACTGAACGTATTTTGATAGCAGCTAATTCGTTAGCCAAGGCACCCAATACAAAGGATTTCCCTACACCAAACTTTCCATATAAATAATAGCCCTTTGCAGGGAGCTTCCCGGATTCTAGAGTAGCCTTGACAAATTGTGCCGCTTTTTGCGCAATCATAACGCGAGATTCGTCGTCAATCATTAAATCTTGAATGGTTGCTTGAAGAACATCTTTAGGCATATGCATACTCGCAATCATATTGGCTACATCCCTGCGCTCATCCTCACGAATTTTTTGATCACAACGCACATAATCCATTTCCACAGTATTTCGAACGACACGTAAAGTTGGAATAAAACCTTTCAAATAGTTTGTACAATGATCTGTATTGTCACAGCCACAGCAAACAGTAGATTGACTTATAAACTCATGAAGCTTCGGTAAATTACGCTCAATGGAATCATAGCTTAACTCATTTGCATGCGCTGCTAAAAAATCTTGCACACGAGGGTTTTCTAAAATTTCTCGACGCATCGCTTCGTAACGCTCTTGAAATGATGGTACATTAACTGCTCTTTTTAATGGTCCATTAATTTGTTCGATTGTCGTTCACCCTCCTACTTATCACTTTTCCCTAGCATTTCTAATATTTTTTGACGCTCTTTTTCAAAATCTATCGTGCTTGAGGTGCTTTCCTCCTGCTGCTCATTACGCTTGTAAAACCATTCAGGTACCTTCTCTTCACGTTGCTTTCCTGAACGTCCCTTGACATTTTGACTGCTTTTACTCGGTGTCTGGGGTTTATTTTTCCAAGTAGTGTATTTATCATGCTCCTGACGCGCAAGCTCCATTGCTTCCTTAGCTGTTTGAATATTTTTGCGAACCCAATGATCTGCAATCGTCTCTACATACTTTTTAGGTAGCTTCATATCCGTAGTAAGCATTACATATTCTAAAAGAGCATTGACAACTCCTACTGGCATACCATGCTGAACAATTAAACTTTCAGCAAGTTGGACAGAGGTTTGTAGAGGCTCTTTACCGTTATTAATATCTCGTAGCACTTGAATAGGAGGTGTGGTTTCTAGGTATTGCTGTAGCTCCTGATCCTTTGTTTTATGTCCTGCTCCTTCTACAGGGGCTGGTTCATTTACTCGTATCAATTTTGGTGGCTCTTTTGAGACCGTTAGCTTATAAAAATCAGCCGCAGCCTTACGAAGCCGCTCCTGTGAAATGCCCACATCATCATCTAAAGCTAGAATCACTATTTTTTGCATATCTAGTGCAGTTAAATGATATAGGAATGCAAGTTTAGCAATCGTTTCACGAACATCTAATGTAAGTAAACTGGCAGGCACTAATTGCTCAGATAACCCTGCTTTAAGAAGCTCAAAATCAAACTGGTCAAAATAAAACGGATATATTTTTGACTGATTATCCTTGCTACTCTTACTAGCTTGTAAATCATCAGGAATATTTGAATTTACAGGCTTATAAACATCAATAAAAGCGCGAGATACATCTTTAAATTCAGCATCTCTTGCAGGAGCTATAAAGCGCTGTCGCAGCCTCCGATAAGCTTGCTCTCCAATTTTACTAAATAAAAACATGGATAATAGCGGGTCTTTCATAAAACTATCTGCATCAAGTGGACGAATTAGTTCATATAAAAAGCTTCGCTCTCCCGTATTTTCTTTCTTCCATGTACGTAATAAGCCAATCGCTTCAAGTGCTATTCGTGCCTCAAATATTTTACCAATTGGAAGCCCTAAAACATTCATTAAATAATAATGTGTCATTTGCTGATCTGGCATTTGCTCAGCTTCTGCCCAAAGTGTTAAATAAAGGCTAATCGGCTCTGCCCCAGTTAATGGCTGATAAAATAATGTTACTAATTGACGTTCCTGTGTAGAAAGTGCATGAGGTAAACGAATGTCAAAAGAATCAGCAGGCTGTAATTCCTTATACAAATGAATCAACGACATTCACCCTCTCTGTATTACTTAAGATTTTTGCTCTGTCTGACGTTGAATAATATCTTTAATTTCTTCAATAAAGACATTGATGTCCTTAAATTGACGATAAACCGATGCAAAGCGGACATATGCTACCTCATCGATTTTCGCTAGGCGGTCCATTACCATTTCCCCAACATCCTCAGAGCGTACCTCTGAATTACCAATACGACGGAGGTCTTTTTCAATCGATAATACGAGTTGCTCAAGAACATCTAGGGCAACTGGACGTTTTTCACAAGCACGAATAAGCCCACGAAGTACCTTTTCACGACTAAACTCCTCACGTGAACCTTCTTTTTTTACAACAACAAGTGGTGTCTCTTCAATTTTTTCAAACGTTGTAAAGCGAAAGCCACATGACTCGCATTCACGACGTCTTCGAATTTCTTTATTATCATCTACTGGCCTCGAATCCACTACACGCGTTCCGTTAAATTGGCAAGATGGACATCTCATATCTTTACTCTCCTGATTTCACAACAATTTAATATTCCTATTATAACAAATTTCCCACATGTAAGAAAAGCGCATTCACGCTAGTGTGCTCATGATAAACCCTGAAAGCAGAAAGTACAAGTATAGATGCCAACAATTTTTCAAGTGAATGTCCTTAAAAAGCTCATTCAAAAACTATTACTCTAACAAAAAAGCACACCGAAATCACCAGGATTTCAATGTGCTTAGTATAATTATTATGCGTTAACTGTTTCTAAAGCGTTTGCCACTTTTTTCACAAGATCTACTACACGTGCAGAATAACCCCATTCATTGTCGTACCAAGCAAGTACTTTTACTTTGCGGCTACCCATTACCATTGTCGAAAGTCCATCAACTGTAGAAGAGTAAGTTGTTGTATTGTAATCAGAAGATACTAGAGGCTCAACTGAGAAGTTTAAAATTCCTTTCATTGGTCCTTCAGTAGCAGCCTTCACAAATGCAGCATTAACAGAATCTACTGTTACATCCGTATTTAAATCCACTACAAGGTCCACTAAGGATACGTTTGGTGTTGGAACACGGAGTGCCATACCATGAATTTTTCCTTCTAATTCTGGTAATACCAATTTCAATGCTTTTGCAGCGCCTGTAGATGTTGGAATGATTGACTGCGCGCATCCACGTGCACGACGTAAATCTTTATGTGGATTATCTAGGTTCTTTTGGTCATTTGTATAGGCATGAACAGTTGTCATTAAGCCATTATCGATACCAAATGTGTCATTTAATACTTTCGCAACTGGTGCTAAGCAATTTGTAGTACAAGATGCATTTGAAATAACATCATGTTTTGCAATATCAAGTTTATCGTCATTTACACCTAAAACAATTGTTACGTCCTCGTTTTTACCTGGTGCTGTTAAGATTACTTTCTTTGCCCCTGCTTCTAAGTGCATCGCAGCTTTTTCACGATCATTAAATTTACCAGTTGCTTCGATAACAATATCTATACCCATTGTAGCCCATGGTAATTTTAAAGGGTCACGCTCGCTAATAATTTGAACACGTTTACCATTTACAATTAAAGCATCGCCTGCTGGTTCAACCGTACCTTCAAATGTTCCGTGATTTGTGTCATACTTAATCAAATGTGCTAACGTTTCTGCTGGATAGCTCGCGTTAATAGCCACAATATTTAAACCCTCTTGTACGATCGCTTGGCGGAAAACCATACGTCCGATACGTCCGAAACCATTAATAGCAATTGATACTGTCATTTATAAAATCCTCCTGTGAGTACATACTCAGATTAATTATATACTTTATGGTGATTAGTATAACACAATTTTAAAAAAGATGAACATTATATACTCATAATATTAAAGTTCTTATTTTCTGAAAAATAATTTTGTCAAATATAATCCTATTATGGCGTAAGCAAACATAAAAAATGCGTAGTAAGATATGCTTACTACGCATCAAGCAATGAA
>Ga0102589_1005087_pt1 | contig 11759 bp, 10 predicted proteins | sample AraplaMF_Col_mLB_FD_76858 | JGI IMG/M metagenome (GOLD analysis project Ga0102589, IMG submission 76858) | Arabidopsis root microbial communities from the University of North Carolina, USA - plate scrape MF_Col_mLB | ecosystem: Host-associated > Plants > Roots > Endosphere | place: USA... | reverse complement strand
TAAGGTAACAGGAACCTACAAGAACGGAAAGACGATTGCGCTTGCTTCGCGTATTAAGTGGACTATTGAAAATGAAAAGGTAGCAACGGTTCGCGGAGCTACTGTTAAGGGTGTGGCTATTGGCAGCACAAAGCTGGTCGGTGAGTATCAAGGAAGAAAGCTGGAGGTTACAGTGCATGTGAAGCCTCGCTTGCTGAAGCTGGAAGCAAATCCGACAACTGTGAAGCTGGGCATCGGTCAATCTGCATCGTGGAAGGTTCAGGCGATTTATGATACAGGTGAAGTTGTGGATGTGACTTCCTCCGTGACATTCGTTCCTTCCAATGTGAAGATTAAGGCGTCGCGTGGTTCGGTGCAAGGTGTATCCAAGGGCAGTGGGAGTTTGAAGCTGACATTGGACGGCAAGAGCACATCACTGCGTGTAACGGTGAAATAAGGATTAATCCTAAATGGGATTAGTCAGAGAACACAGGACAGGGACTGCATGTGCAGTCCCTGTTTTGATTTTACGATTGTATGCTGCAAGTAAGAGTTGGGAACCTAATACGAAGCTAAGTTTGAGTTAAGTATAAATTGCAATCGATATTTAATCTGAGTCGAAATCGCTATAAATCTCCGTGATGGGCTATGCCCCGAGTGCCTGATCTTTCCCTTGCATGGTATCACTGAAGAGCTTCATTTTGATTGTTATTGCGGCAAACGCAAGCAAGGAAAATCCTACTCCACACCAGATAAGCTGATGCATGCCGAGGTTAGCGATGATAATTCCCGCAACAGCAGTACCAATCGTAATTCCTAGGTTGGAGAAAGAAACGAACAGACTGTTGCCGAATTCAGGCGCTTCCTTCGTTTCAGCAGTCAGCCAAGTTTGACTCACAATCAGTCCTCCTGAGTGCACAGTTCCCCAAATGAATATCATCCCAATCATGAGAGAAAGATACGACCCTGCATAATAGACAAGTACATAGATGAACGCGTAGAGAAGCGGGAAAAGCAGTATTGTTTTTGTAGTATTTTTCTGGAGAAAAGTTCCGAACAGAAAGTTGCCAGCAATCATAACAAGCCCAAATACCATGAGCATGAGACTGATGAGTGAGCCATTCATTCGAGTGATTTGGCTTGTGTATTCGGCAAAGTACCCGTACACAGAGAACATCGCTGCAAAAATAAAGATGACAGCCGCTATGTTGAGCCAAAGTCCGGGCTTACGTAAAATACTCAGCTGTTTGCCGTAAGACATCTTCTCCTTCACAGGCATGGAAGGCAGCCAAATAAGCAAACCTATCAAGGCGATTGCATTCACGATGGCTCCAAATAAGAAGGAGGTGGATAACGAAATACGTTCAGCAAGGTAAGACGTAATCGGGACACCAAATGCGAAGCCTACTGTAATACCTGCAAATACGCGAACGACAGCCTGACTGCTCTGCTCGGGAGGTACCAGACTGGCGGCAGCTACGAGTGCGATGGAGAAGAAAATCGGATGGAACATCGCAGGCAAGATCCGGAATATAAGCATTACCTCAAAATGCGAGGTGAACGCATAGACGAGATTGGACAGAACAAACATGGAAATGGCCGTCAATAGAACGCTTTTACGGTTAAAGCGGGATGCGATCAGGGTAAGAAACGGACCGCTAACGGCCACGATGAGTGCAAATATACCGACCAGCCAGCCTGCTTGGGAGGCTGTAATGTTGTATTTCTGCGATATTTGAGGCAGCACGCCCACAATACCCATTTCTGTCGTAATAATGCCGAATACGCCAAGGGACAGCAGAAGAAGCAGTAAGGGGTTTGTTTTTCTCATTTCAACGATAACTCCATTTCTATTCATCAGAATTTACATTTTAATGGTCATGAGTACTACGATGTACTTCATTCAAATAATTTCACTTCAATGAGCTTCACTTCAATACACTTCAACCCATTTATGCCATTCCAATTAATATACATAAATACATATCTAAAAATATAGATGTATTCTAACAAAAAAAAGAGATGTTCCTCCTCCTCTACAAGTGATGGGTGACGTAATCGGCATATTCTCGTATCGTGCGTTCATTGCGGCGATAGTACGTCCATTTGCCAATTCGTTCAGACTCTAATAGTCCAGCTTGCTGCATTGTGAGCAAGTAGCTGGAGATAACCGATTGCGCAAGCCCTGTCTTTTTCTGAATATCGCCTACGCATATGCCTGTTGCAAATGATATTCCATACTGAATGTACTTCTCTTCATTGAAATGTTCTTCAGGGTTCTTCAACCATTGAAGAATTTGGGCGCGTGTGTCATTAGACAAAGCTTTGCAAATGAGTAAAGGTTCCATACGTCTTATTATATCTATAATTATAGATTTGTAAATACAATAATTGGCTGAAAAGTCTGTAGATGCTCCGATAACAGTGAAATTTAATATACACACGTCTGAATATATATGCATAAAAAATGATGTTATTTGTCCTCGTAAAAGAATATAATGGATCATATATGTCGAAAAATACAAAAAAAGAACGAGAATTTATAAACAAAAAGGGTGATCGATGCATAGAGGGGGATTTATCTATTTGGCTCTATATAAAGGTATTATCAACTATAATAACTTATCAAGGACATAAAAATATTAAATTGCCATCATATTAACGTGGTGATAAAATAATGAAACAATACAAATGAATAATTATAAATTCATAAAGAGAACGTGTTGATTGCTGTCGATCCTATGCAATGTATGTCGATCACTTTTAAATAGAAAGGTTGCTTCGTATGAAACTGAACGGATTACCTCCCAAGCAAGGCTTATATGATCCACGATTTGAAAAAGATGCATGCGGAATGGGCTTCGTCGCTCATATTAAAGGGCAGAAGTCTCATGATATCGTACGTCAAGCGCTGCAGATGCTGGTGAATATGGAGCATCGCGGCGGTCAAGGAAGCGAACCGAATACAGGCGATGGAGCAGGAATTATGCTGCAAATTCCGCATCGCTTCTTTGCTCGCGAGTTGGAGCAGCAAGGAATTACACTTCCGGAAGCGGGTCAATACGGCGTGGGTATGCTGTTCCTGACGCAGAATGAGCCAGCGAGGGGAGAGCATGAAGCGCGTCTTCGTCGTATCGTTGAGGAGGAGGGGCATCAATTAATCGGATTCCGCACCGTACCGACGAATGGGGAAGGTCTTGGCCAATCCGCACGGGCAGTTCAGCCTTATGTGCGCCAAGTGTTTATCGCACGGAATGCGGATAGCGACAGTGAGCTGGCCTTTGAACGCAAGCTGTACATGATTCGCAAGCGGATGGAGCGGGAAATTCGCTATACCGGTGAAGAGGAAGCGAGCACGTTCTATATTTCGAGCATGTCTTGCCGGAAAATTGTATATAAAGGAATGCTGACCACTGAGCAAGTTGGGCAGTTCTATCTCGATCTGCAGCATGATTTGCTCGAATCTGCGATTGCACTTATTCATTCACGCTTCAGCACGAACACGTTCCCGAGTTGGGAGCGTGCCCATCCGTATCGCTATATGATTCATAATGGTGAAATCAACACGCTTCGCGGCAATGTGAACTGGATGCATGCGCGTCAGACATTGTTCGCATCAGGCGTCTTCGGAGCTGATCTGGAGAAGGTGAAGCCAGTCATTAATGATGATGGTTCAGATACGGGGATGTTCGACAATACGTTTGAATTTCTGTATTTGGCGGGACGTCCGCTATCGCATGTTGCGATGATGATGGTGCCTGAGCCGTGGAACAATCATGACAGCATGGATCCGGCGAAGAAGGCCTTTTACGAGTATCACAGCTGTCTGATGGAGCCTTGGGATGGCCCTGCGGCAATGGCGTTTACTGACGGTGTGCAAATTGTAGCCACCTTGGATCGCAATGGATTGCGCCCATCTCGTTACTGTGTGACGAAGGACGATATGATTGTGCTTAGCTCCGAAGCGGGCGTGCTGGATATTGCGCCAGAGCAGATTGCCTACAAGGATCGACTTCGTCCTGGGCGGATGCTCGTTGTAGATACCGAGCAAGGCTGCATCATTTCCGATGAAGAGGTGAAGGCGCAGATTGCGGCGGAGAACCCGTACCAAGCTTGGCTGGAGGAGCATCTGGTCGGTCTTGAGGATTTGCCGGACGCGCCGGAAGTGCCTGAGCCGAAGCATGAGAATGTGCAGCAGCGCCAGCAGGCATTCGGTTACACCTATGAGGAACTGCGCAAGATTATCGAGCCGATGGCGGCTACTGGTGTAGAGCCGCTTGGATCGATGGGATATGATGCACCGCTCGCGATATTATCTGAACGTCCGCAGCGGCTGTACAATTACTTTAAGCAATTATTTGCACAGGTGACGAACCCGCCTATCGATGCCATTCGCGAGGAGATTGTCACTGCGACGGGCACGACGATCGGGCCTGAGCGGAATCTGTTGCTTCCAGAGCCGGAGAGCTGCCGCCAGATTAAGCTCGATTCTCCCGTGCTCTCCAATGAAGAATTTGCGAAGCTTCGCCATATTCGCAGACCGGGCTTCAAGTCGATCACCATTCCGATCTTGTTCACAGCATCAGAAGGAGCGGCGGGGCTTGAAGCGGCTTTGAAGACGATGTGCGAGGCAGCTGATCGGGTTATCGGCAAGGGACATAATTTAATCATCCTGTCTGATCGTGGCGTTGAGGAGGATCAAGCGGCTATTCCGGCGCTTCTTGCAGTATCCAGCCTTCATCACCATCTCATTCGCCAAGGGACGCGTACGAAGGTAAGCCTATTGCTGGAATCGGGCGAGCCGCGCGAGGTACACCACTATGCACTGCTGCTTGGCTATGGCGTCAGTGTGGTGAACCCATACTTGGTGTTCGAGACGCTGGATGATATGATTCGCCAAGGCATCCTGCACGGCATTACGCATGAGAAGGCAGTTAAGAATTATATGAAGGCCGCGACGAAGGGCGTCGTGAAGATCTTGTCCAAGATGGGAATCTCGACGGTACAGTCTTATCGCGGCGCACAAATTTTTGAAGCAATTGGCTTGAAGCAGGACTTTATCGATCGATACTTTACTTGGACGCCATCCCGAATCGGCGGCATTGGCTTGGAGGAAGTAGCGCAGGAGGCATTGTCTCATCACTATCGTGCTTTCGCCTCACAGCCGGGAAGAGTTACGGAACTGGATTCCGGGGGCGAGTATCAGTGGCGCAAGGACGGGGAGGAGCATCTGTTCAACCCGCAAACCATTCATACCTTGCAGCAAGCTGTACGTACGAACGATTATCGTCTGTTCAAGAAGTATTCGAAGCTGGTGCAAGGGGAGTACAACAGCAGCCGAACCCTTCGTTCGTTGTTCACCTTGAAGCCAATTGGCCCAGCGATTCCATTGGATGAAGTGGAATCCGTCGAAACGATCGTGAAGCGGTTCAAGACGGGAGCGATGTCGTTCGGTTCGATCTCGAAGGAAGCGCACGAGAGCTTGGCTATCGCCATGAATCGGATTGGAGGAAAATCGAACTCCGGTGAAGGCGGAGAGAATCCAGCCCGCTATGTGAAGGATGCGAATGGCGATTCCCGAAGAAGCGCGATCAAGCAGGTGGCATCCGGACGCTTCGGTGTGACATCTCATTATCTCGTTAACGCGGATGAGATCCAGATTAAGATGGCACAGGGAGCTAAGCCGGGAGAAGGCGGACAGCTGCCAGGCCGCAAGGTATATCCATGGGTTGCGGAAGTGCGCGGCTCGACACCAGGAGTGGGCTTGATTTCTCCGCCGCCGCACCATGACATTTACTCGATCGAGGATTTGGCTGAGCTGATCTATGATTTGAAGAATGCGAATCCGCAGGCGCGCATCAACGTGAAGCTCGTCTCGGAGGTCGGTGTTGGAACTATTGCTGCCGGAGTGGCCAAGGGCCGTGCAGATGTCATTCTGGTTAGCGGTTATGACGGTGGAACCGGCGCTTCACCGCAGGGCTCGATCCGTCACACAGGCTTGCCGTGGGAGCTTGGATTGGCGGAGACGCATCAGACCTTGATTCTGAACAACTTGCGCGATCGTATTGTATTGGAAACGGACGGGAAGATGATGACAGGACGCGACCTTGCTATCGCTGCCCTGCTGGGAGCTGAGGAATATGGCTTCTCCACAGCACCGCTTGTGGCGGTCGGCTGTATTATGATGCGAGTATGCCAGCTGGACACATGCCCTGTCGGAGTGGCGACACAAAATCCAGAGCTGCGCAAGAACTTTACAGGCGATCCGCAGCATGTCGTGAACTTTATGCTCTTCATTGCGGAGGAGCTTCGCGAATGGATGGCTGAGCTTGGATTCCGTACGTTGGATGAGATGATTGGGCGTACAGAATGCTTGGGCATGAAGGATGCGCTGGATCATTGGAAGGCGAAGCATCTCGATCTGTCCTCGGTGCTGTACCAGCCTGAGATGCCAGAAGGTTCCTCGCGCATTCAAGTTCGCGCTCAGAACCATGGCTTGGAAGAGACACTCGATATGACAAGGCTCGTTCCCGAAGCGCAGTCTGCGCTGGAATCAGGAATACCTGTCGAAGGGACATTCCCGATATGCAATGTGAATCGTGCGACGGGCACAATATTGGGCAGCGAGGTAACGAGAAGATACGGCGCGGCAGGACTGCCTGAGGATATGATCCGTTACTCGTTTATCGGGTCTGCTGGACAGAGCTTCGGCGCATTTGTTCCACGCGGCATGACGTTGACGGTTGAAGGAGACAGCAACGACTATGTCGGCAAGGGGTTATCAGGCGGTAAAATTATCGTGAAGCCGTCTCCGCAGGCTACTTTTGCAGCAGAGGACAATGTCATTATCGGCAATACGGCATTCTATGGGGCTACAAGCGGTGAAGCCTACATTCGCGGAATTGCTGGCGAACGCTTCGCGGTTCGCAATTCAGGAGTACATGTGGTCGTCGAAGGCGTAGGCGATCATGGCTGTGAATATATGACTGGCGGCTGTGTTGTCGTGCTCGGTAAGACGGGGCGCAACTTCGCAGCAGGTATGTCTGGGGGTATCGCATATGTATGGGATGAGGATCGTACATTCGTGAACCGCTGCAATCTAGAAATGGTGCTGTTGGAGCCGCTTGAAGGAGCGGAAGAAGAGCAGCAGGTGCGAGGTATGATTGAGCGTCATGTGCAAGTAACGGGCAGCACCATTGGGGAACGAATCTTGCAGCAATGGGACAATGGAGCAAGCGAGCAATTCGTCCGTGTCATTCCGAAGGATTATAAGCGCATGATGGAGCAAATTGCGAAGGTAGAGGCGCAGGGAATGACCGGAGAAGCGGCGCTGCTTGCCGCATTTGAAGCGAATATGCGCGATTTATCACGTGCTAGCGGAAACTAAATTATGGTATGATAGCTATGGCCTGCAGTTCGGAACTATCCGGGCGCAGGCCATCGCTTTTTTCAACCTACTTCTACTAGAAATCGTTGGTGATACCATGAAGTTTTCGCCGATGGGGGCGTTCCGCAATTATACGCGGGAGATGAACGTATTTATCTGGGCAAGCATGATTAATTCAACAGGCGGTGCTCTCATGTGGCCGCTCACGACGTTGTTTGTACACATGCAATTAAATCGCTCCTTGGCTGATGCCGGATTCGTCATTCTGATACAAATGCTCGGCGGCGTATTTGGACAGTTCCTTGGCGGGGGATTGTATTATCGGGTAGGAGTGCGACGCCTGCTTGTATGGGCACTGGCGATTACCTCTGTGCTGCAATGCTCGCTCGTGTTCACGGCATATGCCAGCTGGTGGGGATATATCATTACGATGGGGGCGATTGGTCTAGCCAATTCCGTATCGATGCCGGCGATTCAATCTTTTATTGGCTTTCGCTGGTCTGACCGTCGGGACGAATTATTCAATGTGATCTATGTGGCGAACAACATCGGGGTCGCGCTGGGAACAGCATTGAGCGGTGTGCTCGCAGACATTTCGTTTAATTTAACCTTCATGCTGAACGGAGTCACCTCAGCCGGGTTTGCCTTCTTCTTCTATCGCTTCCTGCAAGGCATGCAGGAAGAGGGATCCGTGCAAGAGAATAGTGAGACAAATAACGGACAAGCTCTTGAGAGTCAAGGTACTGGAGCGGCAGTAAATTCTGGCGATAGACAACAGCCTTCAGCTGGAGTGATGCCAGAACAGACACTATGGAATAAGCTAGCCGCTTATCGCATATATTTGTTCATGTCCTTAGGGGCGATGTTCATATGGCTGGCGAATTCCTTGTGGGGAAGCGGGATTGCCCCGCATATTGCAGATCAGGGTATGGTCCTCTCAATGTACAGTCTGCTGTGGACATTGAACGGCGTACTTATCTTTGCAGCTCAGCCGATTACAACATGGATGAAGCGAACCGTAGCGAGACGTGTAACGGATCAGCTGACATGGAGCGGCATCTTTTATGGAGCGGCATATCTCGTCATTTGGATCGTGCCGAACTATGCAGGTTTCGTGCTTGGAATGGCATTGGCAACACTAGGAGAAATGCTTGTATCCCCGGCTGTCCCAGCATTCCTATCCGCTCGGGCTGGTCGTGAGGCCCCATTCTATATGGGGGTTGCAGGAGGAATCAGCTCTATTGGAAGGATGATAGGGCCATATTTGTTGGGCGTTACTTACGATCATAGCGGGCTTGCTGGCGTAGCAGTCATCTCAATCGCGATTGCGGTATTATCGATTATTAGTTTTATCATTCATGCATGGCTTCAACGTCAAGCCAAAGTCCCGGTTCGTCCGCGCTCTTTTCCTTCATCTTCGTAATTTTTGAAGAATACGTATAAAATTCGACAAAAGTAGAACTGAATAGGTACGCTCCTCTCCCCATGATACGACAGTGTACCTGCATCTTATGGGTTATAATAAAGATTGAAATATGGCAATTTGGAACTAAATAAAGAGCTATAGCAGTGGTCATTACAAGATAAGTGAGGTACGGGTTATGGGAGGAATAGGGGAGAATCATAATCTGAAAAGTCAAAATGAAACAAGTCTAGACAATAAACAGACTAAACTAGATATTTTTGACATTTTGACTCAATTGCAAATTGATCTTGAACGATGGCCTGATGTATACCGTCGACCGGAGGCTATACCTGCAATTGAATAGTATGTAGATGAGCATCCTCCATTTGATCAATGGAGGATGTATTGTTTTCTGATGGTTATTTCTTAATTCTGGAAGTTGGCTGCATGGAACGCTCGGCACGCACAAATGCGATGAAGCGCCGCGATTCGTCCTCAGACAGCTCACGTCCATCTACCGTAAGACGGAACCTCTTCATCAAGTCTTCGTCAGACAACTCCAAAGCGTCTGCAAACTCACGAACCTCATGTGTCAAGGTTGTTGTTGGATTGGAGATGCGTCCCACCAAATAATCTATAGATACTCCAAATAAATCCGCTAATTTGGTCAACGTTTCAAAATCAGGCTTGCGGCGATTTTTTTCATAGTGAGAAAGCGCGGCTCGGGTAATACCCAGCAGCTCAGCGAGTCCCTCTTGTGTCCATCCCTTCTGATCTCGAAGATATGATATGCGATTTCCGGTACTCATGCCAACAATTCCTCCCTTGCTAAGACGATACACCCTTTTTGAAACAATATGTCGCAAAAAAATTATAAATTATACAGAAATGAATTGACACGATACAAAATGTATCTTAATCTAAAAGTAGTTCAAGGTTACAAAATGTATCAAAACTATGACTTTAGAACCTCTTTTTCTATTATAGTGTCCCCCCCATATGATGGTCAATTGAAGATAAATCGATTACGTTTCCTCAAGTAGAGAAGCATTATAATCCATCAAAAAGGAGTGAACGACCATCGAACTTCTAACCTTGCTTGAAGTTATCAACCGTAGAAAATGGTTTCTAATCATCACTACCCTTATTGTAACATTGCTTGCGGCATTGTTCATGCAAGTAACTCAAAAACCGACCTATCGCTCTACAGTAAAGATGATTATGAGCAATAGCGGTTCAGATGCAGAAATGACGATGGAAAGAATGAATTTGAATATATCCTTGATGAACACCTTTAAGGAATTAATTAAGACACCTACTATTCTTGGGGCGGTTATACGTGATAATCCAAGCTGGGGCCTGTCAATCAGTGAACTCGCGGATCGCATATCGGTAAGCACGGTGGAGCAAACCCCAGTAATGTCTATAACCGTTCGAGACATCTCAGAATCGAGAGTGATTGACATTATGAATGATGTAACAAGCACGCTAAAAAGACAAGTAGCATTCATCTACAAAATGGACAACATTCTCATTCTCGATGACCCGAATCATCAACAGCGTATGATTCCAGAAGTCGAATCCCATGTATTGCGCAACACAGTGATCGTTGGGGCTGCTTGCTTTATTTTACTCATGTTGTTCGTCAGCATGAAAGATATGACGGGAGATGTTGTGCGAAATGAAGCACGACTGAGGGAACTGGAACTTTCACCTCTCGTGTCCATCGAACCTTGCAAAAGAGGAGATATGTTGACGCAAAAGACAGCGAATACCAAATTGGCGGGTGATAAAAAGAATGTTCCGATATCGACGTAAAATTCAGCTATTAGTGCATATGAAGAAGACGTCTAACATTTCCCAAACGTACCGCGCATTGCGAACGAAGTTGAATTATATGCTAGCCAAGCGAAATGATCGAACGCTTTTGGTGACCTCATCCGTACATGGGGAAGGCAAGACGACGGTAGCTAGCAATTTGGGAATTGCCTTCGCGCTGGAAGGAAAGAAAGTCGTAATCATCGATGCGAATCTGCGCCTGCCAACACTTCACCATGTATTCTCCCTCTCGAAGCGCAGCGGATTAGGCGATTATTTGGAATCTGCGCAATGGTCGGAAGAAATGATACAAGAAAGCTCCATACCTAATTTATTCATACTCCCTGGGAATCCGACGAACAGTGATCCTTCCGAGCTGTTGGGCAGCTCTCAAATGGAATACCTCTTAAGTCATCTTGCAGAACAATTCGATCTGATTCTTATCGATTCGCCCCCCATAACGAAAGTCACGGATGGACTAATATTGTCAGGTTTGTGCGATGCGGTACTGATCGTTGTCAAATCTGGAAAAGTAAAAGCTGCTACGCTCATGAAAGTGAAAGAGGCCATAGAGTGCGTGAGCGGTACGATTATCGGCACTGTACTCAATCAAGTCGAACGGCGCAATTCGTTGAATTCACAGGTAATTGCGATGAAATAGCTGCTCGGGATAGAGACAACTGAACTAATGGAGTGATGGAGTTGAAATTGTGGTGGCTCAAGAAAGGAAGTTTTGCAGTTCTGGATGCAGGATGTATTGCTGTAAGTGTCGGGCTGTCCTATTTGCTTACGATCCCTGCTAACGAAGGACAGATTGGAAATTCGTTCGTGCTCGGGTTCAGCGTGCTTACCATCGTCTGCTGTCTGATCGGCTTCCAGGTGTTCAATTTATATGAACAAGTATGGCGTTATGCAGATAGTAGACATGTGTTGTTAATTGCGTCTGCCGTTACGGCTGGCTGTGGTATGTCTTCGATGATATCTATTCTCCTATGGGGAAATGAGGTGCCATGGGGGTTTATGATCATAACCTATGAGACGGTTCTTCTGTCCGTCGGAGGAATCCGAATTCTGCAAAGGTACAGGCAGAGACGTACGGTGAGCCATCAGCGGGTGAAGCGTCACATTCTCATTATCGGAGCGGGTGATTGCGGGGCGCTAGTGGCCAAA
>Ga0102589_1005084_pt1 | contig 11762 bp, 7 predicted proteins | sample AraplaMF_Col_mLB_FD_76858 | JGI IMG/M metagenome (GOLD analysis project Ga0102589, IMG submission 76858) | Arabidopsis root microbial communities from the University of North Carolina, USA - plate scrape MF_Col_mLB | ecosystem: Host-associated > Plants > Roots > Endosphere | place: USA... | reverse complement strand
CGTGCCGGTGTGCGAGACCTTGAAGGTGCCGTCGACGTCGGCCAGGCGCCAGCCGTAGCCGTAGGCGGAGAAATGGCTGTTGTCCCACTCGCGCATGCGGCGCGAAAGCGGCATCGGCATCTGCGGCGCCCACAGCGCTTCGCGCTGCTCGCGCGACAGCCAGGGCTTCTCGCCTTTGCCCTCGCCCACCGGCTTCAGCCAGTTGCCCACCCAGGCCAGCATGTCGTCGAGGCTGCAGCGGATGCCGCCGGCCGGGTCCATGGTCGTGGCGACGATCACGTCGCCGTCGCTGCGCACCGGGATGTTGCGCTCGCCCTGGCGCATGTGCGGCTGGGCGACGTTGCCGACCTCGTCGCGACGCCACTGGCCGACCTGGCAACGGCGCATGCCCAGCGGTTCGAACACCTCGCGGCGCACGAGTTGCTCGTACGGTGCGCCACCGGCCGCCGCGGCGACTTCGCCGGCAACGATGTAGAGCAGATTGTCGTAGTCGTAGCCGGCGCGGAAGCTGCGCTGCGGCTTCAGATAGCCAAGGCCGTGGATGATGTCGGCGCGGGTGAACGTGTTGGGTTCCGGCCACAGCATCAGGTCGCCGGCGCCGGCGCGCAGGCCGCTGTTGTGGATCAGCAGGTCGCGCACCTGCATCTCGCGGCCGACCCAGGGGTCGTACATGCGGAAGTCCGGCAGCCAGCGCACCACCGGGTCGTCCCAGTGCAGCTTGCCAGCATCGACCAGCCGCGCCAGCGTCGCGGTGGTCATCGACTTGGTGTTGGAGGCGATCTTGAACAGCGTGGCCGAGTCGATCCTGCGGCCTTCGCCTTCGACCAGTTCGCCGGCCGTGCGTGCATAGACGACCTTGCCGTCTTCGACGATGCCCAACGCCAGGCCAGGCAGCCGGTAGCGGGCGACGACCTGGTCGAACACCGCATCGACCTCGGCCTTGGTGGCGCGGCCCTCGTCGGCACGTACGGTAGGCACCACCGCAAGCAGCAGCGCGAGCAGGCCGCACCGCATCACCATCACGTCAGGCTTCATTCCACACCTGTGGCAGTTGTTCGCCGGCCATCATCTCGGCCATGGTCTGGCGGCGGCGGATCACGGCATGGCGGCCGTCGTCGAGCAGTACTTCGGCGATCAGCGGGCGAGAGTTGTAGGTCGACGCCATCGACATACCGTAAGCGCCCGCGCCGCCGATCGACAACAGATCACCGGCCTGGCAGCGCGCCATGGCGCGGCCGCGGGCGAAGGTGTCGCCGGTCTCGCAGACCGGGCCGACGACGTCGTAGCTAGCGGCCTCGCGTTCGTCCAGGTGCAGCGGCACGATGTCGTGCCAGGCCTCGTAGAGCGAGGGACGCAACAGGTCGTTCATCGCCGCATCGACCACCAGGAAGCTGCGGTCGCTACCCGGCTTGACCCGGATCACCCGCGTCAGCAGCACGCCGGCCTCGGCGACCAGGTAGCGGCCGGGCTCCAGCACCAGCGTGCCCTGGAATTCGGCGAACACCGCGCGCACCAGCGCCGCGTACTCCGTGGCCGGAATCGGATGGTCGACGCCCTTGCGGTAGCACACGCCCAGGCCGCCGCCGATGTCGACGCTGGACACCGGATGTCCCGCATCGACCAGCTCGCGGCGGAAGGCTTCCACACGGGTCAGCGCTTCGCGGAACGGCTCGAGGTCCAGGATCTGCGAACCGATGTGGGCATGCAGGCCGTCGAGCAGCACGTTGCTCATCGAGCCGGCGTTGGCGAACCAGCGACGGGCTTCATCGATGGAGACACCGAACTTGTTCTCGGACTTGCCGGTGGAGATCTTTGCGTGGGTACGCGCGTCCACGTCGGGATTGATGCGCGCTGCAGCGCGCGCGCAGACGCCATGCCGCTGCGCCACTTCCTGCAACAGCTGCAGCTCGTCCAGCGACTCGACGTTGAATCGCCACACGCCCACGGCCAGTGCCGAGGCGATCTCCTCGGTGGTCTTGCCGACGCCGGAGAAAACGATGTGCTCGGCTGGAATGCCCGCCAGCAGCGCGCGATTGAGCTCGCCGAGCGAAACGATGTCGGCGCCCACACCGTGGTGCGCCATCAGTTGCAGGATGGCAACGTTGGAATTGGCCTTCACGGCATAGCAGATGCGGTGATCCAGGCCCTGGAATGCCGACTGCAGCCCGGCAATGCGTTGCCGGATTGCGGTCGCGGAGTAGGCATAGAAAGGAGTAGGCAGCCGCGCTGCCAGGGCGTGCAGGTCCACGCCGTCGAAAATGTGCATCGTATGGGTCATTGCCCGGTCAACTGGCGGCGTCATCGACCGCGCGCCGATCGGCACGCGGTCACGCCGGAAAACGGGCGGCCCTGGAGCGGGCCGCCCGTGCATTGCTCAGAACTCGTACGACAGGATGAACTGCGCGTAGCGCGGAGACTGGTACTGGGTCCCGTTCAACCAGGTCTCGCCGACGCTGCCGATGCCGTTCTCTTCCTCGCGGGTTTCATCGCGCTCAAGCACGCGCTGCTGGTTCGTCAGGTTGTACAGGGCAAGCTTGGCGTTGAGCTTGTGCTCGCCGAAGGACTTGCTGTAGGCGATGCTCGCACCCAGCGAATACACCCACGGCAGGCGGTCGTAGGCACCGCGCCTGGACAGGCGGAACACGCGATCGGCCGGATCGTCCGCGTCGCAGTTGGCTTCGCAGATGTAGTGGCTCAGGAACTCCGTGGTGTCGTACGGATTGCCTGCGCCGAACTCGCTGATCGGGCGTCCGGACTGGACATCGAGCGTCGCGCCCACCGACCAGTTGTCCGTGAAGGCATATGCACCGCGGAACTTGAACTGATGGCGATGGTCGTTGGGCAGGTAGCCGTAGCCGCCCTGGGCCACGAACGGGTTGTCGAACGCTTCGGTGCGGCCGCTGTCGGCGAAGTCCGTGTCGGAATTGACCGGGCCTTCGGCGTTGCCCTTGCTGTAGGACAGCGTGTACGACGCGTTGAACGCCCACTTGTCATCCCACGCGCGATCGAGCACGAACTCCAGGGCACGGTAGGTGCGCTTGGCCTTGTCCCAGCCGATCGTGATCGGGTTGCCGTTCTCGTCTTCGCCCAGCAGCCAGCCGGTGCGGGAGGTGTCGATCGTCGTGAACGCGTCGGCTTCGTCGTCGCAGTCGGTATCGGCCCAGATGGTCACGTCCTTGCCGGGATTGGCCATGACGAAACTGTCCATCTCGCAGAAGCCGTTCCAGGTGATCTCCATGTCGTCGATGGCGTCATGCAGCTTGCGGTAGATGCCGCGCACGCCCCAGGACCAGGTCTCGTTCAGCATCGACTGGTAGCCCAGGATGTACTCGTCCTGGTAGACCGGATCCATGTCGGCATCGACCTCGCCACGGAAGTCGCCGACCTGGCCATTGCCCTGCGAGTCGTCCACCGTGCCGATCTCGGCGCCGAGGATCGGCTGCGGAACCTGTTCGCCGGTAGTCGGGTTGGTGAGCGTGGTGAAGCCGTTGAACAGATAGAAGCGGCGTGCATCCAGGAACGGACCGGCCTGCTTGATGTTGATGACGTTGGCCACCGGCAGGAAGTAACGACCGGCGTTGCCGAACAGCTTGGAGCGTCCGTCGCCGACGAAGTCCCACGCAAAGCCGAAGCGCGGCGCGATCATGTCGTCCATCTTGATGTAGCTCTGGCCCTGCGCGTCCTTGTTGTCGAACTTCTCCCAGCGCACGCCGAGGTTCAACATCAGGTTGTCGGTGATCTGCCAGTTGTCTTCCAGGTAATACGCTTCGTTCTCGGTCTCGAACGTGCCCTGGTTGGCGACCTGGCGGGTACGGACGTACGCGGTTGGGCCCGGCGGGATCAGCACGCCGTTGACGCGGCGGCCACCGGGGATGTTGCTGATCTCGTAGCGCAGGCCGTCACCCGGGTAGACGCTGCTGTACTCGGAGGTGTTGTTCTCGTGGTCGGCGCCGAAACGCACGTTGTGGTCGCCCAGGTTCCACTCGAAGTCGATGCGGGCCGCTTCGCGGTCGTCGGAGCGGTCCACCACCGAGGTGTTGGCCGTGCAACCGATGAAGTCGGCGTTGACGCGGCGGTCCTGGACCAGGTTGCAGCTGCTGTCGTTGAGGCTGTTGACCGAGGCGGTGCGCTCGTTCTTGCCGTAGAGCACCTTCATCGACAGGTTGTTGGTCAGGTAGCCGGTGTAGGTCAGCGCCCAGTTGTCGCCACCGCTCTTGTTGAACGTGCGGTTCTGCTGCGCCTCGCGCTGTCCGGTCACGTGGTCGAACGGATAGCTGTCTTCGGTGGTGTCGTTCTTGTCCGAGAACGCAAGCAGTTCCAGCTGGTGGTTGTCGCTGATCTGCCAGTCGAACTTGGTGCCCCAGAAGTCGTTGTTGCCCTGGTCGATGAACAGCGTCGAGCCACCGTCGTTGGTGTTCTGCGAATCGAGGTCGCGCTTCTCGTAGATGCCGAAGAAGAACAGCTTGTCCTTGATGATCGGACCGGACGCCCAGACCGCATACGTGTTCTGGTCGGAGTCGTCGTACTTGCGGATGAGGTCCGGGTGGTCCTCGCCGTCGGACTGGCCGATGCCGTCGATGACGATGTCGGCGCCGGCGTGGAACTCGTTGGTGCCCGAGCGGGTCACGGCGTTGATGACGCCACCGGTGGTGCGGCCAAACTCGACCGAATAACCGCCGGTCTTGATCTGGAATTCCTGCAGGAACGAGAACGGCAGCGACGAGAAGCCGACACGGTTGTAGAAGTCGGTGACGTTCAGGCCGTTGATGTAGACCGAGTTCTCGGCCACCGACGAGCCACCGAACGAAATGCCGCCGAATTCACCACGATTCACGCCCGGGGCCAGGGTGGCCACGTCGGTGATGTCACGCGGCACCGGCAGGCGCGCCACTTCCTGGCGGGTGATGTTGGTGGCCGATTCGGTCGAGGTCACGTCGACCGGCGAGATCACGCGCGAGCCAACGACCTGGACCGTCGCCAGGTTGGTGGCGCCGGCTCCCAGGTTGTAGTTGGTGGCATTGCCCAGGCTGATGTCGACCTCGGCCGCCTGCCCTGCGGGCTCACCGGCGACGCTGGATTCCAGCGTGTAGTGGCCGACCGGCAGGAACGGGAAACGGTAATTGCCCTGCTCGTCCGCGCGCACGGTGCGGGTGAAGCCGGTGGCCGGATTGCGCACCGTGACTTCGGCATTCGGCGTGGTGCGACCCACGAGCGAGCCGTCCGTGTTGGCCGCATGCGCACTTTGCAGCGACAGCGCCGATGACAGGCACATGCCCATGGCTATACACAACGCGGTCCTACGCAACCCTTTACTGTTCATGTCCCCTCCAGCGATGAAAAGTGATGCCTCGCGTGCGCTCAACCGCCCGCAGTGGCGCTCGGCAGTACGTGTGCCTCAAAGGTGTAGTCCCACTGGTCGAAGTAGAGGTTTCCCCCTTGCCACTCCACTTCGCCGCGTTGTGAGTCCACGGTTTCCGATCGGAAATGCTGCTTGCGCGGCACCAGGTCGGTGCCATAGTCGTCGTTGAATGCGATGCGGTAGGCGTCCAGCCCGCCGAGGTAGAACCACTCGACGCCCGGATCGCTGGCGCCCTTGAACTGGCCGGTGGTGACGTCCATCGGCACCCAGCCATACGGCGCCAGGTACATGAAACCCCAGTCGTGCAGGTTGTCGTACTTGCCGTCCGAATAGACCATGCCCGACTGCCAGCGCGCCGGGATGCCGTTGAGGCGCAGCAGCGTCATCAGCAACAGCGTCTGCTGGCCGCAGTCGGCGTGGTCGGAATGCAGCGCGTAGTGGCTGATGTTGGTGATCGTGGAGTACTCGCGGGCGCCGCCCCACGGAATGCTGTCGACCGCCGTAAAGAGCTTCTGCGCGATCCGGTACGGATTCTTTTCGTCGCCGACCACCTTCTTCGAGAACGCACGGATGTCGTCGCTGAAGACGATGTGCGGCGGGCGCTCGGCCAGGTATGGCGCCAGTTCGGCGCTGTTGCCGGTGGCGACGACCTTGGCCGGATCGATCTGGTGGACCTGGCCGAAAATGGTCAGCTCATAGGTCACCGAGAACTTCGTCGGCGTCGCCTTGACCGCCGGCTGCTCCATGTAGACGGTGCGCTGCAGTGTCGATTCCGGCGCGGTGACGTGCTTGGCCGGTGCGCTGGAGACCAGCTGGATGTTCTCCTGCTGCCCGGCAATCGCGCGCGGGTATGGAATCCACGCGCGAACGACTTCGCCGGCCGGAACCGCGTCGGCATTGACGATGATCGACTGGGTGACGCGGACACGGCGCGGGGCGACGCTGCTCTTGCCGGTCGCCCGGGCCTGCGCCAGCGCTTCGTCGTGGTAGGGGTTGGCCGATTCCATCGGCCCGTCGTTGCGGGTCGCTGGCGTCGCGCGCCTGGCCGTCGCCTCCGGACTGACCCGGAACAGGTTGGAGACCGAGCGGCTGAAGTAATAAGGAACACCGTCGATGACCATGTGCTCAAGCTGGTTCGAGGCCTTCCAGCCTGCGAACTCCGCGTCGGTCATGTCCGGGATCAGCTCGCGCAGCTTGGCCTTCGCCTCAGGCTCGGTGATCGGAAAGTCCAGGCGGATGCGCCGCATGCGCTCGCGCTGGAATTCCAGGGCCTGGCGCGCTTCCGCGCTCATGTCGGGCTGGGCCAGCGCGCTGTCGATCGCGGCGTTGGCCTCCTTGAAGTGGCCGGCATCGATGCTCGCCGTCACTGCTTCGACGGTGTCGCCGGCCCGTCCAGCCAGGGCTGCGGAAGTCATCAGCGAAACCCACAGGACTGACACAGCCAGCGCGCGCAGCTTGCGCTTCCGAGGGGTCTTGCGTTCGAGCGAAGGCGAAAGACTGTCCACGTGCAGTCGACCCAAGGGGTGCCGTTTCACGACTGTGTAACATGACTGGAGTACCCGGTCAATAATTTATTCTTGACTAAAGCCAGAAATGAAGTATGTATTCTGACCCAGTCGGCTGCCGCCTTCCGCCCGGTGGCCCAGAGGGGACAAATCAAGATGATTGAAACGGTCTGGCCTTACGCCGCGGTGTTGCTGGTATCGGCGGGCCTGTTTCCGTCCCTCGAGAAGCGCTACGGCTGGCGGCTGTTCTCGGTGCTGCCGCCGATTGTCCTTACTTATCTGTTCGTCACCGCCCTTGCGGTGGCCGGGCTGTGGCAGGCGACGCCGGAAATCACTACGGCGCAGCGGTCGCTGACCGGCCAGTTGCTGCCCGCTCTGCTGTTCCTGCTGATGGTGGGCTGCGACCTGCGCGCCATCGTCAAACTCGGGCCGCGCATGCTGGCGGTGTTCGCCTGCGCCATGCTCAGCATCCTGGCGGCGATAGTCATCGCCTACCTGATCTTCCGTAACGCCCTGCCCGCCGACGGCTGGAAGATGCTGGCGGCGCTGAGCGCGACCTGGACCGGCGGCTCGGCCAACCTGGTCGCGGTGAAACAGTCGATCGGACTTCCCGACAACCTGTTGCCGTCGGTGCTGCTGGCCGATGCGGTCTGTTATTCGGTGTGGGTGATCGTGCTGTTCTCGATCAACCGCTTCGCACCCGCGTTCAACCACTGGACCGGCGCCGACGCGCGAGCGCCGCTGCCGCAGCTGGAGCCGCGCACCACCGGCGAGGCCGGGCCCGGCAGCGTGCTGCTGTGGCTGGGCCTGGCGCTGCTGGTGGGCAACGTCTCGGCGTGGGGGGCGGCATTGCTGCCGGTCGGCGGCTTCCTGACCACGACGGCATGGACGGTGTTGATTGCCACCGTCGTCGGCCTGGTGCTGGCACGCACGAGCCTCGCCCATTCACCCGTGCCGGCGCCGCTGGCCAGTGCCATGCTGGCCTGCCTGGTGGCGGTGCTGGCATCGCAGAGCAATTTCCAGGGCCTCGATACCGCGCCGCTGTTCGTCGTCGTCGGCTTCACGGTGCTGATCGTGCACGTCGCGCTGTTGCTGATGGCCGCGAAGCTGTTCCGCTTCGACCTGCACCTGTGCGGCATCTCCTCGCTTGCCCAGATCGGCGGCATGGCGACCGCGCCGGTACTGGCCGCCACCTATGCCCGCGCGCTCGTGCCGGTGGCGGTGCTGCTGGCGATGCTCGGCCTGGTGCTGGGCACCGGCATTGGATTGGCGATGGCCGGGCTGCTGTCCGGCCTCGCCCCTGTTGCAAGCATCGCGAGCTGATCGCTGATGAAACCTTCGGAATCCGAATCATGCGCCTGCCACTGACCCCTGCCCTCGTCTTATGCCTTGCCACGTGCCTCGCCGGCACGGCATCGCAACCGCTGGCGGCACGCGAAAACGCCTGGAAGATCCCTGCCAGCACGGGCGTGATCGGCATCGACGATGCCCAGCTCGATCCGGCGTTCTGGGTCAGGCAGCTGGCCGACCCGGACCGCGTCATCCTCGACAGCGGTGCGATCGCCGCGCAGAACGCGCGCCTGCACCAGCTCGACAAGAGCATCCATGACCTGGCGGCGCTGCAGGGCACGCTCGACCGCGCGCAGGTCAGCGGCTGGATCGAAGCGCTGTCGCGGCGGCCGTCGAAGCCGCTGTTCGACGAACACGGCAAGCCGGTGGCGACGGCAACGCTTGACGGCGTGGTCGACGCGATCAACCTCGGCGCGATCCCCGAACGCCAGGACACGCGTTATGGCCTGGTCGTGCATCGCGCGGCCCTGCGCACCTTCCCGACCTCGCTGCGCGTGTTCTCGTCGGACGACGACCACGACATCGACCGCTTCCAGGAGAGCGCGCTGTTCCCGGGCGATCCGGTGGTGGTCGCGCACGAAAGCCGCGACGGCAAATGGTGGTTCGTGGTGAGCCCGCGCTACGCCGCCTGGATCGAGAAGCAGTACGTCGCCCTCGGCAGCCAGGAGCAGGTGCTCGGTTACGGCCGCAAGACGCCCTATCGCGTGGTCACCGGCGCCCGCGCCACGACCGTCTACACCCAGGAAGAACCCGGCGTGTCCGAGCTGCAGCTCGACATGGGCGTGCGCGTGCCGGTGCTGTCGGACTGGCCGGTCGGCAAGCCGGTCAACGGCCAGGACGGCTACACCTCGCACGTGATCGAACTGCCGGTGCGCAACGACGACGGCAGCCTGCGTTTCTCGCCGGCACTGCTGCCGCGCCGCGAACCCAGCCAGGACCATTACCTGCCGCTGAGCGGGCGCAACATCATCCAGCAGGGCTTCAAGTTCCTCGGCGAACGCTATGGCTGGGGCCACAGTTACAATGGCCGCGACTGCAGCGGCTTCGTGTCCGAGGTCTATCGCAGCATGGGCGTGGAACTGCCGCGCAACACCAGCGACCAGGCCGTCAGCCCGGCACTCAACCGCATCGCCCTGAGCGACAAGGACAGCCGCGAGAAGCGGCTGCAGATCGCCCGCGAGCTGCAGGTCGGCGACCTGGTCTACATCCCCGGCCACGTGATGATGGTGATCGGCCAGCTCAACGGCGAGCCCTACGTCATCCACGACACCACCGGCCTGAGTTTCGCCGGCGCCGACGGCAAGACCGTGCGCGCCCGGACCAACGGCGTGACGGTGTCACCGCTGACGCCGCTGCTGTTCAACGGCCAGCAGACCTATGTCGACCGCATGACCAACATCCAGCGCATCCGTCCCTGACGAATGCAGTGCAGAGGCAGTGCAAGCGCGCTGCTTCCCCTCCCCAATCCAGCATCCGTGAACCAATGAAAATCACCGATATCCGCTTCGGCATGCTCCGCGTCCCGCTGAAAACGCCCTTCAAGACCGCTTTGCGCACGGTCGAGGCGGTGGAGGACATCGTCGTCTCGGTGCACACCGACACCGGCCACGTCGGCTACGGCGAGGCACCGGCGACGGCGGTCATCACTGGCGACACGCACGGCTCGATCATCGAGGCCATCCGCAAGTTCATCGCCCCGCGCGTGATCGGCCAGGAAGTGGCCAACCTCAACCACATCACCGCGCTGATCCAGTCGGCGCTGGAGAAGAACACCAGTGCCAAGGCGGCGGTCGAGATCGCGGTCTACGACCTGTTCGGCCAGCTCTACGGCGTGCCGCTGTACAAGATGCTCGGCGGCGGCGACCCGGTGATCACCACCGACATCACCATCAGCGTCGATTACATCGACAAGATGGTGGCCGACTCGATCAGCGCGGTCGATCGCGGCTTCGAGTCACTCAAGATCAAGGTCGGCAAAGACATCGGCGTCGACATCGAGCGGGTCAAGGCCATCTACGCCGCGGTCGAGGGCCGTGCCCTGCTGCGCCTGGACGCCAACCAGGGCTGGAGCGCGAAGCAGGCGGTGTACGCGATCAGCATGCTGGAGGATGCAGGCGTGCGGCTTGAGCTGGTCGAGCAGCCGGTCAAGGCCAAGGACTTGGACGGCATGAAGTACGTCACCGAGCGCGTGCACACGCCGATCATGGCCGACGAGAGCGTGTTCGGGCCGACCGAGGTCGTCGACCTGATCCGCATGCGCGCGGCCGATATCATCAACATCAAGCTGATGAAGACCGGCGGCCTGTCCAACGCCATCCGCATCGCCGACATCGCCGAACTCTACGGCGTGGAATGCATGATCGGCTGCATGCTCGAGAGCAGCATCAGCGTCGCCGCCGCGGTGCACCTGGCGGTGGCCAAGTCGAGCGCGATCACCAAGGTCGACCTCGACGGCCCGTCGCTGTGCGCGTTCAATCCGGTCGACGGCGGCGTCAACTTCAACGAGTCCGAGATCTCGGTGACCGATGCGCCGGGCCTGGGCATCCGCGAGATCCGCGGGCTGGTACCCATCGAGGCCTGACAGGCATCATGTGGCCTGACGAGGACCTGCCATGTCGCCATTGCTGAAGATCCGATCCGAACGCGACCAGATGTCCGCCATCGAACGCCGCATCGCCGACTTCCTGCTCGACAATGCCCACCTGCTGCGCGACTACTCCTCGCAGCAGCTGGCCAACGCGCTCGGCATCAGCCAGTCGAGCGTGGTCAAGTTCAGCCAGAAGCTGGGTTACAAGGGCTATCCGGACCTCAAGTACTCGATCGGCCAGGCGGTCGCGCGCGGCGACGGCGGCGACGACAACGTCGCCAGCGAAGTGCGTCGCGACGACCCGCACGCCGCGCTGGCCGAAGACCTGTGGTACCTGAAGGCACAGGCAGAAGCCGAGACGCGGCTGATCAACCCGCCCGAGCGCATCGACGCAATCGCGGCGGCGATCCAGCAGGCCGGCAAGGTCTTCATCATCGGCCTGGGCGAGGACGGCATCCCGGCGCGCGCGTTTGCCACTCGCCTGTCGATGCTGGGCATCCTCACCGTGCACTATGTCGACGCGATCCTGATGCAGGCCGGTGTCTCCAGCGCTGCACCCGGTGATGTGCTGCTGGTGTTCTCCGAGCACGGCAGGCAGCCGGCGCTGTGCCAGATCAGCCGCTTGTTCCGCGAGCGCTTCGGCAAGGTGATTTCGGTCAGCCGGCATACGCCCAATCCGCTGCGCGCACATGCCGATGCGGCGCTGCTGGTGTCCGCCCACGACGAGCGCCGGCATATCGAGCCGCTGCTGTACCAGTGCGCCCTGCAACACCTGCTCGACCTGATCTTCATCCTGCTGTGCGACGGCAGCGAAGACCGCCGCAGCCAGCTCGATTTCAATTTCGAACGCATGCAGGACCTGCTGGACAGCTGAGATGACCCTTCCGATGCGCCAACGCCCCGCACGTGCCCTGCTCTGCCTCGCCACCGTGGTGCTTGCCGGCTGCGCTGGCCTGAAGGG
>Ga0102589_1005083_pt1 | contig 11762 bp, 11 predicted proteins | sample AraplaMF_Col_mLB_FD_76858 | JGI IMG/M metagenome (GOLD analysis project Ga0102589, IMG submission 76858) | Arabidopsis root microbial communities from the University of North Carolina, USA - plate scrape MF_Col_mLB | ecosystem: Host-associated > Plants > Roots > Endosphere | place: USA... | reverse complement strand
TTCTTCATATGTCATATGATCCAGAATATCCTCAAGGTATGTATCTTTATAGCTGTAGTATTTGTCTTCAAAAGCTTCAACAAGTTTTTTCCAAGATTTCAATGTTACTAGAACTGCATTTGTATCTTGTCCATTTAGACTACGTTGATTACGAATAATAAATGATTGTCCCATCTTTTTCACCTCCTACACATAAATCAAGAAATATATGCCAAAGCACTATAAAATATACCAATTATGATTATAGCAAATCGAAATTTGATGAAGTGTGTCCCTTTAAGAGAAAAAATAAAAATATGAAACGTACCTGAATCGCTTGGCGCCCAAGGGATTTGACGTTTCATAAAAAAAAGTTTTTGGCCACCATATAGCTATATGAGAGTTCAAACATGAAACGCATATCGAATTTGTAAAAAAGCCTATAAACCTTGATTTTATTGGTCATTTCATGTTCTTAATGTAAGAGTTGTTGCCATCATATAGCTATAACGTTTCATGTTTTGATATATTTATCGAACGTGTGAAATCCCCATATAAATGTTGTTATATATGGGGTTTTGGGTTAATTTTCAACAAAAAAGTGTTGCCATCATAAAGCTATATTCGTTTCATGTTTTTAAAAATTAGTTGCCACCATACCGCTAAAGCGTTTCATGTTTAAAATCAGGCGTCTACTTCACTTCAAATGCACTTAATCCCCTGGTATATATAGTTTTAGAGAGTATCATTTATTAAAAGATGTTGCCACCATATAGCTATAACATTTCAAATTTTATATATATCTATAGCCATCATGTAACTGTAATGTTGCTATAATAGCAAGGGTTTTGAAATTGTTGTGTATAAAGAATTTCATGCTATTTAGATGAAACCTAATATTTTTGGCCTGTAGTTGCCATCATATAGCTGTATGGTGGCAATTGATTTGTGATATAAGAGACAAGCAGATATAGACTAAAGAGTATGGCCTTCATCTTTGATTACCTAATGACTTTCTTGAATGGGGAGTATAGTGTAAAGTAGTAATTTTACAAATAGACACAGTCTTATATAATTAAATACAAGAACACGATTGATTAAGTAGTATTCCAAGCATCGTACGATGAATCGTTATTATGTGCAGAAGATTCTGGTAACATTTTAAGTTTTGAAATTAGTTGCCACTATATAGCTAGGATATTTCAATTTTTATAGTATATATATCCTGTTGTTATTTTGTTAGGAGGTTTTTTATTTGGAGAAAGTATTGGTGTTGTTTAGTGATGCCCTTTTTCTTGCTGCTCCAATGTATAAAGAGAACAAGCAGCTATGGACAAAGTGGAATAAATATTATGATGAAGTACAAGGAAATCATGACAAATTAGTAACTTCAGCTAATATTTCTCCTTCATTTTCAGCACTTGTTTCTTGGTTAGGTCAGAAACAAGAACAAGGAATTTCGTTATTGCACATATATGCAAATTTAGATAAATATAAAAATGAGCTTCGAAGTGTACTTGATAAGATAATAGAGCAAGAGTTCGAAGGAATGTCAGAAACAGTTGAAATAACTATCTTATCTAATACAGAAGATAAGAAGGTCAAAGAAAAAGAAATGGATATTTCTGATGATTACTATCCTGTAAGTAATGACGCGGTATATTATCAACTACGTGATGGTATAGCAAAAAATCAATTTGAAGAAGATGAATTAGGAGCGGTACCTGTATTACCACTAGACACTAAAAGCACAAGCGGAGTTGCTCAGCTTTCATCACATAAAGATGAAGATCTAAGATTAGTAAACACTAATGAAGCAGAAAGATGGTCAATACTAGTAGATGGTGTTATCAGTAATATGGATGATCTTACAGCTGATTGTCTAGATACAATTACGATACAGTGGCTTAATCAAGCGAAGTCTCCAGATGAGTTTATTGATTTCAGCTACGAGAATGTGTTGGATATGTGTAATATGCCAAAAGCAAGAGCAAACGGTATAGAGTATTATCGTGCAGAAGATAAAATCAAAATTGCTCAACGAATTGCTGCTTTAGCAAGTATCTTTATTTATTTAAATGATGATAATGAAGTAGTCGTTTTAAATGATCGTGCAGAAACTGGTAAGCAATTTGAAATGAAACGTGAAGTAATTAAAAGACTCTTCGTTTTAGATTCTGTAGTTCTTTGGAGAGATAAAAATACCAATGATTACGTAGGTATTGAATCTTGTAGAATAAAACCAGGTAGCTTTTTATCGATGTATTTATACGGTTCTAATAGTACAACAGCGTTATTATCTAAAAAAGCATTGGAGTACAATAGTTATCGACACAAATTCCATAAGCGATTAATTCGGTACTTATCCTGGCAGTGGAGAATTCGCCAACAGTACAGCAATTTACAAAGACCCTATTCAATTGGTGGAGAAAAAGGACTATTGTCTGTAATGGGGATTAATATTGCGAAGGGACGTCCACATCGTATTCGTGAGCAATTAGAAAATGTATTAATAGATTTAGAAAAAGAAAAAGTTATTTCACATTGGGCATACAGTGAGGAACTTGATGAATCCAGGATTGGAGAACGGAATTGGTTTAAAAATTACTACTCTAAATTAGGAATCACCATCTTGCCTCCTAAAGAGTTAATGGATAATATCGGTAGTTTGGTAAAGAAAAAGGTGATTGAAGCTCCGGATAAGCAAGAAAATAATTTAACCATCGATAACGTAAAGCATAGTATTGATGGTTCAGAGGATATGATTAGAGAGAAAATTATGCACCAACATATGCGCAAAAATAGAACAATGCGCGAAATTGCAGATGAGATAGGGTTATCTCCTGCTACGTTATCAAGATTTTGTAATAAGAAAATGAAGCGCATCTCAAATAGCGTCAATAATAAATTAACCAAATGGTATGAAAGGCAAATCATAATTGAGTCTATGTAAGAAAAGAAGCAGGAACCCTCTGAATTTATCAAGACCTAAATTGAAAAAAGTCACAAATAACAATGGCTCAGACATATTAGTCATGTTTAATATGTCTGGGCATTTTATTTAGTAGAAAAAAAGCTATTTGTTCAATTTTGCTTTTCCGCAATGAGGGCAACCATTACCATTATTTCTGTTTGCAATTCTAGACTCCCACTCATGCCCAATTTTGCATACCCACCATACTTTTATATGAGAACCTTTTGTCACATCATTTGGAGTTAAATCTCCATTTTTATAAGGATGCCATTCTTTTGCTAAATAAGGATTTAGTGTCGCTAAATCATTCTCGCCGACTGCAACTCTTTGACCAGAACAATAAGGACAGCCAGTACCGTTTTTCCCCGTTCGTGCACCAACACTAGTTTTCCATTCATGACCTTTGCTTCATAATCATGTTCTTTATCACAAATCCACCATACTTTCTTTCCGGAACCAGTAGTGATTTGATCAGGCGTTAAATGGTTTTTTTTGAAATTCCATTTACTAAGTAACTTTTCATCGTCAACAATGTATCTTTTCTTCATTCCAAAATATTCCTCCTGAGTGAACCAGCAAATGCATATTTTTTAACAATTATACTTTAGTCTTTATTATATTTTTATATATTTCGGCATAAAAAGACAGTGATATTTTCCAAATTCAAATGAAGGAAATAAGTCCAAATAAAAAGTAATGTAGGGATTTCCAGCATTCCAGAAAAATGCACATGTTACCCACATTAATAAAAGAGACAGGGAGGAAGTGCAAATGGTTTCCTGCTTCTTTATAATGTTCATCAGTTTCGATATATTGAGTTAGTTTATTATTAATGTTTTCACTTTCGAGGTGAAAGTATATATTTTCCAGAATATTCAGAAAAATATTGAAACATAACGCTAATAAGATTAATTTTTTGTTTATCTGCTATTATTTTATTATGAGAATATTCCCTTTATTTTTTACGGGATGATGGGGGGGGAAAGAAATGAATGTTCAATTGAAAAGCGGTGAGAAACATACAGAATTACTATACGAATGGTATGCTGTTATCCGTACACGAAACATTGACAAAGCTATTCATCTAAAAGAAGAAGTTGACAAACACATCCATGAATTTCAGCACTTTCCGGATTTATTATTACATTACTCACTTGTGGATTTTCGATATAACTATTTAGTGGACAATTTAGGTATTTCTAAAAATGATTTTGATATTATAGATTCGTTCGTTATACCTACCACAGGCATCTTAGCATACTACTATCATTTTTTCAAAGCAATCTATTATAATGCAACTGGAAATTATATTTTAGGTAAGGATTATTTCTATAAAGCAGAAAATCTTTTACAATATTGCTCTGATAAATTAGAATATGCAGAATTTCATTATATGTTAGGATATTCTTTATATGAAAATTTCCAGTCATTATTAGCTTTAAAAGAAATATCTATAGCTAAAGAAATTTTCTCTCAACATGATAACTGTGAAGTTAATATAGCTTTTTGTAATAATCTTTCGGGATTGTTTTGCACCCATTTACAAGAATTTGAAATGGCAGAAGAATACTACACATCTGCATTAAATACATTTCAAAAGATAGAGGAAGAAACTTTTATCTTAATGGTTCGTCAAAATTTAGCCTTTATGTACTCTGAACAGAATCTCTCTACTTTATCTCTACGATACCTTTCTGAAGTTAATCAAAAAATGTTAAATAACTATAAAGCACTATTTATTGAAGCTAGAGAACGTTTTAAAATTAAAGAAATAGATGTTGCTTCTGAACGCATTGAAAGAGGCATACACATTTGTAAAGGTTTACAAAATGAAGAATATTTACATCACTTTTATATTTTACAAGCTTTTGTCAATAATATCCCTGCTTTAGAAATAGAAAAATTGGTTCAAGCAGGAAATACTTATTTTGAAAAAGAAAACTTATTAGAGTATACTCAAAAGTATCATGAACAGTTAGCACATAAATATTACCAAGAAAAAAATTATTTAAAAGCTAGTGAATATTTTTATTTAGCCAGTAACTTAAAAGAAAAATTAAAAGAAAAACTCTTTGATAAGGAGGGTCAAAAATGAAGAAAATAACACTTATTATAATGGGAATTATAACAACAATAACAATACTGTCTTGTGTACAAGCACCTTCCACAGATTCCAAACAAATCAGTATGGGTATTCAATATCCAGTTGCTGTCCAGTATCAACACGGAAATGGAGGGGGTTGAATCATCCCCTCCATTTTGGATTACATCCTGATATTAAGCTAATAAATAAACTAAAAGACCCACTGCACATATAACACTTCCTACAATTATTAACAAACTAAGAACACCTATCAGTAAATATCCTAAGAAATAAAAACCAATTACTACAAATACTCCGACTACCAAGACCCCTAAAACTTGTAAAATAAATGTTTTCAGTACATACAATATAATTAAAATTACTCCCAATATTATTGTATAATATCCTAATAATTTCAAAGTCTTCAGCCATCGTCTTTCATTAGCTACTGAAACGCTCATCAATTATCACCTCTCTTTATCCTATTTATGAAAAATAAAAAAGAGTGCTTTCTCTAAAAAGTAAGCACTCCATGTTGTCCTTATGCATTTTGTCTATTGGTTCTTCTCATACAAATACTATATTGTAACTTACTCTTGGAGCCATTTGTTTATATCCATATTTCTTTTTATAGGTTTACTTACTGTCTCTTCTTCAATCATTTCTTCCGATTTTTCAATATCAACATCTTCCGGCATATTTTCTTCTTTTGTGCCTCTATTTGATATTTCATTTTCTTTAATTGAAATACCCTCTTCGTGTTTTCTGTATGTTAAAGGTGCTAGGGAAGATACACCTCTTGGTATATCTCCTTGTAGCATCCCTTTTGCACTAAGAAGGTCTTTTGCCATTCCTAGCTTCACTTCTTCACTATCAACGCTTTGTGTTCCGTACAATGAGATAAAATGTTCTAAAACCTTTCTTGTTGCTTCATTTGGGTTTTCTTGAGCATCTATCCAAACGAATAATTCCGGACATCTTTGACGCATTTTTTCTGATAATGGAATTTGAATCGCTTTTGGTTTTGCCATCATAATCACCTATTTTACTTGTTCTTTTTGAAGTGCAATTGAGCTGAATACTGTCATGCCTTTTACATTCATTTCTGTTGCATACTTGGGTTTAATCCATAGTATTTTAATTTTTTTAGAATCACAAATTTCTTTTAAGTCCTCGAAAAGATTTTCTTTTAATTGAATGCTCCCACCACCATAGACAACAACTACGTCTACATCATATTTTAAATCTTGTAATTTAGTTTCCGCAGTATCTAACACTTCATCAGCCAAATTGAACTTTGCTCTTGCTAGAAATTTCTTAGCATCCTCATAATATTTAGGATGCTCTTCTTTTAGATATCCAGCAAACTCTTGTCTTTCTACAGAGAATCCCCATTCATCTTCAAAGTCTTTTTTAGCACGTTCAATCGCATGACCTATACCATGTCTTTCTCCAGAAGAATGGTCATTATCATAATCATATCCTTTAGTAACAACATATTCTGTAGTTCCGTCGCCCACATCTATATGAAGAAGACGTTTCTCACGGAAATATTCACCTGTTATATCTTTCATAGCATACATTTCTTTAAATTCATCAAATAAGTCGTCATTTCTATAGTTACCTTTTCCATCTTCAATCAATGCAAATAGTGCGACCGTTCCTTCTTGTACAACGATAACCTTTTCAAATTTTAAAGTTACATAAATTCTTATATCACCAACAGTAACAGTTACGTGATGACTACTATTTGTAAACCTGTCAGAAAGTTGTTTTGCTTTTTCTTTCGTCCATTCACTGGCTGGTAGAGCTGTAACCATTAAAACATTCACTTCTACATTTGTACCTTCTTCTAAAGAATTCTCTTTTTTAAACATATCTTGAACCGCACGACAAGCAATTGCACTAACTGTTGTCATAATTGTAGTATCTTGTTTATGTTTACCTCGGTTTGATCTAATGTTAAGGTTTTGAAGATCCTCACCTGAACGTATAGCACGTTCCCCAACAAAAACTCTCTGAGCTACTTGACCTTTTAATGCTGACGAATTAACAGCAACATCCATGTTATGAATTAGCCCATACACTAACTCTTCAATTTTTTTATCTTGTGGAACAGGTTCTTTATACACATAACTGTAAGTGTTTGGAAATTTCATCATTTCTCCATTAATCGTAATCTTTTTCTCAGAATTCCCATTGTCATCTTCTACAAAGTAATTTAATTTCATTTATATTACCCCTTTCTAATTGAAAAGAATTCATTTTAAGTTATTTTGATTTATCTTAATTACAATTTTATCTCAAATCATTATTAAATGCAATATAATAAATAAAAATAATTTATTTTAAATCAAAATAAATTATTTTTATTTGAAATAAATTATTGTATTGAACTAGAAGAGGGCTCATGACATTTTTTTAATTCAAAATAAGTTATAATAATTTATTTTGAATTAAAATGTTTTACGTTATTTCCAGAATTCCCACCATTTTTTTTCTTCTTTATTTTGTGATGCTACAATAAGTTGTTTTGTTTCTTGAATTTCTCTAACATGCGTTAACAGTAACGAATCACGTTCATTATATCTGTTCTCTATGCGTTCTAAGCGTTCGGCATTCATTAATTCTATGCGTTCGAGCTGTTGAATTTTCTCTTTCAGTAATATTTGTTCTTGAAGTAATTGTTCTATAAACTCTTTATTAAAAGTTATTGTGTTCTCAGGTAGAACGCCAGGCGTTCTCTTGTTTTCTTCTGAAACAATATTCGCTTTATCTTCAATAAAAGGAACAGATAAAACAACCTTCACAGCACTTTCAATGCTCATTCCAGCTTCTTGGATCAGCTTTTTCATCTGTTCGAGTACTTGAATATCTTTTTGAACAAAAGCACGACTATTTTTTGCACCTTTGACAAAAGAGTAGTTTTCTTGTTCTAAAGCTAAACACCATTTTCTCAGTGTACTGGTTCCTATCTCTAATTGTTCCGCAACTTCTTTTGTCCAAAACGAGCGTTCTTGCAACTGTTCTACCTCCTTAGTTTTTATATAGAACGCTTCCACATTAATTGGTAAAATTCCTACACTTTATAGTTATTTTTTAAATGAAAAGATTCCCCATGCCTCGTTATAAGTTGCTATATTAAATATAAGGCAACTTAATTTCTACAAATATTGATAAGGATAAAATATTAAATTTACAATATAGCTATTAATATTGTAGTTGTTTAGGGAACTATCATGTCTATTTCAAGTTCTTATATACATATTAGACAAGGTATGTAGGTTTTCCCTAAAAAGAGACAGAATTTCCTTTTAAAATTTAAGCCTGATTTAAGATCATCTTATTTATTAATTCTTGTTTTTTAAAAATTAAATTCAATAAAAACATTAGAATTCATTTTTGAACCGTGACTCTTACTCTGACAAGCATTTCAAGATTTCTTCTTAGTAAAATTCAAAGTTAAATCGAGAGTAAATGGTAGAATTTTCAGTTTATACAGAGTGTAAGTTTTATAGATAAATAGATAAGAAAAATAATAAAAAGCTGAGGAAATGAGAGGGTTGTTTGAAGATGTTTATGTAGAAAAATAGAAATTTGAGAAAAGTATATATCAAGACATGACAAATAGCCTTGCTCGTATATGATTTTTTGAGCATGGCTGTAATATAAATATTTTTTTAGATTTACAAATTAGTGATGATTTGTATTCAATTTTTGCAGTATAGGATCAAACTTTGGATCATCAATCCAATTGTGAAAATTGAATTTACTTTCATATTTTTCTTCAAATTCAACGTTAGCGTTACGCTCTTTTCTTTGTTTGGATTTTTCAGCGAACATTTTCATAAAATGAGCGGGATTACTTATTTCAGCTTGATTATATTCAAACCATTCAACGCATTTTTCAAAATCCCATCTTTGATAACGGTCAATTTTTTTCGGCATTCTTAAGGATATAGTATAAGCGTCCGGTTCTGTTAAATTTGTTACTAGTTGACTTGTTATATAGCGATATGTTTTTTTCTGATCTTCACTTAAATATTCATCTATATCTTGGGATCTATCAGTAGTATTTTGTGTATAAGTATTCGATTTTGCTAGTTCTTCAAAATTTAAAATATCTATGCCATTGGATGAAACATTCTGTTCTTCATGGTCAGAGACACTGGCGTTCTTAAAGAGTTTCTTCTTTAAAATTTCAGTGAAAGTAGAGCATACATCAATTGCTACAGCCCATTTTACCTTGAAGTATTCTATAATTTTTAAGTAATTGTTATGTATGGTTAAAATGTAAATCGAAGGAGCAATTTTACCGTGTCTTCGTACTTTAATCTGTTGGCATACTCCTAAATCTTGTAACCAATTAAACACGTAATTAATAATTGGTTTGGAAATACCTGATTTTTTGCTGATATGATCTTGCCTTACTTGGGAATACCCTTCTTGTACCAAATACGATAAAACAGTTTCTAATGCTTCATATTTTCGTTTGGTAAGATAATCCTTTGTAGTAACACCTTCATATTTTAGGACAATATAATCAATATACTTAGTCACTTTCCTTATTGTTTGATTAATAGCCCCAAGTGTTTTAGGTAAGTGTTTAATGCGGCGACTTAAATCGGTCTTTGCTTTACTAAGCAAAAAGTTTTGTAACAACACGAAAAAACCTCCTATTTTTTCCACCACAAATATACAGAAAAATGCTGAAAAAGTAGAGGTTTTTATTCACATTATATATATTAAGTGCTATAATAGACGTAGATAATATATATTTTAATATGGAAAAACCCCCTACTTTCTTAAGGTTTTTAATTGATTCAGCGGCCAAACTGAAAGATCAATTAAAAATGGCTTGTGGTAGGGTTTTTTTATTTATAATAATTTAAACGATAAATTTAATTATGCATTAATTTTATAACTATTAAGGTAGAATATCAATCTAATAATTAGTAATTTTTACTTAAACAACCTGTTTATTGTTTATTTAACTAAATTTGGACATATAAAACATGAACTAAAGGTCTCTAATATTTAGAGGCCTTTAGTTCATGTTGAAGATAATTGGTGAAATTAACGAAGTCTACATGTAATTGATCGTATTTGTATCCAAAAAACCTAAGATATTCAGTCAGCTCTTTTTCTAATCGTTCCTGTTTTTCAGTAGGTAATATAAGAATTTGTTGATGTAACTCTTTTACCTTTGTATATATATCTTGTTTTTTTGCATGTTCGCTTATTGTTAAATATAGTTCTACATTATTAATTATATCTTGTTTATGCTCAATTTTTTCTGTTGGAGATTCACTATTTTGAGTAGGTGTCTCACTAATTCCTATGAGATAATCAGCACTGACATCAAAAATTTGTGCTATTGCAGCAAGAATATTGTAAGGTGGTTCTGATCCTTTCTTTTCCCAATTCGATACAGAAGCTGAACTAAAAGAAGAACCTGCAACTTCGCTTATCCTTTCCCCTAATTCTTTCATTGTCCAACTGCGTTCTTGGCGTAATTTTCGTAAACGTTCGCTAAAAATATTCATATTTTTAATCCTTTCATATAAAATCTTAGCCTAAGTACTTTAAAAGTACTAAAATGAGTAAATAAAACATATCATCCTGTATTAATTGCGGTAATATAAACTATTTATCAGTCTCGGCATGTAATAAAAACTAATTATTTTTATTTTTTAGTAAATTATACTTGTTTTTCACTTTAGAAGTGATGTATACTTATTTTATACTAATTGAGAGGAGGTAATTAACAATAATGTTACTGCATGAACGTAAATCTAAAGATTTCTCTTTAACACTACTTGGTCAAAAGGTTAATATTAAACCTCAAGTTCTTCATGCAATTGAGAAAGGAAAAACAAGCGTTAATTCTGAACGAGCAGAAAAAATAGCTAATTTTTTCAACAAACCAGTAGAATACTTTTTTATACCAACGTATTACAGGGTTCGAGAATAATTTAAAAAGAGTTACTTTGTTTTAATAATGATACAAAGTAACTATATAAGATTAATTATAGTAAAAAATATTAGTAATTTAAATAGAATTAATGATTCAAAAATTGATCTTTGAAAACTGCATAATATGAGGGAGCTGTTAGTCATGTTGAAACGATCGTATCAAATGTTACTCATTGCTATGAGTATGCTTCTAGTTGTTCTGAATTTTGTATTTCCGCTGACGAAAGCGAGTGCTGAAGTCATTAATCGTGAGAGATATGAAATGAAATGGAGTTATAGCCCCATGTACGGGAAAGAACTGCGAACAGAATTACTGAAGAATAAGAATGGGCAAATTGCGTACTGTTTAACGTATGGAAAACTCAGCCCCAATGGCAATGATCTTCCAGAAATGGGGCGCACAGATGATATTGTGTACCGTGTTCTTCTAAATGGTTATCCACAAAAGAGTCCAGAAGAATTAGGGGTTTCCGATTGGAAACAGGCGCATTATGCTACGCAGCTTAGCGTTTGGGCATCATTAGGACAGATTGATATTAACCAAGTTGAACATCGTGATGAAGGTATCGCTAAAGCTGTAAAAGCAATCATTGCTGGGGCAGATGCTAGTCAGAAAACACAAAAACTGTACATGAATGTAACACCAACAGACAATCAAGAAGCAAAATTAAACGGTGAGTACTTTGAGACGACAACCTATCAAGTAGAAAGTAACGCAAAGAACGGTGTATTTGCAGTCCAACTAACTCA
>Ga0102589_1005082_pt1 | contig 11763 bp, 13 predicted proteins | sample AraplaMF_Col_mLB_FD_76858 | JGI IMG/M metagenome (GOLD analysis project Ga0102589, IMG submission 76858) | Arabidopsis root microbial communities from the University of North Carolina, USA - plate scrape MF_Col_mLB | ecosystem: Host-associated > Plants > Roots > Endosphere | place: USA... | reverse complement strand
GAGCGACGGTTCCTTATCTATCGCAAGAATGTCACGTGTCAGTGGAACCGACATCAGCGTAATATAGACAATCATGAGGAACGAGAATAGATTTCTATACCTTAATCCCCCATATTCCATTTTCGTTAAAAACCATGCATCTCGTATGACTTGCACGTATATCATCCTTTCAAGCAATTGGCTAAGTAATCTATGTCTCATCAGTGTTTATACTGTATATATCTTTATACACAGTATACAGTGTGCTTATCGCACTGTCAACACTTTCCACAACACTTTTGATCCATAAATTTTCGTTCCATTTTCAATAAGTTATGTAAACGAATTCATTCCTTTTACAGCAAGGGGCTTCTTATTCCCTATGCAAGAAATCTCTATTCAAGATTTATGGTATTCCAAAGTTTAAACTTAAATGGGTGTGATGTATCGCCTTGACTGCTGATCATAAAACCAACTAAAATCGATAACTATAACTAAACATTAAATTTAATGCACTAAAGATGTAATGTCTTACTGTATACAGACGAAACGGAGGAACCATCTTGACCACCCAACAAAACGACCTTCCTCATCATGCACACAAGGAAAAGCATCCACCAGGCTTATATATTCTGTTCTTCACCGAGATGTGGGAACGGTTCAGTTACTATGGCATGCGAGCGATGCTCGTCCTCTATTTAACTGCAGCATTCATTAGCGGCGGGCTGGGGTTCTCCGAGAGCTCTGCGATCTCTGTCTATGGATTCTTTACTGGCGCCTGTTATTTCACGCCGCTGCTAGGCGGTTATTTAACTGACCGATATCTAGGCCGTCGCAAAGCGATCACGATCGGTGGTATAGCTATTGCACTCGGCAACTTTGCCTTGTTCGCTTCACAGAGTGTTCCCGCCTTGTATAGCGGTCTGGCGCTAATTATTATTGGGAACGGCTTCTTCAAGCCAAATATCTCTACCCTTGTCGGGGATTTGTATCCGAAGAACGACCGACGTATCGACTCGGCCTACACGATTTTCTATATGGGGATTAATGTAGGGTCACTCATCTCTCCACTAATCTGCGGCTATCTTGCCGAGAATTATTTCAAGACGAACATGATGGATACGATCGTATATGGCTACAAATACGGATTCCTTGCATCCAGTATTGGAATGGTTATTGGGCAGATTATTTTCAATACCCTCGCTCCACGTTACCTAGGTGATCTTGGTACGAAGCCTGTAAGTGATATGGCTACCATCAATAAGGGCGGGAAGAAATCCTCTGCCCCATTAACACCAAAAGAGAAGCAGCAGACTACGGTAATCCTGATCATTACCTGCTTCGTGATTTTCTTCTGGGCCGGATTTGAACAAGCTGGCAGCTTGCTCACCTTGTATACGAATCAATTTATCGATAAGACGATCTTCGGCTGGGAGGTTCCTACCGCCTGGTTCCAGTCGATCAATCCGTTGTTCGTCATCCTGCTTGCTCCCGTTGTATCAATGCTCTGGATGAAGCTCTCTCAGCGCAAACGCGGCGACCTTAACATCCCGACGAAAATGGGTCTTGGCATGATCTTACTTGGTGTAGGTTACACCGTATTAATCCTTGCCGTGCTACGTACAGGCAGCGATAGTGAACATATCGTGCAGAAGGCGAACATTCTATTTATTATTGCAACATATTTCTTCCATACGATTGGGGAACTCTTCCTATCCCCTGTTGGGCTATCACTCGTGAACAAGATCGCACCGGTCAAGCTGACTTCGCTGCTCATGGGGGTATGGCTTGCGAGTACGGGGATCGCGAACATCGTCGGTGGACAATTCGCATCCAAGATCAATACACTCGGATACTTCAATGTATTCAGCACAATTGGCGGCCTATCCATTGTTCTCGGTATCATCCTCTTAATGCTATCGAAAACATTAACACGAATGGCCGAATAAAAACCCCACAAAGTGGTGCTTTGACTTCGAAGCGATTCAGGTACTTTGCGGGGACCCCAGAAACTTATATTCGCTAACGCAAAAAGCCGATGAGTTCTTGCAATGCAAGAATTCATCGGCTTTATTACCTTGGAACACTTATTCTTGTCTAGAAACCAAAAATGGCATCAATCACAGGTTTGGTGTGACCACCTGGATAGAGAACATACAGTAGCACATAGACCGCAACGCCTGTAATCGCTGTGAAGAACCAAGTAACAGCCGTGACGCGACCCCATTTGCGGTGCTTCCCGAAATTCTTCTTGAATGCCAAGGTGAGTGTCGTTAGACCGAACACTGCAGCCACTGTTGCAAGCACAATGTGGAAGATCAAGAACACCTGATAATATACTTTCAGATCATCCGGCCCACCCCATGCCGTATTACCAACAAAGATCGTACGTGACATGTAGATGATGAAGAACAACAACGCTGCAATCGCTCCAGCGATCATCGTCTTCTCATGTTCTTTCCGCTTGCCCTTAATAATCTGTACCCAACCAATCGCGACGAGTATCGCACTAATCACAATAAAACTTGTACTAATCGTCGGAAAAATCGTAAAAATATCCACGCAAACCCTCCGTTCTACTCCTCATCACCTTATGCTTTATTCCAATTCTCCGAGCCCATGATCGGTAGTTCGTCCATATCATCGTCCCGGCTTTCTCTTCTTACCCAATGATAGAAGATATAAGCCAGTGCAGATCCGTTCACAATCTCCTGAATGAACTTCATCATGATGCCGCCCACTTGTTGATCTTGCATCGGATCTAAAATATTGAAGAACGTAGGCCCATCGAACAACTCGAGCAGAACCTTCGGATCGCCCGAGAAGCAATATCCCATGGCTTGAGCCCATATATTCGGATCATTATACGTTGCATACATCGGTTCTCCAGCGAAAATAATCAAAGCACAGGCTGGTGTAATTAATACACTATTCACAAAGATATACGCCATCTTACTAACATCCTGCAGCTTACCACCTGGAATCGGGCTGAGAATTGGCCACCACATCATCATCGAGGTAATTAATAATACCACATAATAGATACGATGGACTACAAAATGAAGCATGACATAATCGTGAACAGCGGGAACATGATAGAGCGAGAACAGCGCATTGAACAGCACTGCGGTGAAAATGGGATGCATCAAAAACTTCAATTTATGCAGCTGGCGATAGCGGAATAACGAGCGCCATAGCCACGTTGGAATGCCAAGGATAATGAGCGGCGGCACAATAATATAAGACAATGCCATCGCTAGCATATGGAACGTAAACATCAAATGGCTTAAGAAGCTGATCGGCCCGCCTTGCGCCAAGTAGAATAACACCATACCGGTCATAAAACATATCTTCTGACCTAACCTCGTTGTCCCTTCCTCAGCAAATCGTGTGCGAAGCGGACCAATGATTACAAAATACGCGGCTGTAATCACGATCATCAGCATTAAAAACCAAGGACTCCATAAATCTGAGAAGCTAAAATATTCTAAGCCGAGCATCCCTTGATCCCTCCTTATTAAGTACGGACATTGCCGTCCGTGAGGGACGGGCTTTATCCATGAAAAGAGGGGCAGCAATCACTGCCCCCCTCTACTTATTTTACCACCAAACCCAATATACGGCCATGATGATAGCTGTAAAACCAATTAAGGCTCCGCCAAAAAGGAAAATGATTGGCATCAAATGCCCGCGGTCTTTCATGTGCATCCAGTAAGCCAATTGAACAATGACTTGCAGGACAGCCATCACGATAATGATGATGTACGTAAATGTCTTGTTCACTTCTCCTGCCATCACCGCTGCGAAGGCGATTAAGGTCAGAACAATGGAGAAAATAAATGCTACGATATGTTTTCCAGGTCCCTCGTGGCGATGACGGTGCTTCGCCGAATCAGAAGCGGAATGCTGTGTTGACATTCGTTAGCCCACCTTTCCCATCAAGTAAACAACTGTGAAGATGAATACCCACACGACATCGATAAAGTGCCAGTAGATACCTGCTACATAAATTTTAGGGGCGGTTACGACCGTTAACCCTTTTTTGAAAATTTGAGCAATTAGAATTCCGATCCATACAACCCCGAATGCTACGTGAGCACCGTGGAAACCAACTAGCGTATAGAACGAAGAACTGAATGCGCTTGTCGTAAATTTATGCCCTTCATGCACATACTCGAAGAACTCATAAATTTCTAGACCCAAGAACCCTAGTCCAAGAATAACGGTAACGATCAACCAGTTGATCATTGCTTTCACATTGTGACGATGAAGCGCTTGAGTAGCGAATACGCTCGTCAAACTACTCGTTAAGAGTATGAACGTAGCCAGAGCCACTGTCGGTAATTGGAACAACTCTGTTCCCGGTTTACCTTCTGCGATCTGATCGCGAAGGGCAAGGAACGTCGCGAACAAAGTTCCGAACAATACCGATTCCCCGCCGAGGAACAACCAGAATCCAAGGACTTTGTTGCGTCCTTCCAGGGTCGCCTTCTCCGGCTCATGAGGCAATTGGCCGTCTAAATGTTCTGCGTGCGAACTCATGCTTTAACCCCCTTATCTTCAAGCTCCTCCGGTTCAATATGCCAACCATGATCATCAAATACCGAACGTAAGAACATACCGCCGAATGTAATAACCAAACCGAGAATTGCAACGATATAATTGTTGAACAACATGCCTACGAAGCTGCTTGCGAACTCATCCTTCGCGAACATGAATCCAAATCCTGCGATGAACAATCCAACCGACATCATGAATGGAATAATCGATGGTGAAGGCATATGGATCGAACCAACAGGTTCAGCTGCTGGAACTTCCTTATTACCCGCCATTTTTTCTTTCCAGTAAGCATCCAAACCACGCACGAGCGGCGTTTGTTTGAAGTTATATTCCGGTGCAGGAGAAGGAATCGTCCACTCTAAAGTACGACCATCTACCCAAGGATCGTTTGGTGCATTTTTCGGCTTCGCAGCTGTAACCGCGATGTTGATCAAGAATGCGATCGTACCTACACCCATCAAGAACGCGCCGATGGTGCTGATTAAGTTCATCGTATCAAAACCTTGGTTCGGCAAGTACGTGAACACGCGACGCGGCATCCCCATTAAGCCTAAGAAATGTTGAATGAAGAATGTCATATGGAACCCGATAAAGAATGTCCAGAACGTCAATTGACCGAGCTTCTCGTTCAATACGCGTCCGAACATTTTCGGCCACCAGTAGAACAAACCTGAGAATAGTCCGAATACGAGACCACCGACGATAACGTAATGGAAATGTGCTACGACGAAGTAGGAATCGTGGTACTGGAAGTCAGCTGGCGCAGATGCAAGCATAACCCCTGTGACTCCGCCCATGACGAATGTTGGGATAAATCCAATAGCGAACAAACTTGACGTATTGAATGTTAACTGACCACCCCATAGCGTGAATAACCAGTTAAAGATCTTAATCCCTGTTGGTACGGCAATGAGCATCGTCGCAATCGAGAACAATGCGTTCGCTACAGGTCCTAGACCTGCCGTGAACATGTGATGGGCCCATACCATGAAGCCTAAGAACCCGATAAGAATCGTCGCGAATACCATGGAGCTGTATCCGAACAACCGTTTTCTTGAGAACGTTGAGATAACTTCTGAAATAATACCGAATGCCGGCAAAATCAAGATATATACTTCAGGATGGCCAAAGATCCAGAAGATATGCTCCCATAGCACTGCGTTACCGCCATTGGCGATTTCGAAGAAGTTCGCACCGAATAAGCGGTCAAATGTGAGTAGCACCAAACCTACAGTAATCGCAGGGAATGCGAACAAGATCAATGCTGAAGTAATGAATACCGCCCATGTAAACATCGGCATACGCATGAAGGTCATGCCTGGCGCACGCATGTTAATGATGGTTACGAGGAAGTTAATCCCCCCGAGCAACGTACCGATACCGGCAATCTGCAACCCGATGGAGTAGAAATCAACCCCATGCGTGGTACTGTATGTATTACTTGCAAGGGGCATATATGACGTCCAACCTGCATCTGGTGCTCCGCCAACCAACCAGCTCAAGTTCAAGAGCAAGCCGCCGAAGAAGAATGTCCAGAATCCGAGTGAGTTCAGGAACGGGAACGCTACGTCGCGCGCACCGATCTGAAGCGGAATAATCGCATTCATCAAGGCGAAGATGATCGGCATGACCGCAAGGAAGATCATTGTCGTTCCGTGCATCGTGATCAATTCATTAAATTGCTGTGCGGTTACAAAATCCATTTTCGGCTGCATCAACTGAATCCGAATGAGAATCGCTTCAAGACCGCCGATTAGAAAGAACAATCCGCCGGCGATGAGATACAAAATACCGATCTTTTTATGGTCAACGGTTGTGAGCCAATCCATTAACCCGTGATACCTTTTTACCGAATGAGCCAAGGTTATTGCCTCCCTTACTTCCCGTTGTCATATTGTAATTTATAATTCGCAAGATACTTCGAAATGCCGTCCAATTCTTCTGGTGTTAAAGTAACTTTAGGCATTTTGGAGCCTGGTTTAACTTTCTCAGGATCTTCAATCCATGTCTTCAAGTTCTTTTCAACAGGCGCCTCATCATTCAGTAATACACCAGCAACCGCTTGTTTATTACCAATGCCTGTTAAGTTCGGACCAAGTGTGCCGCCTTTATCCCCTACAGCATGGCAAGAAAGACATTTCTTCTCGAATGTTGCTGCGAGCGCAGGATCTTGAGGCAATACAGCTGGAGCCTTCATTTCTTGAACCCATGCATCGAATTTCGCTTCATCTACTGCTTTGACTTTAAAATCCATCAAGGCATGGGACTGACCGCATAACTCCGCGCATTTCCCGCGGTAAACGCCAGCTTTTGGCGCTTCAAAGTACATCTTATTCGTATTACCTTCAGGGTTGGTATCGATCTTACCGAACAAAGATGGAACCCAGAACGAGTGAAGCACGTCAACCGTGTTTAATTGAAGAGAAATTTTCTTCGTCGTCGGAATTACAAGCTCTTGACCGGTCTTAATTCCGTACTGCGGGTAGTCGAACTCCCACCAGTATTGATGCGAGGTGACCTTCACCTGAATCGCATTCTTATCCTTCGTGTAATCCTGTGCAAACTCAAACACGTACTTGACGGTAGGCACAACAAGAATCACCAATAGGATGATCGGAATTACGGTCCAAATGATCTCCAATTTGTGACTGCCTTCGACTTGTTTCGGTATTTCCGTCTGCCCTGGGCGTCTACGGAAGCGAATGAGCACGTAGGCTAAGATCAAGAACACGATCACGACTACGACGGTCATCATACCAATTGATAATTTCATTAAATCATATTGCTTCTCTGCAATAGGTCCTTGCGGCTGTAACGTCGACAGATCCGCACGGCCGCAAGCCGAAAGTAAAAGCGCCAAACCTGCCAAAATTGGAAGGAGCCGCTTTACTGCATGCCACCGATTCATCATTGATCAACCCCACTTTTTACATTTTCATAGATTGCGACGTTCCCCAAAATAAGCAATCTACGTGCTTTAACACGGATGCTAATCGCTTGTCAATTAACAGTATCACGTAATTAACTATAATTTCCGGGGGAATTTTTGTCAATGTTTATACACCAGTTCACAAATTGTTCTAAAAGTCAGAAAAGGCGCACCACTACGCGTTTTGTATGCGCTTACAATATATTTTCGTTCCGCTTTCATAACACCTAGGCCCCTCCGTTTTGACCCCAAATTCTTCCGTAATCCTCCTCATTACAACACTTTATCGACACATTTCGAGAAAACCTGAAATCGAATTTTACATTATATAGGTATATGCAAATTTCACAAAAAAAACCGCCTGTACGAATGTTTTCATTCGCGCAGGCGGTCTGTATTTGATTAAGACTGTAGTTTTACCAATTCATGTTCAACAATCGTGGTCAGCTCTTCTTCATAGCCTCCCATAATATGGTACTTTCGGATATATTCTTTCACAAACTTACGAGGATCTTTAGGTCGGAAAATACGTGCCATTTCTTTAATGCTTTCCCTTACTTCATTGTGTCCCTTCGTTGCCATGAAAAATTCCCTCCCAAAGCTTTGTAGATCATGCTCCGTTTTAGAGAACGCGGAAAAGATTCACCGTTTCCACATATTACGTTTATTATTGGAAAAACCCTCCTAATGAATATTATATCATAACCTTTCCAAGTTTACAGTGGATTATAAAAATTCCATTTATTGAGGGAAGCGCAAAAAGAACCGCTGCCCTCGTCCCATAAGGACGGACAGCGATTCTAAATTTAATATTAATTAATTAATTAATTTCTCTTGTTTTGAATCGAACGATGCTCAAAATTGCGAAGAGTGCAATCGAGAGAATGATTATTGTCAGAGCAAACCACATATTCACGCCTAATGAATCCACGGCTCCTTTGGCATAAGGCGCAAGACTTGTATACTTCAGCACGACATATTTGGACCATTCCTTAGTGCCTGCCATTAAGCCGAACATGCTGCTGAAGATGTTGATGAAGAGTCCGATTCCGATGGATAATCCAAGGCTTGTCGTAAATACGCCGGCTGCAAAGGATACCGTGAGCAAGAAAATCGAGAAAGGTATGCCATACGATATGGAGACAATCTGATCAATAATGGAACCTTCGCCTACGCCAAAAAATACGGCACCAATCGCAAATCCTGCGACGATCATCACGACATAAGTCAATAAGAACATCCCGATCGCTGCAACATATTTGGACATGAGCACGGAAGCTCGACTCGCTGGACGGATCAATAGCTGCTTAATCGTACCATCCTTGAATTCATCCGTAACAATCTGCGCCCCGATGACAACCCCGAACAGCATAATGATCATCGGCATCATTTGGGATAGTAAGGATAAGAACGTGTAAGCATCCATCTCTTCCGAAGCACCTTTAACGAAGAGCTTAATGACCAGCCCAATTCCGCCCATCAACACGATGATGAACAGGTTAAAGTACAACCCTTGTCTCTTGCTGTTCATCTTCATCCATTCATTCTGAAATAACTTCATAAACATTAACGTTCTCCCCCTTTGGTCAACGACAAGAACATATCTTCGAGCGATTCTTTCTGCGTCGCCACCTGATAGATCCGTACATGATGCTGCGCAAGTTGTGCGATAACATCAGGAATCTGACCCTTCTCCAAATTAACGACAACAATATTCTGTTCGATATTAATAATGTCGTAAGGTTCAAGGAGCTGCTTCGCAAGCACGCGGTCATCCACTTCAATCGCAACCGGCTGCTTTTGATGTGTTAGATCAACGCCTTTAATCGTACGCTCATCGACATATTGACCATTCTGGATAATGACGACACGGTCACACATCAACTCGATTTCGGATAACAAGTGACTGGAGACCACGACGGCAATGTTCTCTTCGGAAGCCAGCTTACGCAAGTAATCGCGCAATTCATGTATCCCTGCTGGATCAAGTCCGTTCGTCGGTTCATCCAAGATGAGAATCGATGGCTCGTGCAGGAGTGCCTGCGCAATCCCTAGACGCTGCCGCATTCCAAGGGAATAGGTTTTCACTTTCTGATGAATCGCCTTCTCCAGATCGACGAGCTTCACTATTTCTTGAATCCGCTCTTTGCTTACCGGCGTTGCGCTCATCCGGGCAAAATGGATCAAATTTTTATACCCTGTCATATATTTGTACAGCTCTGGATTCTCTACAATTGCGCCAACATAGGACACGGCCTTCGATCGTTCTTTACGTACACTATGACCCTCAATGTAGATTTCACCCTTCGTCATCGAGATGAGTCCGAGCATCATGCGGATCGTTGTTGTTTTACCGGAACCGTTCGGACCCAGAAATCCGTAAACTTCGCCGCGCTCAACGGAAAAGGATAAATCGTTAATGATTGTCTTTCCGCCAATTACTTTGCTTACATGTTCGAGCTGAACCACAATATTATCATTAGACATGTTCGTCGACCTCGCTTTAATCAATTTACCTTGCATGAATAATTTCTAACCACAATAGATGTTTTCTCATATTCCAAGTATAAAGCTTCTATTCGATCTGAAACACTGATTTACCTTTCAGAAAAGGATGGTAACCTTACATTTCTGTAATGATTGATTATTTTTCATTTGAACGCCCATCGTGTATATTAAAATTATTGGATATTGCTGCCATGAGCTGCATCATTTAAAGGAGATTATACGTCGTTATGCTGAAAAAGAATACATTGTCCATGGGACTTGAAATGTGGCTGCTCGCCACCATTCTATTCCTTGTTGAGTTCGTTCGCGGTGCGGCACTCATCAGTTTCATTCCGATTTACGGTAAAAATATTCTCTTCATCCCTGTTGCAATGATCGGCGTCGCTGTGACTGCCCATTATTTGACGGATACGGTACTCAAATCTGTGATCGGTTATTTGCTGGATCGATTCTCGATCCGCTTCATTGTTCATACCGGCTTGCTAATTACATGTGCTGGGATGTTTCTATTCCAATATGCCCATACGGCATGGGTTTTCGTTCTGGCTTCAGCTCTTTACGGTATCGGCATCTCTCCCATCTGGATTGTCTGTCTTACCAAAGTGACGGAAGAGAACCGCGCCACGCAAATGGGTTTTCTCTATACGATCTGGCTTGTCGGCATGGGTCTGGGGCCTGTTGTCTGCAATCTTGTTATCGAACATTATCCCATCCTTACCTATTGGATTCTCGTCGCGCTCTCCATCTTGGCATGGGTTCTATCCCTGTTCATGACGAATAAGAAAGTCAATCAAGTCAGGGCCATCCCGTTCCGCGAGCAGCTCATGATTCTGAAGGATCGACTACTGGCTATGAAGCCGCTCTTGCCAGGGATGATTCTGCAGACGACCGGGGCAAGTATGATCGTGCCGATCCTGCCGAGCTTCGCAGAAGAATCGCTGCATCTCACGAATACGGAATATACGCTGCTCCTGCTCTTCGGTGGAGCTTGTACCGTTATCGGATTGATTCCGATGGGACGATTGTCCGATCGGTTCGGCAAGAAATGGTTCCTCGTGCTGGGGTTCTTGATCTTCGCCTTTGCCCTGTTCTCCATCTCTCAAGGTCCTAGCCTTGGCATGGCTTACGTCTGGGCCATTGTACTCGGCATCTCTTACGCTGCCGTGCTTCCTGCATGGAATGCACTGCTGGCACAATATGTCCCTCCGGCGCAGCAAGGGCTCGGTTGGGGGATATTCTCGACAGTCGAAGGCATTGGCGTCATGATTGGTCCGGTGCTTGGTGGTTATCTCGCTTCCGTTATGAGTACACAGCAGGTCGTTCTCATTAGTTCCATTCTTTTCGGGCTCATTGCCCTGTTCTATGTATTCTTTCCATTTCGATTACTTGCACACCAACCTACAAGGAGGAAGTAACCGATGTCTGAGCAAACGCCGCTCTACAGCGATACGGTGAACTGGATCGGTACGACACTTTCCATCACGATTGTTGTTATCATCCTCATCATTTTCTTTATTATTATTAAAGCGACGACGGACGACTCAGACAAACATTCAGAAATGAAGAAGTATGTGGAAGCCCTATTCGGTGGCAGCCCACAAGCTTCTGACAAGCAGAAGGTAGAGGAAGAAGCTCGGTCACGCGAAGCTGAACGGGTGGCCAAGGAGCTCGGACCGTTCGAGGATACATGCCCCGCTTGCCATACCTTGGTGACGGATCGGCATATCGATTGTCCTTCCTGCGGGCTTCGATTGATGTAAGGTGCTTGATGCGTAGCTCTGCAATTA
>Ga0102589_1005081_pt1 | contig 11764 bp, 7 predicted proteins | sample AraplaMF_Col_mLB_FD_76858 | JGI IMG/M metagenome (GOLD analysis project Ga0102589, IMG submission 76858) | Arabidopsis root microbial communities from the University of North Carolina, USA - plate scrape MF_Col_mLB | ecosystem: Host-associated > Plants > Roots > Endosphere | place: USA... | reverse complement strand
CTTGCATCAAGAACTCACAAATATTCATAGCACAGCGCTGCAGCTCACCGCGGGTTAAGGAGACGTTAGCCAAGGATTCAATCGTATTATCTCCCCAAATATTCGTCTCTGCACCGTAGTTACTCACAACCATATACAGATCGTTTTGTGCACGGACCATCATATTCGTAAGTTTCCGATCCGCAGGCCCTCCATGAACAACATCATTCATGATCGCCCACCAATCCGTCATCACGATGCCTTTGAAACCCCATTCCCCACGCAGAATTGTGGTGTTCATATCATAACTCGACGCAGCCCAATGCCCGTTAATAGGATTGTAGGAGGTCATGATCGAATTTGCGCCACCCTGTTTGACTGCGATTTCGAATCCTCTCAGATAAATCTCCCGGAGAGCGCGTTCAGATACGACGGCATTTACCTTGCTGCGGTGCTTCTCCTGGTTATTGCAGGCGAAATGCTTCAACGTGCCATTCGAGCCGCCTTTCATAATACCGCGCGTGCACGCTGCAGCGAACATCCCGGAAATGAGCGGATCTTCCGAGAAATACTCAAAATTACGCCCATTCAGCGGGCTGCGCCGAATATTTAATCCCGGTCCAAGCAAGGCGTCGATGTTATTGCTTAATAATTCTTGGCCTTCCATGACGTAAAGTTCTTCGACCAATTCGGTGTTCCATGTTGCAGCAAGCAAGGTTCCAATGGCTACTTGCGTCGCCTTCTGACCGCTATCCATCCGAATCCCAGACGGACCGTCCGCCGTACAGGCAACCGGAATGCCGTAACGGAGCAAGGGATCACTTACACCCCCGAAGGCTGAAGCCGTACCCGGTGTGACGAGCGGACTGCTCATACCTTCTCCTCTGACGATGGCGGCAAGATCCTCATCGCTAAGCTGAGCGATAAAAGCTTCCATGCTCACTTTCTGGTCATAAACGTCTCTTAACGTATATCCTTGGTTTCCCGTCTGCTCCAGCGTCTTAGGAAGATTCTGCTCAATCCGTTCCGCCATCGAAACCTTGCGTGTCGACACCTCTGCATAGGTAAGTTCATAGGTACCGTCTTCATTCCGAGTGCCCGGTTTCATTCGCGTAAAGCTTTCCGTTGGCGCCATCGCCTCTTGCAGCTGTTCTACAACTTGAAGGGTCTCCACGATATATCCTTTTTGTCCTTCAACGTCGATTTCAACGACATTCTTGACACTATTCCCCACGTACAGGTGATACGTTCCGGCTTCCAACACATAGGCGGAAGGATGCCCTGTCACTCCGACGTCATCATAAGAAGCCATCGCATGAATAGGGAAACTCACGTTAAGACGCTGCGATTCGCCCGGCTGAAGCTCCTTCGTCTTTACGAATGCTGCCAAGACTCTTGCCGGTTGGCCCAGCTTCCCTTGCGGCGCTTCATAATAAACTTGAACGACCTCTTTACCTGCAAATTCGGCTCCCGTATTTTGCACGATTACGCCAATTTCAATGTATTGTTTTCCCTCTTTGACTGTCAGCTTGGCTTCCTCAGGTGTTATGCTAAATACGGTGTAAGATAAGCCATAACCAAATTCAAACTGGACCTTTTTGGGTAGAAACGTTTCGAAAAAACGGTAACCGACGTAGATATCTTCTTCATACACGCTTCTTAGCTCATGGCCGTAGTTGCGAGTTGAAGGATAATCGTCGATCGAATACGCAATCGTATCCGTTAATTTACCGCTCGGTGTCACGTCACCAGCCAGCACGTCTGCAATAGCATTGCCGCCTTCCATGCCGCCATGCCACGCGTAAATCACGCATGAAATCGGGTGCACATAGCTGGCATCGTTCATCCAGCTCATATCAATAATATTCGATACGTTGAGTACAACGGCCGTTTGTTCAAAATGTGTGGTCACCCGCTGCAGCATTGCTTTTTCTTCTGCCGTCAACTGGTAACTTCCCGGCGCATCAGCGTTATCCTGATCTTCTCCTGCCGTACGTCCGATCACAATGATCGCCTGGTCGGATTTGTTTCTTGCTTCCTTCACTAGCTCATCGGTTAGAGGCATCTCCTTCTGGTGCCACGGCTCAGCCGCCCAACCGCCTCCGCCATTATCGAATGGATTCTGCTCAATCCATGTCTCATATACCGCTGCTAAATCTTCATTGACGGTGATATTCTCCTTACTCCGAAGGCCGTCTAACAGATTGGTTGTATGGGTAACATGGACACTTCCGCCAGAACCTGTACCGCTGCGATAATAATTTACCTGAGTCCTACCGAAAATCGAAACGTTTCGCTTAACGGGAAAAAAATTCCCTTCATTCTTTAGCAACACAGCACCTTCTGCGGCTACTTTTCTGCTAAATTCAGCAAAGCCTTCTAATGGAACTCCAAATTTTTGGTTTTTCAATACATTCCCTCCACGATATTAATTAATTTATTACACTTATAGATTACTTTCATTCGTCCTAGTATCATAGTAACAAATCTATAGACAAATATGGAAGGAAAACATCGCTGAAATTCAATGATTTACGGAAATATTCTTGTTAAAAATAAAAACCCGACCTCATGGTCAGGTTCCTATCATTCCGTTCTCTTCATTTTTTGCAATATATAATCGATACGATTCGATAATAGGCAGCTCCGGGCATTCACCTCGTCTCCACACAAAAGAAAAACCCGAACTCATACGGTCGGGTTAGATTTGGTGCGAGCGAGGGGAATGTTCATATCCCTCGTAAGGCTATTTTTTCAGAATCGCAAAACCTTTCTTCAGGTTCAAATCTTTGAACATTTGATCAAACTTCTTGCCATCAGCTGATTGAGGGTCAAACGGGTTAGATTGAGGTGTTGTTAACACATATACCATACCATTTGCCTCAGCTAGGGTACCTCCGATTTGGCTCTTGTCATCATCCGATAGCTTGTTCCAATCGTTCTGTGCGAAGACAGAGATGGTAATTAGCGTTTGGGAATCTTTTTTATCCTTCGTTGTGTAGTCAAAGTAAACGACATGCTTGGCCGAAGGGAACATGCTGTCGGACTTCTCATCGTGTACCTTATAGTTGCCATTCCAAGAAGCAGGTAGTTCTACGCTGAAGTTTGCTTCTGAATTTTTGTAAACCGTGCTTTTCACCGTATCCTTAGACGAATTCGATTCTTTCTTAGGCTGCTCTATTTTGACGTTAAACAGCTCCCATTTGCCCTGGTTCCACTTCCAATCGGAGGTAACGTAAGCGATTGTATCCGAAGCGGTTGTTCCAACTCTCTCAACCCCTTGCAACGTGTAGGCGCCTTTTTTGTTCAAAGCGATGGGTTTCAGCTGAATGAAGGCATTTCCCTGCACGCCTATCTTACCTTTAGCAAGTCCCGGCTGTGGAAGTTCTGAAGGCTTGTTGTTTTTCAGCGTGTACATATGGCTGGTTTTATAACCGCCGCTTCCGCCTGTATCGGCAGTAACCATAATATCAGCCACTTTATCATGGGTAAGATCCGGAACTAGGAGCTGAGGAGAATACCCGCCGTCATGGAGCGAAATAGAGGTCGTTTTCTTTGACTTCCCATCATTAATGACAAGCAGCAATTCCTCATTATATATATCGCTTGCCTTTTCCTTCTGGCCATAGAGCGTGATAATGTCCGCTTTTTTGTCACCGGTCACGTCGACTTGTTTTTGCACCAGCTTATGCATGTTGGATGGAAGTTTAAAGCTATTATTGCTTGCGGCCATAGCGGTTCCGCTAAGTACGAGCGATGCGACCATCGTACTTGTAAGGATTTTTTTGAAGTTCATGTTGATTCCTGCTTTCTTTTTAGGTTGATGAGATGTTCTCATCTTGATACAGGACAGACGTTACAGCGGGTTCAAAAAGTTTTACTTGTAAAAATTCCCTGCTCAACTTAATCATCCATTAACAAATGGAAGATATACTATTCATACAGCAACATCCACTTCATTCATCAAAGAAAGGAACTCACCATATGGGGATTCATACGTATTTCCAATCACTAACGGATTTAGAGCGAATTATTCGATGCCCGGGTAAGTTCAAGTTTCAGGCGCATAGCGTATCCGAGCATTCTTGGAAGGTTGTTCAATATGCCAAAACCTTGGCAGATATTGAAGAAAGCAACGGCGCCACTGTCGATTGGAAGAAGCTATATGAAATCACGAGCAGTCATGATTACGGGGAAATTTTCATTGGCGATATCAAGACTCCCGTGAAACACCATTCCCTGGAGCTTCGAGCGATGCTGCAGCAAGTCGAAGAAGGCATGGTTGCGCATTTCATTGAGGAGCATATTCCGGATGAATTCAAACCCATCTTCCGCAGACAGCTGCGCGAAGGCAAAGACGATTCCTTGGAAGGGCTCATCCTAGAGGTTGCCGATAAAATGGATCAGGTCTATGAAGCTTTTGCAGAGCTCCAGCGAGGAAATACTGAGAAAGAATTTATCGTGATGTACCGTACTGCGCTCATCAAAATCAAAGGAATCAAGCTTCATTGCGTCGATTATTTCCTGCAGCATATTCTACCCGATTTGGTTCGTGAAGGAACACGATCTCCGATTGACATCGAAGGCATTACGAATGAGGCGTTATCCTCTTAGCTGACTTCCAGCCCCTCTTTCGTCTCCACGTTTTATGGCCTACCCAAGAGAATTCAATGCAAATAAGCCAGCCTCATAAGGCTGGCTTATTCATATATCCACATCATGCAATCCAAATGATGCTGATCCTACAACTTATTCAATGATTAACCCATAAGCTGAAATTCGCTTAATTCTCCGTGCCACCAACATCGACACCAGATAAGCCATGATGACCAATCCAACACAAAGGAAGAAGATCAATGGCGCCTTCACCACGAGGCTGGGCACATGAAACAATTGTAAAAATCCTAACGGAGTTAATGAAATCCCGATTTGATACAGCTGTTGTCCATATCGAATATGTTTCGCCCTTTTCATTTGACCAATCACAACCGTATTAGGAATCACCACTTCCTGATCTTCTCCCACCAGCCTATAAGCAGATCCATAATTGAAAATGATATTGATATGCCCCAGCGGCATAATAATATCTTCTCTGTTATCATCAGCGAGAAAGTCGAAGTCTACGACCCAGATATAGTCCACTATCATATGCAAGGCATCTATAGGCTCAAAGGTTCGATTCATCGTATGCATCTCCTTCTAAAAAGACTCCTGGTGATATTTTTCTTTTGTCCAAGACACATAGGCTTCTACGCGTACAATCACAGTTTTGATGTCACCTCTTACTTTACCTCTATTCCGAGAATGACTAGCAAACGCTCATATTGATGCATTCGTTGTTAATGTCCACACAACTTGTACATGATTACACTATTATATCTAAATGAAGCACGACACAAACAAGCACAAATCTGAACATTGGGTTGGTGATATGCCTATGATCTATACAGCTCTTGGGGATTCCATTACATTTGGGAAAGATGCCTCCTCCATGGTAAATGCTTATCCTCGATTGATAGTATCTGCATTAAACACACGCTCACGTAAGGTTACTGGGTATGTTCTGGCTCGGTCTGGTTGGAGCAGCAATAATTTATTAGACGCAGTGTTAGTGCGAGGCGCCTCAATGATTCATCAATCGGATGTGGTTTCTATATGGATCGGAGGAGTAGATTTAGCGAATGCCGCAATTTCTTCCCTTAGAAGTCAATCCCCCTTACCTGCCAAACAACTTGCAACCAACTATAGTCGAAATTTAGGCTCACTTCTCACTCTGATCAAAAAAAGAAGCCGTGCCCGAATCATTTGCTGTACGCAGTACAATCCATTTCCGAACAGCCCTCTAGCAGTCGAGTCGATCAGCCAATTTAATCGTATCATACAAGACTCAGCCCGTCGTTATGATGCCACGGTAGCCCCTGCTCATATGTGGTTTGAAGGAAACCAGGCCAATCTTATCTATGGATATCGCAACGGAAAAATTGAAGATGCATTAAGCGGATCTCTGCCCATTCACCCAAATGATCGGGGGCATCGCCTGATTGCAACGAGATTGAGCCCATATCTTATCCCCGTAAGGTAATCACTATTCGCCGTGCGGGCTGAACTCAGGGTTCTAACCGCTTAGTTGCTTATTTATGTACCCTCATCTTCAACAATACCGTTGTCCCATTTTACAAAAGAAGAAAGTGCACCCCTAGAATTTCATCGATTAACCAAATCGGCTTTACCAAATGAATATTCTGGAAGGTGCACTTTTGTCCATTTGAAAATGGTATTTATTATTACATGTTAAAGGTAGTCATAAAACGATTAATAATTGCTGCGACTTCAGCACGTGATACAGCACCCGTCGGATCCAGCATGCCATTACCCTTACCAGAAAGTAACTGGTTGCTTACGGACCACTTCATGGCATCAACTGCCCAAGCTGAGATTTTCTTCGCATCTGTGAAAGCGACTAATGACTGGCTAGCGTTAACATTCAATTGGTTTGCTTTTGCATAATTGAAGAGCATCTGTACAAGTTGTTCACGAGTAATCGGTTGATCTGGAGCAAAGTGACTACTATCAACCCCATGGACAATGTTATTCTGACTTGCCCAAGCTACCGCATCACTGTAATAGGCATTCGTATTAACATCTTTGAAGTGACTTGACCCTACTTCTGGTTTGCCAGCTAAACGGTGCATAACCGTGACCAGCATACCACGAGTCATAGTTTGGTTCGGGCTAAACGTATTTGGCGCGGTACCCGTGAACAATCCATGCTCCACAACATAGTTAATGGATGAAACCGCCCAGTGATTCGAAACATCACTAAAAGTAACAACAGGTTTAGCAGGCTCAGTTGGCTTCTGAGGTTGCTCCGGAAGCTTCTCGAAAGTCACAACAACTTGATCAGAAGATTTCATACCTGTCAATTGAGTGAGTGCTCCCTTAGATATCCCATTGATCGTAACATCTTTAACCTGGTAACCTTTATCAGGTGTTATTGTAATATTGCCATTCGAATCAGCAGTAACTGTCCCTCCACCACCTGAGACAGACGCATTCGGCTTGCTAGAGTTGTTGCCTGATGACGAGCTATTGCCTGACGAATTGTTGTCCGACGAGTTGTTAGAAGGGTTGGCTCTAACGATAAAGGTGTACGGTTTATCTACGCTGTGATCCCCGCGAGAGATCGTTGCAGTTAGTGTGATACTCATATCCCCCATGTCAGAGGATGGACGTGTAACAACCGCGGTGTTGTTGTCGATGCGAATGACATTTGTATTACTGCTCTTCCATTCAATCTGTGTACCATGCAATCCTTCAGAAGGAAGGGGAATGTTAGTGGTAATCGCACTTGTATCACCAAGTGTTGAAGTTACACTAGTAATCGTATCGTTAACTGCCTGCTCATCACTGAGTGCGGTGACATCAACAAAGATCGGGTTGGAATAAAACCACAATCCTGTATAGTTACGGTCATTAATATTATTGAAGCGTTCCTCGTTCTGCTCCTGCGTGTCACTACCCCTATCAAATGATTGATCTTGTAAAGGCTCTCCGCTAGCTGTAAAGCCTGCTACGTCTGTACCCAGATTCGTACCGCGCAAACGATAATAACGGTTTGTATCCGCAGGCACCTTATAAGAGACAGTATAATAGCCTTCGGCATCGGGTTGTCCCCAATCTTCTTGGGTAAAGCGTTTAATGACTTTCGTCGTGGCATTGGTTGTATTGCTGGCATATTGACTTTCATCGAGCTTACCAGTCACTTCTCCAGAGATTAGATCGACATGATCTACTTTGGTATCATTAGTGACTGAGGTATTATGCGGGCTGATTGGTGCGTAATTGTTGTGCTCTGGGCTCTTAAAGCGAATGCTGATTGTTGTAAGATCCCCTTCGGTTACCTGTAGGTTCTCGCCCATTTCAGCTTGAGCGCCATTTCCAGTGGCTTTGAAGTCAAGCGCATTGATAAGATCGCCATAAACCGCATAAGATTTACCTGAACGCATACCCTCAACAATATCTTTGAAAGTATTACCCTCGACCCAAGTATTGTTTCGCGAGTACTCGCTAGGCCAGTAACCGCTTGAATAACTCCGATTGCTGCTCACCTTAAAATGAAAGTCGGAATTTGTGAAGTTCCAGAAGTGGCGACCTTCACCAAGCATGGCATCCCACATTCCGCCGACCTTTGCGACCATGACATCAGCTCCGCCGTATACGTCAGCTAATTCCGATCTATTCCCACCGGCTGCCATTTGGTTACCCGGCAACCCTTCCATGCCAAACACAATTTCAGGAGCAATATCATTCATCTTACGAATGTCTTCGATAGTGACAACACCCGTACTGCTGCCGTTATGTCTAGACGGATGGTTAAGCAATACATAACTCTCCGGGTAATTCGTTTTCAGCCATTCAATGGCTTCAAATGTTTTATTTTTATCGAGTTTCAACGTATTCTTATCAAGTCTCGGTCCCCAAAGAGCATCCTCATTTGAATGAAACATACCTGGAGTTGTATCGTAGCTGTACAACCATTCGAATTGATGAATAGCATCGATAGGTACTTCATTACTTTTGGAATCAATAATACCAACAGAACCATGATCCAAACCCATCATGTCCCATTCGAAGCCAGAATAAATGGATTTACCTACGTATTTTCCAGTAGATTGGAGCGCTGCAAGCTTGTCCTGCTGTTCTTTAATCGCTTCCCAACGTGCAGTAGGCTTACTGTTACCATCTGGATCTCGCGGTGAATCGCGCAGATGATCAGATAGCACGATGAAATCAAAGGGATTGCCGTACGTCAGTGATGTGACTGTTTCTACAGGCTTATTGTCAAGATCCTCTCGAAACGCAGCGTCGAGTACATTTTCCAATTTCATAAAAGATTCGGATGCATCTGCCGATTGTATGGTGTGGGTATGGTACTCACCAGACATCCATCTTCCTGTTGAATTGGTGGAAGGTGCGTTCTCTGTTGCAGACACCGTCGCCATACTCTGTGCGAACATGAAAAAGGCGAATGAGGTACAAATTAAAGACTTCAGCTTGCTGTTCATGTAGTTATAATCCCCTTCGAATACATTATGATATCGATTTAAGTATATAGATGAACTGTAAATTTACATGTTAAAGAGTTGCAGTAATTTGTAAAAATATCGCTTGGGAGCACAACCTTCTATAACTTGTAGACTTTTCGTCTACAGGATAATCAAAAAATAGACTTCTATTTCTCTGATGTCTACAATCCGTCTACAATTCCGAGCAAATCAAAAGCCCGACCGCGTGAGGTCGGGCTTTTCATGGTGGAGGCGAACCGCGGATGAGCAAATCCACAATTCGCCGCCGCGTGTTACTTAAATTACTTGATGATATGGTCTGCACTAACATTCGACACTATCGATTTTGCGGGTTAACTATTATTGCTTAGCTTCAACGAATTGTATTAGCTTTGTCAACGCACTTGAGTAAATTGAGTCTTGTCTATGAACAAACCATACCTGCAAATCTCGGTACTCTTCAGGCAAGCGGTGGGAAGCAATCATGCCCTTCTCTTCCGCCTTGGCAATCGATGATCGTGGTAGCATAGACACACCGAGCCCAGCGGAAACCCCATCTAGAATAACTGCTAATGTGCCAAATTCCATAATCTGATATGTGGTCAGGCCAGTCCCTCTCAGAAAACTCTCCGCTTTTGCCCGATGCGTACATCCAACATCGAAGAACAACATCGGCTTCGAAAGCAACTCGTGCATATCGCTTTTTCCCGGCTCCGAGATTAGCACCAACTCCTCTTCAAAAGCCGCGACATGTTCTATATCTGGATGGTCAATTGGTCCATAGACAAAAGCCCCATCAAGCTCGTAATCCAGCACCTTTTGTAAGAGAGCATGTGTCACACCCGTAATGAGCGATACATTAACATCCGGATATCGTGATTGATATTCGGCCAATAGAGGCGTCAGATGAATGACCGCAGTCGTTTCAATGGAACCTATCCGAAGAGGCCCTGATGGATGGTCCGAGTATTGTGTAGATTTCACTGCCTCGTCTATCAGAATCAGTATTTTATCCGCATATCCCAGTAAATTCTCGCCAGCCGGCGTTAGCGTCATCCCTCGATTGGATCGCCGAAAAAGAGGTGTTTTCAACTGCGCCTCAAGATACTGAATTCGGTTCGTCACATTAGACTGTACATAGTTCAACATTTGCGCAGCCTTGGTTATGCTCCCCTCTCGAGCTACAGCTTGAAATATTCTTAAATCTCCACTTTCCATTTCTATGTCACCTGCTTGGTATGATCATTTATGATACTCACATTCGGTTTTGTTCATTTTACTGTATGATTCCCACTCTGTACAATTCACAATAGATTCATCGAAATACGACTTACTGGAGGAATTAGGATGAAAGCAATCGTACATGCTAGGATGAACGGCTTGAAGGGCTTGACATATGAAGACGTTAGTGACAAACAACCGGGCTTCGGCGAAGTAAAAGTAAGGCTGAAAACTGCAGGGTTGAATCATCGAGATTTATTTCTCATGGCCGATCGAACAAATAAGGATGCTCCCCTGATTATGGGTTCTGACGGCGCGGGTAGAATTGAAGCGGTTGGTGAAGGCGTAACAAACCTTACAGTAGGTACCGATGTAATCATTAATCCGTGTATCGGATGGGAAATTACCCACGATGTCCCGACCCTTCCAGCCATAGTGGGCGGTCCTTCGGATGGTACATTCGCCGAGTCTATCATCATCCCTGCGCAAAATGCCGTCAGCAAACCAGCTTACTTGTCTTGGGAAGAAGCTGGCGTGTTGCCCTTGTCTGCCTTGACGGCCTATCGGGCTTTGTTCACGAGAGGTCGCTTACAGCAAGGCGAACATATCCTTATTCCGGGTATTGGTGGCGGAGTGGCGACCTATGCCATGCTTATGGCTTCAGCGGCGGGTGCACGAGTCAGTGTCACATCTCGCAGTGAATCAAAAAGGCAAGCTGCTCTTGCACATGGGGCATCCCATGCCTTTGACAGTCATAGCGATTGGAAGGAAAGTATGAAAGGAGAAACAGTGGATCTCATTCTGGACAGTATCGGGCCAGCGACGTTCCAACACTACTTCGATGTCATTAAGCCGAATGGCCGTATCGTAACATTTGGCGCAAGCTCAGGAGATCGAATAGAATTAGCAGCTCGATCCATATTTTACCCCCAAATCAGTATCATCGGCACCTCAATGGGAAGCAGTGAAGAGTTCATTGCGATGCTTCAATTTATGGAACGCCACTCGATACGCCCTATCATTGATCGTGTCTATCCTTTACAAGACACCCTTCAAGCCTTTCAGCGAATGCAACAGGGAGAGCAATCTGGGAATATTGGAATAAGAATAGATTGAGACACATGCAATACGGATAGGCCTCTGAAATGGACCCATAAAAGTCACGACCTGCATCTCCACATTCGTCGGGGCCAGCTTGCTCTTCGTTCCTCGACAAACAACATAAATCCACAACCGCTAGAGGTTGTGGATTTATTGGGTGGAGGCGAGGGGAATGTTAATATCTCCATCTTACTTGTCTACCCTCCGTCGACGATATTAAAGGTGGGATATAAACGCCGTGCTCCCTTCGCTTCGCTCCAGTCCACGCGGACTGAACCCCTGTCCGAAGATACGCAACATAAGCTTCTACGGGTGTAGTTACAGTTTTGATGTCACCCGAGTATCGCCCCGTAACCGGCTATACTTTGGGTCAGCCTGATTGTCTTCTTCAGCACACC
>Ga0102589_1001401_pt1 | contig 11767 bp, 10 predicted proteins | sample AraplaMF_Col_mLB_FD_76858 | JGI IMG/M metagenome (GOLD analysis project Ga0102589, IMG submission 76858) | Arabidopsis root microbial communities from the University of North Carolina, USA - plate scrape MF_Col_mLB | ecosystem: Host-associated > Plants > Roots > Endosphere | place: USA... | reverse complement strand
TTCTTCTATGTATGCTTCTACTCGCATGCTTTGGGCTCTTGCACAAGAAGGAAAAGCGCCTAAAATTTTGCGTAAGGTAAATAGAAGAGGGGTCCCTACCTATGCTTTGTATGCCAATATTATTTTTGGATTACTTGTCTTTTTATCATCATTCATTGGCGATGGCGTTGTTTATATATGGCTGCTTAATATGACGGGGTTAACGGGGTTTTTAACATGGATTGGAATCGCAATCTGTCATTATAGATTTCGTAAAGCATACGTGGCACAAGGGAGAAGCTTAAATGAACTAATATTTAAGGCGAAATGGTATCCCTTTGGTCCGCTGTTTACGTTAGTATTATGTATCATTGTTATTATTGGACAAGGAAGTGAAGTGGTTTCTGGAGGGGCGATTAACTGGTATGGAATGCTTGTATCGTATATTAGTGTACCAGTGTTTATTATTCTTTGGTTAGGTTATAAGTTTATTAAAAAGACGAAGGTTGTCCCGTTAAAAGAGTGTGACTTTAGCCGAGATGATTTGTGAAACAACCTCTAAATTGATTTTTAAGACAATAGAATATATGAATCTCATTTCTATTCATATTACGCATCCGCAGTTAGCGGGTGCATTTTTGTATGGTTGGATTATCATTATATATAGTTAGATAGAAAGATAGGAAAAATCATATCGTATGTTGAATGTTTCAAGGGGTTACAATCTGTTTGTATCTACATAAGCTCGTCTTTTCTCAAACTGTTTGCATTTTAATTCGTCAATCAACAATAGAAAAATAGAAATAACTAAAGTAAGCGCAGCGCCAATAAGTGGAAGTGCTTGATTATCTCATGGGTTATTTATAAATTGTAGGTGGGGAATATTTGACGCTTACTATTCAGTGTCTTTTTATATTTGATTTGTTGATAAACATTATGAAAAAACTGGTACAAGTTAATAGATGCAATAGGTAAGAGGATCCTAATGAGTTGAAGCGAGGGTTTTACCTATTGTCATCTGTTTTTGCTATAAAGTATTAGAAATCAATAGTATACTGGTATACCCATTTCAGGGAAATCGCGCATACCCATGCCAGAGAAACCGCCCATGCCCATGCCAGGGAAACCGCCCATGCCCATGCCAGAGAAACCACCCATGCCCATACCAGGGAAACCGCCCATGCCCATACCGGGGAAACCACCCATGCCCATACCAGGGAAACCGCCCATGCCCATACCGGGGAAACCACCCATGCCCATACCGGGGAAACCGCCCATGCCCATACCGGGGAAACCGCCCATGCCCATACCAGGGAAACCGCCCATGCCAATACCAGGGAAACCGCCCATGCCCATACCAGGGAAACCACCCATGCCCATACCAGAGAAACCACCCATACCCATACCAGGGAAACCACCCATACCCATACCAGGGAAACCTATAATACGTTGAGAATCTAATGTCATGTTTTCACCTACTTTTTATAAATTCATATTCTTTTACATGCTATGCTTAAAGAGAATAAAAGAGCTTATTCTCCTTTTAAATTAGGCAAACTAGCTACTGAAACCGCCCGTTATGTGAACTAAGGAAGGCTAGTATGAAAAGAATTAAAAGCTTATGCTATTGACCTTGATGAATATTATGAGATTGTAGTCAGCTATAATAAAGAAAAGAGATAAAGAAACGGCCTGAATGTATACTGTTGTTGTTGAGAATATCAGTAAAATTGAGATGAGGTCAGTGTTTATTAGGATAGGAATATAAAAAAATATAATGAATTTTACATTCGAAAAAGGGAAAGAATCCTAAATGTTTAGGTTGTTTTTTAATAATCGTATAAGTGGAAAGTTTTTATTTTTTTAAGTCTGTTTCTCGTATTATTGTTGTATCTGTTATAAAGCCTGTATTCCATAATCAGTGTTATATGGAAATCATAAAGTTTATTGGTGATTTTATTTTTAATAATTAGAAAAAGCAACTAAATTTAGTTGCTTTTTTTGTGTAGGGAAGAGAACCACTGAATATAAACTTAAGACTCTTTCTCTTTTTTTAGTTTTCCTTTTTGCTTTGCCATTTCTCGAAGTAAATACTCGATGTGAGCGTTAACGCTACGAAATTCATCATTTGCCCATTTTTCGATGACTGCGTGTAATTCAGGATCAATACGTAATGGAAAGCTTTTCTTTTTGGCCATAATTACCTACAACCTTTAATATAGACTTCCTGTGTTAATCACTGGCTGTGCACCTTTATCTGAAACGATGGCAACCAATAAGTTGTTAACCATGTTCGCTTTACGCTCGTCATCTAAATCGAGTACGCCTTCTTCATCTAACATATGAATGGAATCTTTCGCCATTTTTACAGCACCTTCGACAATCTCTTTTCGTGCTGCTAAAACAGCTTTCGCTTGTTGACGCTGAAGCATTGCATGGGCAATCTCTGTTGCATAAGCTAAATGTGTTAAACGAGTTTCTAGTACCTCTACACCAGCAATATCTAAGCGCGCTTCTAATTCACGTCTTAGTTCCTCAGAGATTTCTTCGGCATTTCCACGTAGTGTGATGCAATTGTCATCTTGAAAATTATCATACGGATATTTCGTTGCAACGTGGCGAATTGCTGTTTCACTTTGAATTTCTACGAATTCATCATAATGTTCAACCCCAAAAATCGCTTTTGCTGAATCGACAACTTTATAAACGACAACAGCTGCAATTTCAATCGGGTTCCCATCTACATCATTTACCTTTAGTTTTTTACTATTAAAGTTTTCAACGCGAAGAGAAACAGTTTGACGAAGTGCGAATGGAATTGTTAAAAATAATCCATTTTGACGGATTGTTCCTAAATAGTTCCCAAAAAACGTAATCACTTTTGCTTGATTTGGTTGGACAATCCCAATACCGGTGGCAAGAATAGCAGCTAAAATTAGACAAAGTACAGCTACTACAAATATTTCTTGTACGAGGCAAAATACACCGATACCGGCTAAAGCTAAAAGACCAATAATACCTAGAAAACCATTTACATAAAACACTTGTTTTTCTCTCATATAATCGCCTCCTTCTGATATAAAAATGATATCACTTTTATATCATCGAATGCAAGGGAGGAAAACTCTATTTTCTGAAAATAATAAAAAAACTTTTCTTAGAAGAGTGGGAAATTAGTTTTTTAGGTGTGCGGTGCGATACATCTCAAATTAATATATAGCTACAGTTATTTATCACGCATTAACGGGCAGTAAGACCTCCACCTCAGAATCCAGTAAAAGCAAAGAGATTAGATGGGGGGCGGGCTGCCCGTAAAAGCTCGATTGGTACGGGCTAATAATCAGTGGGGGATGAAGAAAACCTCCACTGATTAAAGTTTCACTTTATTAAATTTTGAGGGTGTTGTAATTGATTCAATGCATAAAATGACTCATCAAAAAGTATTAGCCTCCGAAAGGCGAGGATTTATTGAAATGAATTCGAAGAACATTAAAAAAGGTGCGAGAACTGGTTGAAAAAAGCGATCTTCTGCAATACAAGCCACAATACGTTGAAATCTTAGATAGATGGGAGAAAGGTGATTTCACTCAAGCGGTTGAGGAGCATAATTTTTTTGGGAAATACAAGGCGGTAACACTGGTAAAGCCTACAAATTAACAAATCCAGAGCAAGAGAAAGAATTCATTCAAACACAAGGAAAGTAAAGAGCGAAAAAATCCGCTCTTTTTTTAGTGGAATCTCTTAGGGGAAATAAAACAAAAAGAACATTAGTTCTGTTTTGTGATAAAATAAAGAAGACTTAGCCGCCCACTGCAGCAGCTAAGTCTCTTTGAGAGCATCTTGCATCGTGACAAATGATTCAAAGCGGTTTCGCCAGGATTGCTTCTTCAATCGCTGACTCAATCTCTTTGTCAGAAGCATCATAACTTCCTTTTGATCCTGGTTTGTCAGGACTGGAAGTGTGACTTACTTCTTCTTGTTTAGCATGTCCTTTTTTATTAAAATCCATGCTAGGTATTTTTAAGGCACCCATGTTTATATATTTTCCAAATTTACATGCTTCAGTAATAGGACAGAAACGCAAGATTCCTTCTGCAATTTTCATTGCACCAAGCCACAGCAAAATCTTTGACCAAGTGCACCATGGTTTACGTGTGAGTTTAGCTGTGCTACAACTTAGTACAACTAAACCGAGTGTAATTCGGATTAGAGCATTCATTATGCCGATGTTTTGCTTCATCAAAGAAAACACTCCTTCTTCATCAGCTTAGAAATAGCAAACACTATTTCAGTTGTTATTATTCCACGTAAGTTTCGCGATATGTAATCCAACATTTGACGGTGAAAAAGATGTTGGATTGGACGTGTGTATAGGTGTCTTTTTTTGTTATAATGTAAGAATGCATAAAAGGAAGTTTAAAAAGTCCGGTCAAGATAACCTTCGCATTTCTTCGTTGCTTTGCCAGTCCGGTACTCATGTAGTATATAGCTACACTCCGTGTCCTCCTGGCTGCAGCGCCTCGAATAGCTCGGCTCTCTAGATCCTCCTTTTTGAACCAGCACATAAAGGTGAATAGACAAAAGAAAGGGTGTTTTCATGTACGATATTTCACAGTGGAAACATGTATTTAAACTTGATCCGAATAAGGAATTAAGCGATGAACATTTAGAAATGATTTGTGAATCTGGAACAGACGCAGTGATTGTAGGCGGAAGTGACGGGGTAACAATTGATAATGTATTACACATGCTAGTAAGCATTCGTAGATATGCAGTTCCTTGTGTGTTAGAGGTTTCTGATCTTGAAGCTCTTACACCAGGGTTTGATTTTTATTACATTCCAAGTGTTTTAAACAGCTCAAAAGTGGAATGGATAACGGGAATTCATCATGAGGCATTGAAAGAATTCGGGGATATTATGAACTGGGATGAAATTTTCATGGAAGGATATTGTGTTTTAAATCCAGAAGCAAAAGTAGCTCAGCTTACAGAGGCGAAATGTGATTTAACAGAAGATGATGTGATTGCATATGCACGTATGGCAGACAAGCTTCTGAAGTTGCCGATTTTTTACTTAGAATATAGTGGTACTTACGGAGATATTGAACTCGTTAAAAATGTAAAAGCAGAATTACAACAAGCAAAGTTGTATTACGGCGGTGGAATTTCAAGTGCGAAAGAAGCAAAAGAAATGGCACAGTACGCTGATACAGTCGTTGTAGGAAATGTAATTTATGATGATATAAAGGCAGCTTTACAAACAGTAAAAGCTGTAAAAGGAGAGTAGGTGCAGGCACATATGAGTATAACTGATAAATTATTAAATGGTTTAAATCCTCAGCAACAAAAGGCAGTGCAAACAACAAACGGACCACTTCTATTAATGGCAGGTGCTGGTAGTGGTAAGACGCGTGTGCTAACACATCGCATCGCATACTTACTTGGTGAAAAAGGTGTAGCACCTTGGAATGTATTAGCAATTACTTTTACAAATAAAGCGGCTCGTGAAATGCGTGAACGTATCGATAAGCTTGTTGGCCCGGAAGCGGAAGATATTTGGATTTCTACGTTCCACTCAATGTGCGTACGTATTTTACGACGTGACATTGATCGTATCGGAATTAATCGTAACTTTACGATTTTAGATGCAAGTGATCAACTTACGGTTGTAAAAAAGATTATGAAAGAGCGTAATATTGATCCGAAAAAATTCGATCCACGTTCTATTTTATCTGGTATTAGTAATGCAAAGAATGAATTGTTATCTGCTGATAAATATGCAAAGCAAATTTCAATTGCGGATCCATTTGAAAAATTAACAAGCGATGTATATACAGAATATCAAAAACGTCTTTTGAAAAATAACTCATTAGATTTTGATGATTTAATTATGATGACGATCCATTTATTTGAACGTGTTCCAGAAGTATTGGAATTCTATCAGCGTAAGTTCCAATATATTCATGTGGATGAGTACCAAGATACGAATAGAGCCCAATACATTCTTGTAAATAAATTAGCTGCTCGCTTTAAAAACCTTTGTGTTGTTGGTGATTCTGACCAGTCCATTTATCGTTGGCGTGGGGCGGACATTTCTAACATTTTGTCATTTGAAAAAGACTACGAAAATGCACAGGTTATCTTGTTAGAGCAAAACTACCGTTCATCACAAAATATTTTAAATGCGGCTAATGCTGTAATTGAAAATAATTCAAATCGTAAACCGAAAAAATTATGGACAGACAATCAAATTGGAAGTAAGATTTCGTATTACCGTGCTGCAACGGAAAAGGATGAAGCATATTTTGTTGCAAAAAAAATTCGCGATGAAATTCAAATGGGAAATCGAAAATATACAGATTTTGCGGTTCTGTATCGTACGAACGCCCAGTCTCGTATGGTCGAGGAGATTTTCTTAAAGTCTAATATTCCATATAAAATTGTCGGCGGCATTAAGTTCTATGATCGTAAAGAGATTAAAGATATTTTGGCATACTTACGTTTAATTGCAAATCCAGATGATGAGATTAGCTTCGCACGTATTATTAACATGCCGAAGCGAGGAATCGGTGCCACGTCTATCGATAAAATTATTAACTACGGCGTGCAAAATGGGATTTCATTAACGGCTGTAATGGATGAAATTGAACATGTCGGAGTAAGTGCAAAAATCACAAAAGCAGTAAAAGAATTTGCAAGTCAATTACACAACTGGGTAAACATGCAAGAATACTTATCTGTTACGGAACTAGTAGAAGAAGTGATTGAGAAAACGGGTTACCGCGATATGCTAAAGAATGAACGTTCTTTAGAAGCAGAAGGACGACTTGAAAACTTAGATGAGTTTTTATCTGTTACACAGACATTTGAATCGCAAAGTGAAGATAAGAGTCTTGTTGCTTTCTTAACAGATTTGGCACTTGTAGCAGATATTGATCGCGTGGATGAGGATCCAACTGCGGGTGAAGAAGTTATTTTAATGACGATGCACTCGGCAAAGGGACTTGAATTCCCAGTTGTCTTTATTATTGGACTAGAAGAAGGAGTGTTCCCGCATACTCGCTCTCTTATGGAAGAAGATGAAATGCAAGAGGAACGCCGTCTTGCTTATGTAGGTATTACTCGTGCGGAAGAAGAGTTATATTTATCAAATGCCCAAATGCGTACGTTATTCGGTAGAACAAATATGAATGCAGCATCTCGATTTATTTCAGAAATTCCTACGGAGTTGCTAGAACCATTAAATGAAACAGCGCCAAAGCGTGAGACATTTAGTGCAAAAGGAAGATCGGCTGGGGCAACAACGACAACACGTTCCCGCTCTGCATTTGTGCGTCCAACTGTGAAAACGACAGGAGGAGAGCAAATTGGCTGGGCTGTAGGTGATAAAGCGTCCCATCAAAAATGGGGTGTTGGTACAGTTGTAAGTGTGAAAGGTGAAGGAGATGCAAAAGAATTAGATATTGCATTCCCAAGTCCAATTGGCATTAAACGCTTATTAGCAAAATTTGCACCTGTAACGAAACAATAGAAAGGAGTAAGGATATGTCAAAAGAAGAGGCAAAGCAGCGTATAGAAGAACTTCGTGATATGTTAAATGCATTCAACTATCAATATCACGTATTAGACAATCCTTCTGTTTCTGATGCGGAATACGACCGTGATATGCAGGAGCTTATAAAATTAGAAGCAGAGAACCCAGAATTTTTAATAGAAGACTCTCCCACCGTTCGAGTTGGGGGAGCAGTGCTTGATATATTTGAAAAAGTAACGCACAAATCGCCGATGTTAAGTTTAGGAAATGCCTTTAATGAAGGAGATTTACGTGATTTTGATCGCAGAGTACGTCAAGGAATTGATGATTCAAATGTAAGATATATATGTGAACTAAAAATTGACGGTCTTGCTGTTTCCCTTCATTATGAAAAAGGACGCTTCGTTCAAGGCGCAACACGTGGCGATGGCGTAACTGGTGAAGATATTACGCAAAATTTAAAAACAATTAAAGCGATCCCTCTTCGTTTGAAAGAAGAAGTAACATTAGAAGCGCGCGGTGAAGCATATATGCCAAAGCGTTCATTTGTAAAATTAAACGAAGAGAAAGAACAAAATGGCGAGGCAGTTTTTGCAAATCCACGTAATGCAGCAGCAGGATCACTTCGCCAGCTTGATCCAAAAATTGCTGCGAAGCGTAATTTGTCAATGTTTGTGTACGGCCTTGCTGATGTGAAAGAAAAGACGATTGCATCACATAGCGAATCATTAAACTTCTTAGGCGAGCTTGGGTTTAAAACGAATCCAAATCGCCGCACATGTGAAACAATTGAAGATGTAATCGCTTATGTAGAAGAATGGCAGGAAAAGCGCCCGAATCTTAATTATGAGATTGATGGAATCGTAATTAAAGTAGATGATGTGGCCTTGCAAGATAGTTTAGGAACAACAGCAAAGAGTCCACGCTGGGCAATTGCTTATAAGTTTCCGGCAGAAGAAGTTGTAACGAGATTAACAGGTATTGAACTGAGCGTGGGACGCACAGGGGTTGTGACACCGACGGCAGAACTAGAGCCAGTTCGAGTGGCAGGAACAATTGTCCGCCGTGCATCTCTACATAACGAGGATCTAATTCGTGAAAAAGATATTCGAATTGGTGACTACGTTATTGTGAAAAAGGCTGGAGACATTATTCCAGAAGTAGTTAATGTTATTTTCGATAAACGTACTGGTGAAGAAGAAGAGTATCATATGCCAACGCATTGTCCGGCTTGTGACAGTGAACTGGTTCGTTTAGAAGAAGAGGTAGCTCTGCGTTGTATTAATCCAGCATGTCCAGCGCAAATTCGTGAAGGATTGATTCATTTTGTTTCAAGAAATGCAATGAATATTGATGGGCTTGGAGAGCGTGTTATTACACAGCTCTTTGAAGCAGATTATATTCGGACATTCGCAGATTTGTATCCATTAACGCAAGAGCAATTGTTACAATTAGAGCGTTTTGGTGAGAAATCAGCATCTAAATTAGTACAAGCAATTGAAACTTCTAAGGAAAATTCGTTGGAGCGTCTATTATTTGGACTTGGTATTCGTCATGTCGGTGCAAAAGCGGCTCGCACGTTAGCTGAGCATTTTGAAACGATGGATCATCTTGTGAAAGCAACAGAAGAAGAGTTAAAAGAGATTAATGAAATTGGCGAGAAAATGGCCCAATCAATTGTAACGTACTTTGATAATGAAGACGTGTTAGAATTATTACAACAATTTAAAGAGTACGGTGTTAACATGACCTACAAAGGCATAAAACGTGCTGATTTACAAAATATTGCATCTTACTTCGCTGGAAAAACAATCGTTCTAACAGGGAAACTAGAAGTTATGGGGCGTAGCGAAGCGAAGAAAAAGATTGAAGAGCTAGGTGGAAAAGTAACAGGTAGTGTAAGTAAAAGTACTGATTTAGTCGTTGCTGGTGAAGCGGCAGGGTCAAAATTAGCACAAGCAGAGAAACATAATATTGAGGTTTGGAATGAAGAGAGGTTCTTACAAGAGCTGAATAAGTAAGAGGTGCAAACTTACCATGAAAAAAATAGCATTAGCGGTATTAAGCCTAGGTCTACTTCTAAGTGGATGTAGTACAGGTATAAAAAAAGAAGAAAAAGTTGTTGAAAAATCGGGTAAATCAAAAGAACAAGCGATTGTTCCGAAATATTCTATTTCTGAGGATTATTACAAAACAACGGTGCCATTTGATCCAGGTTCTGCACGTGGCTTAGTTGTACAAGGATTAAATAGCCGTCTGGATATAGATGAATTTGAAACAGGACTAATGCGTATTGCGAAAGAATCGTTTAGTACGAAGGATTATCTATTCAAAGGTGGTAGCTCTTTAGATAAAGAAACGGTTCAAATGCTTGTAAAGAGAAAGCGTACAGATGCGGAGCAAAAAGAGTTAGAAGAGAAACTGAAAAAAGACGCAGTGAAATTCCCTAATATTGGATTAAATCCGGCGTTACAAGAAGGTTCAGAATCATTAGAGGTTCGAAACAAAAAAACACCAATGTATCTTTCTAATATTTTAGAGCACGATTATTATGTACGAAAAGGTGAAAAAGAAGTTGAACTTGGTGGAGTTGTTATTGGTTTAGCAATGAATTCGGTTCATTATTATACTGAGGAACATGGGTATCCACGTGAGGTAGAAATTTCAGAAAAAGAAATGTTAGATCAAGGTAAGTCTATGGCACAAGAAATTTTAACATTATTGCAAAAGAAAGATCCAAAATTAAAAAATGTTCCCATTACATTTGCGATTTATCGCCAAGGATCAAAATCGACACTTGTACCAGGAAAATTTGTATCTTATGCTCAAATAGATAAAGGCAGTGACAAAGTAGGAGATTGGAAAGCAATTAATGAAAAATATTACTTGTTCCCTTCTGAATCAGCTAAAACGGATGTGCGTGAAGATTACGCAATTGTAGAAAACTTTAAAGCAAAACTGAGTGAGTTTTTCAAAGGTGACTACACAGCTATTGTTGGTACAGGATTTTATAAAGATGATCAATTAAAAGAAATGAAACTTGAAATCCCTGTTCAGTTTAATGGAAAAGCAGAAGTGATTGGATTTACACAATTTGTTGCTGGACAAGTTATGCAATACTTCCCGAATTATGTGAAAGTACAGGTGACAATTAAATCTGTTGAACGACCAGAAGCGATTATTATTCGTGAGGCGAAGCAGGATGAACCATTTGTGAAAATTTTAGATTAAGAAAAAAGCTGTTCCTTTCTGGAACGGCTTTTTTTCTTCTGTAATTTTGTTATAATTTCTAATGTTGTGAACAAAAAGGGGTAAGGAGAAAAGACATGGATGAGTTAAGCTTACAGATTATTGTATTACTCGTTGCTTTTGGTTTTTTGGCTGCATTTATTGATTCAGTTGTTGGAGGAGGAGGGCTCATTTCACTTCCAGCACTTATGTTTGTGGGCTTATCGCCTGCATCGGCAATTGCAACAAATAAGCTGGCTGCAACGATGGGGACTTTTACAAGTGCTATTTATTTTATTCGTTCAGGAAAGGTTAATTTTCGTATAGTAGGAAAATTAATCCCATTAACTATTGTGGGTGCGATAGCTGGAGCTTTAGTTGTGAAATTTATTCCACCCGATATTTTACGGCCGCTTGTACTTATTATGTTGGTATTTATTGCAATTTATATTATTGTAAAAAAAGATTGGGGAAGTGCGTCCACTTATAAAAAGATGACGAAAGGAAAAGCATTAATGTTTTTCTTTGTTATTTTAAGTTTAGGATTTTATGATGGATTTTTTGGTCCCGGGACAGGTTCATTTTTAATTTTTGCATTTTTATTAATTGGTTTGGACTTTATTCAAGCTGCTGCATCTGGAAAACTTTTGAATTTCGTTAGTAACATTGTATCTTTAATCACATTTCTATTTTTAGATGTCATTCATTTTGAATACGGTATTATTATGGGGTTATCAATGATTTTAGGGGCTTATCTAGGATCAAAGTTTGCAGTACAAAAAGGTGTTGGATATGTGCGGACTTTATTTTTATTGGTGACAATTTTATTAATTGGGAAAAATGTTTTGGAATATGTTCATATTATTTAGCTTCATACATAACGTATGAAGCTTTTCTTTTTTATTATATTTTAAAAATTAATTAATTTTTAAAATATAAGTCTAGGAATATTTGAATAAATCTAAATTATCGTGTAGAATAATGTTGTAAAATGTAAACGTTTTTCTAAGGGGAGGCTAAAAAGAA
>Ga0102589_1005079_pt1 | contig 11771 bp, 11 predicted proteins | sample AraplaMF_Col_mLB_FD_76858 | JGI IMG/M metagenome (GOLD analysis project Ga0102589, IMG submission 76858) | Arabidopsis root microbial communities from the University of North Carolina, USA - plate scrape MF_Col_mLB | ecosystem: Host-associated > Plants > Roots > Endosphere | place: USA... | reverse complement strand
ACTCCTGCGGCACACGAGAAGACCCGCTTATTGCTGCTTCCTTCCGGACCTGACAAGGTTCACGGGGTCCCGTTGCGCAGGACCCAAACGTCAACACCACTTACTTAAGGCAGGCCTTACAGCAACATAACCTCGAGAAGGGATTCGGCCTCGCTAGAGCGGATTGCGAGTACAGGGCACCGCTACCTCCCCGCTTAGCACGGCAAAGTTAAAACCAATATTCGGTTGCCTTATTGAAGGCATTATCAGTATAACTTGTTTCTTCATAAATTGCAAACCTGTTAACGAGCAATATTTTCATCCAATTTTTTCTTTTGCTCTTTTCTCTTTTTTCGCAGCCCCTTAAAAAAGTTTGTTAACAACGCTCCACACTCTTCTTCCATCACACCAGATACTACTTCACATTGATGATTAAAACGCTCATCGGTTAAAAGGTTCATTAACGTACCTGCACATCCGCCTTTTGGATCACTTGCACCATATACCACACGTTTTACACGCGATAAAACAAGTCCGCCTGCGCACATTGGGCATGGCTCTAATGTAACATATAGCGTAGCGTTTTCTAGGCGCCACGTACCTAACTTTTTGCAAGCTTCATCTATAGCTAATAACTCTGCATGAGCGATTGATCGTTGCTCTGTCTCCCTTAAATTATGAGCAACGCTGATCACTTCCCCATCTAGTACAATAACAGCTCCAATTGGAACTTCTTGAATTCCTTCAGCCTTCTTTGCTTCTTCTATTGCAAGCTGCATAAAATAAATGTCTTGTTCCATAATACAGTCCTCTCATTACGAATAAAGTATTATAACCCTTTACTCCTATATCAACCCATTTTGATTTTTGAGTATATAATCCCCTGCTAAACAGAATAAAAATTGATCTCCACTCATTTTTTCCTTTCAGTTTCACCTGGCATGGGGCAGGAAAAGGATTTGATCACTTCTATGCAGGATCGCAACCTCTCTCCCGCTCTAAAAGAATGAGTCCATGCTTTTTTTCATTTATATTCATATACGTACTATTCAATTATCCTTCTTCTTACAGATACAGGATAACTTTCACACATTCAATCCAACCTAAAGAAAAGAAAGGGTGACTACATATGAAAAATACTGCACTACTCATTATTGACATGATTAATGACTTTCAATTCTCACACGGGCCAATCCTTTCAAAAAAATGTCAAATAATTATAGAGCCCATCTTACAATTAAAACGAACAATGAAAATGAATGGTTATCCTGTTATTTATATTAACGATCATTACCAACTATGGAGAGCTGATATCGACCAACTTATTACTCATTGCACAAATAATTATAGCAAAAACATTATACAAGCAATTGCCCCCAGCACAGATGACTATGTTTTTATTAAACCACATTATTCGGCATTTTATGAAACTCCCTTAAATTCTTTATTAGGACATTTAAAGGTTGAAAAACTTATCATAACAGGGATTGCGGGAAACATATGCATCCTTTTTACAGCGAATGATGCTCATATGAGAAACTACACATTATATGTACCTCAAGATTGTACTGCTTCTAATTCTGATCAAGATAATAAACACGCTTTAAAAATAATGGAAACGACATTAAAGGCAAATATCATGCCCTCTCCTCAATTAAAATTTGAATAGCATGCGTCGATTTTCTAACTTTTTATGACAAATTAGTCCGCTTGCTTCCCTCTTATGCTACAATAATTCTGTTTTGTGCTTTTTATTTACAGGAAATTATGAATTGAAAGGAGGAAACAGCGTGACCGGAGTACCATTTATTACGGTTGAAGGACCAATCGGTGTTGGAAAAACTTCACTTGCGAAGGAAATTTCAACTCACATGCAACTCCATTTATTAAAAGAAATTGTTGATGAAAATCCTTTCTTAGGAAAGTTTTATGAAAACATTGAAGAATGGAGTTTTCAAACAGAAATGTTCTTTCTTTGCAATCGCTATAAACAATTGGAAGACATTAATATAAAATACTTGAATCAGCGTAAGCCAGTAGTAGCAGATTATCATATATTTAAAAATTTAATTTTTGCATCTCGCACATTAAAAGACGCTCAATATGACAAGTACATGCAAATTTATCGTATTCTTACGCAAGATATGCCCGTACCAAATGTCATTGTATATTTAACAGCAAGCCTAGAAACATTACAAAAACGGATCGCGATGCGTGGACGTGAATTTGAGAAAAACATGGATCCAAATTACTTACTACAACTTACCAAAGATTACGAAACGGCAATGGATGCCTTTAAAAAAGACCATCCTGATATTCCAGTGTTAAAATTCAATGGAGATAACATGGATTTCATTAAAAATAGTGAAGACTTGAATGTAATTTTATCCACTCTCCAAAATACACTCTCAAAGGGGACGAAATAGCAATGAATTTAAGGCAAAAGTATGATATACCAAATGATGCAGTAATTACAATTGCTGGTACAGTCGGAGTTGGTAAATCAACTATGACAACTGCACTGGCTAACGCTTTAGGTTACCGTACATCATTTGAAAAAGTAGATTCGAATCCATATTTAGATAAGTTCTATGGTGATTTCACACGCTGGAGCTTCCACTTACAAGTTTATTTTTTGGCAGAAAGATTTAAAGAACAAAAAAGAATCTTCGAATACGGCGGTGGCTTTGTACAAGATCGCTCTATCTATGAAGATACTGGTATTTTTGCAAAAATGCATCACGAAAAAGGAACAATGACGGAAACGGACTATGAAACATACAAAGGGTTGTTCGATGCAATGGTTATGACACCTTACTTCCCTCATCCAGACTTATTAATCTATTTAGAAGGTTCTTTTGATGATATTGTCAGTCGCATTCAAGAACGTGGTCGCCCAATGGAACAACAAACACCAATTGAGTATTGGCAAGAAATGCACGGGCGTTATGAAAATTGGATTAATAACTTTAACTCATGTCCAATCCTGCGTCTAAATATTAATGAATATGATATCTTAAAAGATGAAAGCTCGATTGAACCAATCATTAAGAAAATTGGACATTTTTTAAACCAAACACGTAAGCTTGTGAAATAAAAAACCCGTGCAGATGCACGGGTTTTTCCATTAACTTACTTCTTCTTTTTCGTTGGAGCAATAATTTCGCTCTCAGGTTTCCCAGCATTAATACGCTGACGAACGGTGCTTGTACTAATATCATATGCTTCAGCAATTTCTTTAACAGTCATTTCTTTTCCATTAATAATTGCTGTTAATACTTTACCAGTACGTTTTGGAGCTGCATCTTTTTCAGCAGTTTTTTTCGGTGCCTCTACTTTTTTCGCTTCTTTCTTCACATTACAAGTACAACCGCAAAGTTTACGGAATGTATCATCACTTATAATACGAGATACGTTTGCACCACTATTTAAAATTCTATTGTTCTTACAGACTGGGCATTGTACATAATATAAAGTTTTTCCATCTAGAGGAAATGTTTGTATAATAAGATCCATGTTGACTCCTTTCATATCTATGAAGATAATCATCGGAATATGAGTGTTTCATAAGGCCAAACTTCACCTTACATCATACTTTCTGATTGGCTTTAAAATAAAAACTCGTTACGTGTTGGTAACGAGTTCTCCAATCTCCACTTATATGCGCTGTTGTCAATTATATCTGGAGGAGGTAGAGGGATTCGAACCCCCGCGCGACTCTCGCCGCCTGTCGGTTTTCAAGACCGATCCCTTCAGCCAGACTTGGGTATACCTCCATATTGACATCCAATATAATATCAAAAGAAAAACAGTTAGTCAACCCTACCATCATAAATTATGAGGAAAGGAAAATATTACTTTTCCTTTCCCTTCATGTTGCTACTGACAACACCCGGAATTACCAATCACTCATACCGATGAAAGTTTTAATTTATTTAATAACTGTTTTTCCTCCCATATAAGGGCGAAGAACTTCTGGAATTATAATTGTACCATCTTCTTGCTGGTAGTTTTCTAAAATCGCTGCAACTGTACGTCCAATTGCAAGTCCAGATCCATTTAGTGTATGAACAGGTTCTGGTTTAGCATTTGGTTCACGACGGAAACGAATATTCGCACGTCTTGCTTGGAAAGCTTCAAAGTTACTACAAGAAGAAATCTCACGATATGTTCCATAACTTGGAATCCATACTTCGATATCATATTTCTTCGCTGCTGTAAATCCTAAATCTCCTGTACACATGCTCATAACACGATATGGTAGACCTAATAATTGTAACACGCGTTCTGCATCATTTGTTAATTTTTCTAATTCTTCATAAGAATCTTCTGGTTTAACAAATTTCACAAGCTCAACTTTATTAAATTGATGCTGACGGATTAAACCACGTGTATCACGACCAGCTGAACCTGCTTCAGAACGGAAGCATGCACTAAATGCTGCATAACGAATTGGCAATTGGTCTGCACTTAAAATCTCATCACGATGCATATTTGTTACAGGTACTTCAGCTGTAGGAATCAAGAAATAGTCTTCACTTTCAATACGGAATGCATCTTCTTCAAATTTCGGGAGCTGCCCTGTCCCTGTCATGCTTGCCCGATTTACCATATATGGAGGCAACACTTCTTCATATCCATGTTCTTCTGTGTGAAGATCAAGCATAAAACTAATTAAAGCACGTTCTAACTTTGCACCTGCACCTTTAGAAAATACAAAGCGGCTTCCCGTTACTTTAGCAGCACGCTCGAAATCTAAAATCCCTAAGTCAGTTGCAAGATCCCAATGAGGTTTTGGTTCAAAATTAAATTCTTTTACTTCTCCCCAAGTACGAGCTACCACGTTATCATCTTCTGTGTCACCAATTGGCGCAGATTCATGAGGGATATTTGGGATAGAAAGCATTAATCTTTCTAAATCTTCTTCAACTGTACGAAGCTCATTATCAAAGTCTTTTACTTTTTCTCCTACTTCACGCATTTCTAAGATTAGCGCTTCTGCATCTTTCTTTTCACGCTTTAATACAGAAATTTGTTGAGATACTTCATTCCGCTTGCTTTTTAACTCTTCCGTTTGAACAAGCAACTCTCTTCTTCTTGTATCTAGTTCTTCGAAACGGCCGAAATCAGTTAAATCTTCGCCTCTATGCTGTAACTTTGCTTTTACTTCTTCAAAATTCGCACGTAAAAATTTAATATCAAGCATTATATATTCCTCCTTTTATTTTATAAAACACAAAAAACTCCCGTCCCTATAAAAAGGGACGGGAGTTAACCCGCGTTGCCACCCTAGTTGAAAGCAATGTTGCTTTCCTCTCAAGTAGAAATAACGACTCTTCACCGGAAATGTTTACTAATCATAAAGATATTCCACATTTCATTCCAGGATGGATTCACAAACTGTTTCTATCGGTTTCCACCAACCACCGACTCTCTATAAGAAACACCATTTGTTACTATTTCCTATCAACACGTTTATTTTATAAAATTGTTACCATCAATTTACTATAATCTTATACAAGTTGCAAGTTACTTATACAACTTTTTTCATTTTTTCTTCTTTCACCATTTGCACAAAATATGCTGTAACACGATGATCATCCGTTAACTCCGGATGGAAAGAAGCTGCTAAAAACGGTCCTTGTCTTACTGCTACCATTCGATCATTGTGCATAGAAAGAATTTCTACGTTGTCCCCTACACTTACAACGTATGGTGCACGAATAAATACACCAATAAAGTCTTCTCCTACCCCTTTTATCGAAAGGGCAGCTTCGAAGCTATCCTTTTGGCGTCCAAACGCATTACGTTCAACTGTAATATCCATAGCACCGATATGAGATTCTTCATAACCAATAAGATTGTTTGCAAGTAAAATCATACCTGCACACGTACCAAACATTGGTTTACCAGATTTCGCAAATTCACGAAGTGGTTCCATAAAATCGTACTTATCAATAAGACGACGCATTGTTGTACTTTCCCCACCTGGCAAAATAAGACCATCAATTTCTTCAAGTTGTTCTATACGTTTTACAATTACAGCTTCTGCACCACTTGCTTCAACTGCTTTTACATGCTCACGAACAGCACCTTGAAGACCTAATACACCGACTTTAACCATTTCAAAATCTCCTTTAATTACCAACCGCGCTCTTGCATGCGTTGTTCTGGTAATAATGTTGAAATTTCGACACCTTTCATTGCAGTACCCAATCCTTTAGAAAGGCTTGCAATTAGTTCATAATCTTCGTAATGTGTCGTTGCTTCAACAATTGCACGTGCGAATTTTTCTGGGTTTTCTGATTTGAAGATACCAGATCCTACGAACACACCATCTGCACCAAGTTGCATCATTAATGCAGCATCTGCTGGCGTTGCTACACCACCTGCTGCAAAGTTTACAACTGGCAGACGACCAAGACGTTTAATTTCCAGTAATACTTCATATGGAGCACCAGTATTTTTTGCATATGTCATTAATTCGTCTTCACGTAGGTTCGCAACTTGACGGATTTCAGCGTTTACTTGACGCATATGTCGCACTGCTTCTACAATGTTTCCTGTTCCAGGCTCGCCTTTTGTACGAAGCATAGATGCGCCTTCTGCAATACGACGCGCTGCCTCTCCAATATCACGACATCCACATACAAATGGAACAGTGTAATCACGTTTATTTAAATGATATACTTCATCAGCTGGAGTTAATACTTCACTCTCATCAATGTAGTCTACCCCTAATGATTCTAGCACACGTGCTTCCACAAGGTGACCAATACGGCATTTTGCCATAACCGGAATTGATACGGCACCCATAACCTCTTCAACAATTGTTGGATCTGCCATACGTGCAACGCCACCTGCTGCACGAATATCTGCAGGAACGCGTTCTAGTGCCATAACTGCAACTGCGCCCGCTTCTTCTGCAATTTTTGCTTGCTCAGCGTTAACTACGTCCATGATAACGCCGCCTTTTTGCATTTCTGCCATTCCACGTTTTACACGTTCTGTCCCTGTTACATTTGTCATGTACAAAAACCCCCCTAGGTGAATTGCTTTTCCCCGTTAAAGGCGAAAATTAAGAATACTCTTACATTCTACCACTAACTATTAGAGGCTTGTCCACTACTTTTTCATAAAGTCGGTATGAAAAATGGAATAAAAAAAAGCTCCTACAATGAGGAGCTCTTAAAACCAACCTTTTACTGTGTCAACAGCACTATTCCAAATTCCACTAAAGAAAGAGCCAACGCCACGCATAGAGCGTGTAAACCAGTTTGCTTTTTCTACTTCTGATTTTGTAACAAGATCTACTTGTAATGATTTACCTGATAAAAATCCAGGGTCATTATTATCTTTAGGGGATACAACCATTTGACCAAGTGTTGTACCTTTTTTAATTGGTGCTTCTTTTTCTTTACCTGTATCTTTAAATTCTGTTTTATATACATCTTTACTTCCTTTTGGTATCGGAAGTGTAACAGCTTGTTTCGTTTGTAATGTAACATCTTTATCTTTTGCATTTTCTACTCGTACAGTTTCATGCCCTTTTATTGCAGAACCTTTTGGATACACTTTTTTCACATCGAAGTTTGTAAAGCCATAATCAAATAATTTTTTTGTTTCGTCAAAACGTGCTGTATGAGAATTTGTTTTAATAACGACAGAAATTAAACGCATACCATTTCTTTCCGCTGTACCTGTAAAACAATCTCCAGCTTCTGGAGTAGATCCTGTTTTCAAGCCATCTACACCTTCATATTCCTTAACTAGTCCTTTTAGCATCCAGTTCCAGTTATCCATTTTAACAGGATATTTTCCACCTTCTTGGAACACTTTTTTCGGAATTTTCGCTGTATCTAATACTTTAGGGAAATCTTGAATTAGACGTTGCGCTAAAATCGCGACCTCTCTCGCAGACATTTTATTTTCTTCATCCGGTGTTGTGCCTTCAGGATGGTGTCCTTTTAAATCATGGTTTGTTAAGCCTGTAGAGTTTACGAATTTATAATTTTTTAATCCAAACTCTTTCGCCTTATCATTCATCATTTTTACAAAGTCTACTTCTTTACCTGCAGCTGCTTCTGCTAAAGCAATCGTTGCACCATTTGCAGAATAGATTGCCATTGCCTCATATAACTCTTTTACCGTATAAGAGCCACCATTTTCTAATGGAACGTTTGATAATGAGCGATCTTGTGAAATCTTATGTGCATATTCAGAAACTGTTACCTTTTGGTCCCACTTAAGTTTCCCTTTAGCCACCGACTCATTAATTAAGTATTCACTCATCATTTTCGTCATACTAGCAATTGCTAATAATTCATCTGCATTTTTTTGATACAAAATTTTCCCTGAATTTGCTTCTACTAAAATTGCTGCTCCTGCTTCAACGTTTAAAGCAGCACCCGTTTCTGCTGATGCACTGCCATATGTAACAAACATGCTGCAAAATAGTGTAAGCACTGTTACCATTGCAATGAATCGCTTGCAAAACATACCTTTCACTTCTGTTACCCCCAATATCTTTGTACTCACATAACCGTTATTCTAACATAATCAAAAAAAAATAGACAGAGATATCAAATCTCCATCTATTTACATATAAGACATTATAAAGAGTAATTTGGAGCCTCTTTTGTAATTTGTACGTGATGTGGGTGACTCTCACGTAAACCAGCACCTGACATACGAATGAATTGTGCATTCTCACGTAAGAATTCTAAGTCATTTGCTCCACAATATCCCATACCTGCACGTAATCCACCAACTAATTGGTGAACTGTATCAGCTAGAGGTCCCTTAAATGGTACACGGCCTTCGATACCTTCTGGAACAAGTTTTTTGTTTCCTTCTTGGAAATAACGATCTTTACTTCCTTTTTCCATCGCTCCAACAGAACCCATACCGCGATATACTTTAAATTGGCGACCTTGGTAAATTTCAGTTTCTCCTGGGCTTTCAGCTACACCAGCAAACATACTACCAAGCATTACAACGTTTGCTCCTGCTGCTAAAGCTTTTACCATATCTCCAGAGTATTTAATACCACCGTCAGCAATAACTGGGATACCGTGTTTACGAGCTTCTGTCGCACAATCATATACTGCCGTTAATTGCGGTACACCAACACCAGCTACAACACGTGTTGTACAGATAGAACCTGGTCCAATACCAACTTTGATAACATTTGCACCTGCTTCAATTAATGCGCGTGTTGCTTCAGCTGTGGCAACGTTACCTGCAATAATGTTCAATGTCGGATACTTTGCACGAACTTCTTTTACTTTCTCAATAACACCTTGAGAATGTCCGTGAGCTGTATCAAGTACAATTACGTCTACGTTTGCTTTTACTAATGCATCGATACGAAGAATAGCATCTGCAGTTACACCAACTGCTGCTCCAACTAATAAACGACCTTGTTTATCTTTTGCAGAGTTTGGAAACTCAATTACTTTTTCAATATCTTTAATGGTGATAAGCCCTTGTAATACACCGCTATTATCAAGAAGAGGGAGCTTTTCAATTTTGTATTTCTGTAGGATCTTTTCAGCTTCTTCTAGTGTTGTACCAACTGGAGCTGTAATCAATTGCTCCTTTGTCATCACATCGGAAATTTTGATGGAATAATCTTGGATAAAACGCATATCACGGTTTGTAATAATACCAACTAATTTTTGCTCTTCTAAATTATTTACAATTGGTACACCTGAGATACGATATTTTCCCATAAGATGTTCTGCATCATATACTTGATGTTCTGGAGTTAAAAAGAAAGGATCTGAGATAACGCCGCTTTCAGAGCGTTTTACTTTATCAACCTGCTCAGCTTGTTGCTCGATAGACATATTCTTATGAATAATCCCTAAACCGCCTTGACGCGCCATTGCAATAGCCATATCAGCTTCTGTTACTGTATCCATCCCTGCGCTAATTAAAGGAATGTTTAACTGCAAGCTTTCGGATAGAACTGTTTTAACACTCACTTCTCTTGGCAATACATCTGACTTCGCTGGTACAAGTAATACATCATCGAATGTCAAACCTTCTTTAACAAATTTAGATTCCCACATAATTGTTCCCCCCATGATACCAGAAATTATTATTAGTAGCTTAACAATTGGTTAAAATACTGTCAAGAAAGTGCGTAAATGTTAGAATTTTTAGATAATAAAAGGAGCGTAATATATGCATCATACATCTCATACTTGGCAGCAATTAAGTTTCTTTTTTTCATCCCAACATGTACAGCGTTATCTTGCCCGCTGTTATGAAAAATTACCTATTGAAAACGCTGAAAAAAAAAGCTTCGAAAATTGTTACCCTTTTATTTATTACTTAGAGCACGGAAAAAGTTATTATGAATTATGTAAAACTGCACCTTTTTCAATCCAACCTATGCTGTTATTTTATGGAATGAGTCAACTTTTAAAAGCGTGCTTATTAACTGTTGATCCTAACTATCCAGAAACAACAACAGTTTTGGCACATGGAGTAACAACACGTAAACGAAAAAAACAAGGATATCAGTTTTTAGAGGATGAGGTTAAAGTGCAGAAGAATGGATTATTCACCCATGTTGCAGAACGGATGTTTCACATGAAACACTTGGAGGCCGAGAAATTTATTATGTTAGAACTAATGGGGAAAATCCCCGAATTAGAAACCTTATTCCAGTATAGTCAAAAAGAGAAAATGTTATATAAGGTTCATACGGTAGACGAACATCATATTTCATTTTCTTCCAACATACTTGATCGTCTACATATGACGAAAGAGCGTTTTTCTCGTTACATAGAAACATCTTGTAAACATCTCAGTATACAGTACACACCAAGTGAAACCTTTGAATCTGATCTACTATTCTCAGCTTCCACTAAAACATGGAACCCTTTGTACAGTACACCTTTATCTTTTGATTGCAATACCAGCACTTACTATTTGCCAATAACTAAAGACGTAAGAAGTTGTAAATTATTCTTACCAGAACCACTCATACATTATTTATTGCTCTACAATTTAAGCATGATTTCTCGCTACGAGACCGACTGGTGGTACGACTTATTAGGAAGCTATGCCTCCGAAGATTACCCATTTATTTATCAATTTTTAGGAATCTCTACAAAGAAAATCCCTTACTATGTTTTACTGTTTTTACTAGGTCAACAATTCCCTATTTCTTAGGAAATAAAAAAGCACGAGTCAAATGACTCGTGCTTTAATTGCTTGGCGACGTCCTACTCTCACAGGGACAAGGTCCCAACTACCATCGGCGCTAGAGAGCTTAACTTCCGTGTTCGGTATGGGAACGGGTGTGACCTCTCTGCCATCATCACCAAACTATTGAAGGCATATTCCTTCAAAACTAGATAACATTTGCTTCATATTATATGGTTAAGTCCTCGATCTATTAGTATTCGTCAGCTCCACATGTCACCATGCTTCCACCTCGAACCTATCAACCTGATCATCTTTCAGGGATCTTACTAGCTTACGCTATGGGAAATCTCATCTTGAGGGGGGCTTCATGCTTAGATGCTTTCAGCACTTATCCCTTCCGCACATAGCTACCCAGCTATGCCCTTGGCAGAACAACTGGTACACCAGCGGTGCGTCCATCCCGGTCCTCTCGTACTAAGGACAGCTCCTCTCAAATTTCCTACGCCCACGACGGATAGGGACCGAACTGTCTCACGACGTTCTGAACCCAGCTCGCGTACCGCTTTAATGGGCGAACAGCCCAACCCTTGGGACCGACTACAGCCCCAGGATGCGATGAGCCGACATCG
>Ga0102589_1005077_pt1 | contig 11781 bp, 10 predicted proteins | sample AraplaMF_Col_mLB_FD_76858 | JGI IMG/M metagenome (GOLD analysis project Ga0102589, IMG submission 76858) | Arabidopsis root microbial communities from the University of North Carolina, USA - plate scrape MF_Col_mLB | ecosystem: Host-associated > Plants > Roots > Endosphere | place: USA... | reverse complement strand
AGCGCTTCAGCTGCATTTCCCTGCCGATGTCGAGATAGAATTTGAAGAAGAAAATGCCCTCGTGAGCGATGACCCTCTCGAGCAGAGGCGCCTGGTTCAGGAAATCCTCATATTGCTTGGGCGTGCAGAAGCCCATTACGGGCTCGACACCCGCACGATTGTACCAGGACCTGTCGAAGAGCACGAACTCGCCTGCTGTTGGAAATTGTGCGATGTAGCGCTGGAAATACCATTGTCCGGCTTCGCGCTCGGTAGGCTTGGTCAGGGCGACCACGCGGATAAGGCGAGGATTCATGTGGGCCGATGAGGCGGCGATCGCACCACCCTTGCCCGCCGCATCTCGTCCCTCGAAAAGCGCCATGACGCGCTTGCCGGTGGCTTGCAGCCAGAACTGCACCTTCACTAGCTCGATCTGCAGCTTTTCCAGTTCCTCAAGGTATTCCTCTTCCTTGAGCTTCTTGTTGTAGGGAAAGTCGCCTGATTGCAAAGCCGCTTCGTCGACCCAGTCCGGCAGCACGGGGTTATCGACATCGAAGACGCGCTTCTTTCCGCCAATGTCCAGTTCAATGGCCCTGCTTTCGACATCGTCGGCCATGGCGTTCTCCCCGCTCCGCGTTTCGTTGAGCACAGGCGACCATATTTCCCGTTAAAAATCAAATATCTTGCAGATGGCGAAAATTCCTGTGCGTTCCTGTTGCGCCGTCTCCCTCCGCTGGTTGCAGTCGAAAACTTCTGTCATGATTCATCGCTATCAGGCAGAGTTTGAAGACAAAAATACGAGCCGAGATCGCGAGGGGCAGTTGGAAGACAAAACGCCATGGACACGAAGCCTGCTTTTGCGCATTCGCCAGGAACGCCCCGTCCTGCTCGTGGCTTTACTGATCGCCTTGATCGCTCTTGCTTCCGGCGTGAACAAGTGGGCTGTGCTCGGTCTTCTGCTGATCGTGATCCTCACCGCCTTGTGGCACGCGGTTCCGGTTGTTCGTCAGGAGCCGCCGCAGCCGGTTCCTGAAGACGTCGAAGTCCTTCGCAGCCGCCTGCCGGAGGTTTCCGCGACGTTGGCCGCGTTGGACATCCCGGTCATGGTCCTTTCCGGTGACGCCTCCGTTCTCTATCAGAACCGAGCGGCGGAAAAGGCGTTTGGCGAGGTGTCCATCGGCGCGCACATTTCGGCACGCCTCCGTTCTCCAGGCATTCTCGACATGATCGGCGAAACGATCGCCACGAACACGCCGAACCAGATCGAGCACTCCGAACGGCTGCCGTCCGAACGCGTTTATGTCGTTCGAAGCGCGCCAGTTGAGCTCAGCGACCAACAGGCAACGGGCGAACGCTTCTTCGTCTTGTCCTTCCGGGATATTTCCGAAGTCCGCCGGATCGACCGCATGCGCTCCGATTTTGTCGCCAATGCCAGCCACGAGTTGCGCACGCCGCTTGCGTCGCTGCGCGGGTTCATCGAGACCATCCAGGGGCCGGCAAAGAGCGACGCGAAGGCGCAGGAGCGGTTTCTCGGCATCATGCTGGATCAGGCCACCCGCATGAGCCGCCTCGTCGATGACCTGCTGTCCCTTTCGAGGCTGGAACTGAAGTCGCATATCGCCCCGGACGAAAAAGTCGATCTCGTTCCTTTGCTCGGGCATGTTAGGGATTCGCTGGTGCCGCTTGCAAATGACGTCGGGGTCGAGATCGCGCTGCATCTTCCGCAAGGCACGGCAGAGGTGCTCGGTGATCGCGATGAGCTAGTTCAGGTCTTTGAAAACCTCATAGAAAATGCGTGCAAGTATGGACAGGAGGGCAAGACCGTCGATGTGTTCCTGAAGAACGGTCAGGGAGAGCCGGTGGAAGTTACCGTGGTCGACAAGGGACCGGGCATTCCAGCCGAACATGTGCCTCGCCTGACGGAGCGATTTTACCGCGTGAGTATTGAGGATAGCCGCTCGAAGAAGGGCACCGGGTTGGGCCTTGCTATCGTCAAACACATCCTAACGCGTCACCGCGCACGCCTGATCGTCAAGTCGGAAGTCGGTAAGGGAACGAGCTTCACCGTGCGGTTTTGACATAAAACTGCAAACGTCTGCCGATGCGTTATAGTTTTGTTGAATAAATTCAAACACATAGACCGTCACAAATGTTTCATCGAATTGACATAAAAGCTCTAGTCATCAGAGGCTAAAGAGAGCGTGCCGCTGATAAGACGGCACCGCCGACGGCCACAGGCCGCACTCAGACCGCAATATGCCCGGGAGATTGTTATGAACGCTTTTAAACTCACGGTCGCAGCACTTGCCGCTTCCGCCGCTTTCGCTGGCGCGGCCGTTGCTCGCGACCAGGTTCAGGTTGCAGGCTCGTCCACCGTCCTGCCTTACGCCAAGATCGTTGCCGAAACCTTCGGCGAAACCTTCAAGGACTTCAAGACGCCAGTCGTTGAATCCGGCGGCACGGGCGCTGGCCTCAAGGAATTCTGCAAGGGCGTCGGCCCGGAGAGCATCGACGTTGCTAACGCTTCGCGTCCGATCAACGCCAAGGAACTGGAAGCCTGCAAGGCAGCCGGCGTAACCGACATCCAGGAAGTCAAGATCGGCTACGACGGTATCGTCTTCGCTACCGACGCTTCCAACCCGGACGTCGCCTACGTCCCGGCAGACATCTACAAGGCTCTGGCCGCTCAGGTCGTCGTCGACGGCAAGCTCGTCGCCAACCCGTACAAGAAGTGGTCGGAAGTCAACCCGAAGCTCCCGGCTGTTGACATTGCTGCCTACATCCCGGGCGAAAAGCACGGCACGCGCGAAGTCTTCGAACAGAACGTTCTCGCAGCAGGCTGCAAGGCTTCCGGCGCTCTCGACGTCATCAAGGCTTCGATCTCTGACGCTGCTGCTCAGACCAAGGCTTGCGTCGCAGTTCGCAAGGACGGCGCTGCTGTCGACATCGACGGCGACTATCCGGAAACGCTGGCACGCATCGCTGCCAACAAGACTGGCGTTGGCGTCTTCGGCCTGTCCTTCTATGAAAACAACGCCGACAAGCTAAAGGTTGCGACCGTCAACGGTATCGTTCCGTCGACCGAGACCATCTCGAACGGCACGTACCCCGTTTCCCGTCCGCTGTTCTTCTACGTCAAGAAGGCACACCTCGGCGTCATCCCGGGCCTGAAGGAATACGTCAACTTCTTCGTTTCCGACCAGATGATCGGCCCCGACGGCCCGCTCGCTGAATACGGCCTCGTCGCTGCTCCGGATGCAGAGCGCGACGCGATCCGCAAGAGCGTTGAAGACGGCAAGACCATGTAATGACCTTTGCCGGCGCGATCTTGATGATCGCGCCGCATTGCCTTGTCTGCGCCATCGCGGAGGGCATTTGAAATTCTCCATGATTGGGAGCCGGATCGGTCCGCCTGCCGTTTCCGCTTTTGAGGTCAGAGGGCCTGGGGACCTTACGAATGAGTACATCCGTCATACTCCTGTGCCTCGTGGTGTTGGGCGCCGTTGCCTTTCTGGCAGCCCGCAGCCGCGCTACGGCACTTGTTGGAGGCAAGTCCTCTGCGCTGCATTCACGACCGGGCTACTATGGTGCCTATGCCGCCATCTGGGCGATCTTGCCGGCCCTGATCGTGCTTTGCGCCTGGCTGGCGATCAGCCCTTCCATCATTGAATCCTCGGTACGCGGCGCTTTCCCGGATGAAATCAAAGCGCAGCCTACTGCGCAGCAGAATTTGAACTACGGTATGGTCAGCGCGATCGCGCGTGGCCTGCCGATGCTCACTGCCGATGAGATCATCGGCGCTGCCAGCGATCCGGCAGGCCTCCAGGCAAAGCTTGCTTCGAAGGGCGTTCCGCTCGCCGGTCAACCGCAGCCCTACATGATCGTGGCAGCACAGAAGCTGAATGCCGAATCCGGCTCCAGCCGCCTCGTGATGACGGCGATCGTTCTCGTTCTTGCGGTAGCCGGCGCATTCTACGCGCTCCGGGAAGTCGCGCCGCGGTTCCGGGCACGAAACCGCGTCGAGCGCGTCATGCTCTGGGGTCTCCTGTTGGCATCGTCGATCGCCATCCTGACGACGATCGGTATCGTTCTGTCGATGCTGACGGAGGCAGCCCACTTCTTCGCGGCCGTTCCTGCCGCAGACTTCTTCTTCGGAACGGTGTGGGATCCGCGCTTTGCCGGCGCTGGCAGCTCGTCCTTCGGGCAGTTCGGCCTGATCCCGCTGTTGCTCGGCACGCTCTATATCGGCTTTGTCGCAATGCTGGTCGCGGTGCCCGTCGGCCTCTTCGCGGCAATCTACATGGCCGAGTACGCTGCTCCCAGGGTCCGGTCGATCGCCAAGCCGCTGCTCGAAGTCCTCGCTGGCATTCCAACGATCGTTTACGGCTTCTTCGCTCTTGTCACCGTCGGCCCGTTCCTGCGCGACCTGTCTTCGCAGGTGAGCGGCCTGCTCTCCGGCAACTATACGAACTTCATTCAGGCGCAGAGCGTCCTGACGGCGGGTATCGTCATGGGCATCATGCTGATCCCATACGTTTCGTCGCTGTCGGACGACATCATCACCGCCGTGCCGCGTGCACTCCGCGATGGTTCGCTCGGTCTCGGCGCGACGCGCTCGGAAACGATCAAGAAGGTCGTGCTTCCCGCAGCGCTGCCCGGCATCGTCGGTGCGCTTTTGATGACCGCATCGCGAGCCATCGGCGAAACCATGATCGTCGTATTGGCGGCGGGCGTTGCGGCGCGCATCCAGCTCAATCCGTTCGAGCCGATGACGACAGTGACGGTCAAGATCGTCAACCAGCTGACCGGCGACCTCGAGTTCACCTCGCCGCAGACGCTGGTCGCCTTCGCCCTTGGCATCACGCTGTTTTGCATCACGCTTTGCCTCAACATCTACGCGCTCTACATCGTGCGCAAATACCGGGAGCAGTACGAATGACGGATATTGTTTCTCCGGTTCAGGGCGTTGTCGTTTCGAAGGCGCCTGAACGTCGTGATATCGGCCTGAAGCGCCGCTATGCCGCTGAACGCCGGTTCCGTGCCTATGGCATAGCCGCGATTTCCTTTGGCCTGATCTTCCTGGCGATCCTGCTGACGAGCATCATCAGCAAGGGCTATACGGCCTTTCAGCAGACGGCGATCACGTTGCCGATCGAATTCAGCGAGAAGGTACTTGATCCGAACAACAAGCGAGCGGCTGACCCGTCCGTTCTGGTCGCTGCGAACTACCCGGTTCTCATCCGCGACGCGATGATCAAGGCACTGAACCTCAATGCGTCGAGCCGTCCGGATGTCCGTGACGCGACCGCGATGGTTTCCAAGGGTGCGCCGATCCAGTTGCGTGACATGGTCGTTGCTGATCCGTCGTTGATCGGCAAGACCGTCAATGTAACGCTGCTTGCCGACGCCAACATCGACTCTGCCAACAAGGGTCAGATCGACCTCAAGGTCGACGAAAAGAACCGCAAGGTGAACGATAAGCAGCTTGGCTGGATGAACCAGCTGGCCGAGAGCGGCGCCCTGCACAAGAAGTTCAACACCGGCCTTTTCGTCAACGGCAACTCCAGCCGTCCTGAGGCCGCGGGCCTCGGCGTCGCGCTGATTGGCTCGCTCTACCTGATGCTGATCGTGCTCGTTCTCGCGCTGCCGATCGGCGTTGCCGCGTCGATTTACCTTGAAGAGTTCGCCCCGAAGAACAAGCTTACGGACCTGATCGAGGTGAACATCAACAATCTTGCAGCCGTTCCCTCGATCGTCTACGGCCTGCTGGGTCTAGCCGTCTTCATCAACTTCGCAGGCCTGCCGCGCTCGGCGTCTCTGGTCGGCGGTCTCGTGCTGACGCTGATGACCTTGCCGACGATCATCATCGCCACTCGCGCAGCGCTTCGCGCCGTGCCGCCGTCGATCCGGGCGGCTGCCCTAGGCCTCGGCGCCTCCAAGATGCAGATGGTTTTCCACCACGTGCTGCCGCTGGCGATGCCCGGCATCCTGACCGGCACCATTATCGGCCTGGCGCACGCGCTCGGCGAGACCGCGCCGCTCCTCCTGATCGGCATGGTCGCCTTCGTTGCAAACGCTCCGGCAACGCCGATGGAGCCTTCGACGGCCCTGCCTGTGCAGGTCTATATGTGGGCCAACGAAGCCGAGCGCGCCTTCGTCGAGCGCACGTCGGGTGCCATCATCGTCCTGCTCCTGTTCCTGATTGTCATGAACTTCGGAGCCATTCTCTTGCGTCGTCGCTTTGAGCGCCGCTGGTAAACGGAGTAGACATTATGAACATGTTGACGGAAGCAGCAGTTGAGAAAGCGGTTGATCAGAAGATGAATACCATTCCCTACAAGATGATCGGCCAGGACGTCTCGGTTTATTACGGCGAGAAGCGCGCGCTTTTCGATGTGAAGCTGAACATCCGCGAAAACACTGTGACGGCCCTCATCGGACCATCGGGCTGTGGCAAGTCCACGTTCCTGCGCAGCCTGAACCGTATGAATGACACGATCGACAATTGCCGCGTGACCGGCAAGATCACGCTCGACGGCGAAGATATCTACGATCCGGATATTGACGTGGTGGAACTCCGTGCCCGGGTCGGCATGGTGTTCCAGAAGCCAAATCCGTTCCCGAAGACGATCTACGAAAATGTGGCCTACGGTCCGCGTATCCACGGTCTCGCCAGGTCGAAGGCCGACATGGACCAAATCGTCGAGCTCAGCCTACAGCGCGCCGGTCTGTGGAACGAGGTGAAAGATCGCGTTCATGAAGCCGGCACTGGACTTTCCGGTGGTCAGCAGCAGCGCCTCTGCATCGCCCGCGCTGTTGCCGTCAGCCCGGAAGTGATCCTGATGGACGAGCCGTGCTCGGCACTCGATCCGATCGCCACGGCAAAGGTCGAGGAACTGATCCACGAACTCCGCGAGAACTACACGATCGTCATCGTGACGCACTCGATGCAGCAGGCCGCCCGCGTTTCGCAACGCACCGCCATGTTCCACCTCGGCAACCTCGTCGAGGAGAATGATACCGACAAGATGTTCACCAACCCGGACGACCCGCGCACCCAGGACTACATCATGGGCCGCTTCGGTTGATCGCTCGCTTTGGTAGCACTCACGATATTCAAGGATGAGCCCTATGGCATCGACACATATCTTTTCCGCGTACGACGATGATTTGAAGTTCCTGTCCCGCCGCATTTCGGAAATGGGCGGTTTGGCCGAGCAGATGGTCTCGGATGCCGTTCGCGCCCTCGTCAACGGCGACACGGCTCTCGCCCAGAAGGTCATCTCCGACGACGTGATCCTTGACCACGCCGAACGCGAGATCGGTGACAAGGCGATCGTCACGATTGCGCGCCGCCAGCCGATGGCAGCCGACCTTCGTGAGATCATGGGCTCCATCCGCATCGCGGCGGACCTGGAGCGCGTCGGCGATCTTGGCAAGAACACTGCCAAGCGCGTTATTGCTGTCCAGAGCGCCGGCGTGCCGCGCAAGCTCGCACGCGGCCTCGAGCACCTCTCGGAGCTCGCGCTGGTCCAGCTCAAGGAAGTGCTCGACGTCTACACGAGCCGCGCTGCTGACAAGGCAAAGTCGATCCGTGAGCGCGACGAGGAAATCGACGCGATGTACACCTCGCTGTTTCGCGAGATGCTCACCTATATGATGGAAGATCCGCGCAACATCACCAGCTGCACGCATCTCCTGTTCTGCGCCAAGAACATCGAGCGCATCGGCGACCACGCCACCAATATTGCCGAAACCATCTACTACATGGCCACCGGTGCCCAGCCGGAAGGCGAACGTCCGAAGGACGATACCGCCAACACCGTCGGCGCAGTCACTGAATAATCGCTCCGCGACCGCGCCCCCAGGAGACCGAAACGAATGATCCCAAAAGTAGCTGTCGTTGAAGACGAAGAAGCACTGAGCGTGCTTCTTCGCTATAACCTTGAGGCTGAAGGTTTCGAGGTCGATACCATCCTGCGCGGCGACGAAGCCGAGATTCGGTTGCAGGAACGGACGCCAGACATCCTGATCCTCGATTGGATGCTGCCTGGCGTATCTGGCATCGAGCTCTGCCGTCGCCTGCGTATGCGGCCGGAGACCGAGCGCCTGCCGATCATCATGTTGACGGCCCGCGGCGAGGAAAGCGAACGTGTTCGCGGCCTCTCCACCGGTGCCGACGATTACGTCGTCAAGCCGTTTTCGACACCGGAGCTGGTTGCTCGCGTCAAGGCGATGCTTCGCCGTGCCAAGCCGGAAGTGCTCTCCACGCTACTAAAGTGCGGCGATATCGAGCTCGACCGCGAGACGCATCGCGTTCATCGCAAGAGCCGCGAAGTCCGCCTCGGTCCGACCGAGTTCCGGCTCCTCGAATTCCTCATGGCGTCCCCTGGCCGCGTCTTCTCGCGCTCGCAATTGCTTGACGGCGTCTGGGGTCACGACATCTACGTCGATGAGCGTACTGTAGACGTCCATGTCGGTCGTTTGCGCAAGGCACTGAACTTCTCTAACATGCAGGACGTCATCCGCACCGTTCGCGGCGCCGGCTATTCCATGGAAGCCTAAGCTTTCCCCGGAAAGCCAGCGCGACTTTCATAAAATTTCACAAACGAAAAACGGGCCCGCGAGGGCCCGTTTTCTTTGGTCCTTATCCGGCTTCCGGGTCAAGCGACCCGGTTGGCAGCCTTGCGGCGCTCGTTCACCGGCTGATAGGCCATGCGTTGATGATACGTGCAATAGGGGGAGTTGTCCGGAGACTCGCAGCCGCAGAAGTGGAAATCATCTTTCAGCGGGTCGCCGACCGGCCACTTGCAGGTGCGTTCGGTCAGTTCAGTCAGGCCGAGGCGGCGCGAAATCGGAACGACGACGTTTGCGGCCGGACGATACCGGACTTCCTCGATCGCATCGATCTCGATTTCTTCCTTGAGCATGGTCGCACCCTGCTGGCGGGTGACGGTGCGTGTGGCGACGCGAGACGCATAGTTCGGAGCGCGGGGCGCGGATGTCGTGCGCTTGGGCGTTCTGACAGTCGTTGTCGTGCCCCCGGCCTTGGCGCGGCCAGGCAAACTCAAACGGTGGACTTTGCCAATGACAGCGTTACGGCTTACACCGCCAAGTTGTGCCGCGATCTGGCTGGCGCTAAGCCCTTCGGACCACAGCTTCTTCAGTTTTTCAACGCGCTCGTCTGTCCAGTTCATGCCCCTGTCTCCGCCTTATTAGCGTTGGTGTAGGCAGAATCCTTCACCGTTGCCACGGACGTATCCGAGGCAAGAAACGCTTACTCAAATTTTGGTGACTAGTTCCGCCGCATGCAGCCTAGTAATTGAGTTTTAACCTAGTGTGAGGCCGACTCCGTGACAAGAGTCGGTTGAATCTCGGGGAATCGATTTTCAAGTTTTCCCCAACTTGCTGGGCGTGAGAGTCATTTATGCAACATAGTTGTTGATAGGTCGAGCGCCTCCGCATGGCTGCTTGACGCATGCAGCGAAACCTCAGTTTTGTTGACATTGCAGTGCGAAAAGTAAATAGTGCTGCTCGCCGCCGAAAGGCGGCATTTTTAATTTTCCGGACCTGCTTTCCTTAGCCGGAGTCCGGCTGCTGATGATTGCTGATAGGAGATCGCGCCATGGCTGAAGCCGCGCTTTACGACACCTACTCTCGTGCCCCGCTGCGGTTCGAGCGAGGAGAAGGCGTGTGGCTGATCAGCGAAACGGGCGAGCGATATCTTGATTTCGGCGCGGGCGTTGCCGTCACCTCCGTTGGCCACAGCCATCCGCATGTGGTTGGCGCGCTGAAGGAGCAGGCCGACAAGGTCTGGCATCTGTCCAACATCTATGAGATCCCGGGTCAGGAAACACTGGCAAAGCGGCTGACCGATGCGACCTTCGCCGATAAGGTGTTCTTCACGAACTCCGGCGCGGAAGCCTTGGAATGCGCGATCAAGACCGCGCGCCGCTATCAGTTTTCCAAGGGCCATCCCGAGCGGTTCCATATTATCACCTTTGAAGGCGCCTTCCATGGCCGTACGCTGGCGACGATTGCCGCCGGTGGCCAGGAGAAATACCTCGAAGGCTTCGGTCCCAAGGCGCCTGGCTTCGATCAGGTGCCGTTCGGTGATCTCGATGCACTCCGCAGCGCCATCACAAATGAAACGGCCGCGATCCTCATCGAACCTATTCAGGGGGAAGGCGGCGTCCGCCCGGCGACGAACGAGTTCCTGAAGGCACTTCGCGCGATCTGCGACGAGCATGGTCTGCTGCTGATTTTCGATGAAGTGCAGACCGGCATGGGCCGCACGGGCAAGCTCTTTGCGCATGAGTGGTCAGGCGCTACCCCCGATATCATGGCGGTTGCCAAGGGCATCGGCGGCGGCTTCCCGCTCGGAGCCTGCCTTGCCACGGCAGAGGCCGCTTCCGGCATGAAGGCCGGCACGCATGGCTCCACTTATGGCGGCAATCCGCTCGCCATGGCAGTTGGCAGTGCCGTGCTCGACGTGATCCTCGCGGAGGGCTTCCTGCAGCAGGTGCGTGACGTCTCGCTGGTATTCCGCCAAGGGCTGGCCTCGCTCAAGGATCGCTATCCTGATATCATCGAGGATATCAGGGGCGAGGGGCTGCTGCTTGGCGTCAAGGCCGCCGTGTCGTCCTCCGAACTGCTGCAGGCGATCCGTGACGCCCATCTGCTCGGCGTACCCGCCGGCGACAATGTCATTCGTCTTCTGCCGCCTCTGGTCGTCACTGCTGACGAAGCCCGCGAGGGCCTTGCCCGCCTCGAACGTGCCGCCGAAAGCGTGCGCGCTACGAAGGTCAAGAAGACGGCTTAATGGATAGTGCCTGTCGGAAGGCGGGCGTGATAGGTAACGATAATGGCTTCCCCCAAACACTTCCTCGATCTCTCCGCCGTCGCGGCATCCGACCTACGGCTCATCATGGATGACGCAATCTCGCGCAAACAGGCCTTCAAGGCCGGGCAGGGCGACAAGCCGCTATCAGGCAAGATGCTGGCGATGATCTTCGAAAAGCCCTCGACGCGCACCCGCGTGTCCTTCGACGTTGGCATGCGCCAGCTCGGGGGCGAGACGCTGTTCCTGTCGGGCACAGAAATGCAGCTTGGCCGCGCCGAGACGATCGGTGACACGGCCAAGGTGCTGTCGCGCTATGTCGACGCGATCATGATCCGCACGACTGATCATGCCCGCATGCTGGAGCTCGCCGAGCATGCAACCGTTCCTGTCATCAACGCATTGACGGATGATACGCACCCCTGCCAGATCATGGCTGATGTCATGACCTTCGAAGAGCACCGCGGCTCGATCAAGGGCAAGACGATCGCCTGGACCGGCGACGGCAACAACGTGCTGCATTCGTTGGTCGAAGGAGCCGCGCGTTTTGGCTACCGCATGAATATGGCGGTGCCCCTTGGTTCCGAGCCAAAGGATCACTATCTGAACTGGGCCCGCAATGAGGGCGCCGAAATCATGCTTTACCATGATGCAGACCGTGCGGTCGCCGGCGTCGATTGTGTGGTGACCGATACCTGGGTCTCCATGAATCAGGAACATCGGGCCCGTGGTCACAACGTATTCCAGCCTTATCAGGTCAATTCGGCTTTGATGGCGCAGGCCGACAAGGATGCATTGTTCATGCATTGCCTGCCCGCCCATCGTGGTGAGGAAGTTACGGACGAGGTGATCGACGGCCCGCAATCCGTGGTCTTCGATGAAGCGGAAAACCGTCTTCATGCGCAGAAGTCGATTCTTGCTTGGTGCCTGGGCGCGATCTGAACCATAATCGGATGTCGCGA
>Ga0102589_1005074_pt1 | contig 11784 bp, 11 predicted proteins | sample AraplaMF_Col_mLB_FD_76858 | JGI IMG/M metagenome (GOLD analysis project Ga0102589, IMG submission 76858) | Arabidopsis root microbial communities from the University of North Carolina, USA - plate scrape MF_Col_mLB | ecosystem: Host-associated > Plants > Roots > Endosphere | place: USA... | reverse complement strand
ACTACCTTGTTCTGTTCTGCCATCGCCAAGGCCCCTCCTGACACTCATATACTGTACACATACCCAACAGTATATCATATTGACGCTCAATTCCTGCATCCCTTTCGCGAAGTCTTTCCAAGGGACAAATTCAAACCTCGCGTTTCTCTGTAGATTCAGGCAGAAGCCTCTATATTTCCCACAACCGCAGGGGCCGGAGATTTCAGAAGAAGCACCTCGGTAATACACCAGAAAATCGATGTCTTATTTTTATATAATAATAATTCTTATCTTATTATAACTCAAATCTTGATCACAGGCAATCTGTTGATCCCTATTTAGATATGTTCATATTCATGTTCACAACCACGCAGACAACGAACAATAGGCGGGCAATTTCATTGCGCACCTCTCATAAGGAACACATGACATCGCCCGCCATCCTATGCAGCTTGTATTCACGACTTTACTTTCCCATTCTGATTATACGTATCCCGTCTAGACCCACGGTGGCGCGCCTCCAGTACGGATAACACGTCTCCCAGCGCAATGTTGCGTTCGCGTAGCAGAACAAGCATATGGAACAGCAGATCTCCAATCTCCCCAACTAGTTCCTCCTTGTTGTCACTCTTCGCTGCGATCACAACCTCGGTAGACTCCTCGCCTATCTTCTTCAATATCTTATCGAGACCCTTCTCGAACAAGTAGGTTGTATATGATCCCTCAGGACGCTCAATCTGCCGCTGCGCAATAAGGTTCTCCAGCTCTGCCAGCACCGAATTTACAACTGGCGCATGACTCTCTTCTTCCCTCACACATCCCATATGACCACTATCGAAGCAAGTACGGCTTCCGGTATGGCAAGCCGGTCCGCTTGGACTGACCTGCACGAGCAGTGTGTCCTGATCACAATCCACAGCTATGGATACGATTCGCTGCGTATTGCCTGACGTTGCGCCCTTGTGCCACAGTTCTTGACGAGACCTGCTCCAGAATACCGTCTCTCCTGTCTCGCACGACAAGAGCAAGGATTCCTGATTCATATACGCCACCATAAGGACTTCCTTCGTGACGGAATCCTGCACAACAGTCGGCACGAGGCCGTATTCATTCCAATGGATGGATGCGGCCAAGCGTTCTCCATCTACTATTGCTTTTTGCGCCATCGTACACATACCCCCTCCGCGTGAAGTGCCTCCTTCACTTCTGAAATCGATACTTCTTTATAGTGGAATATTGACGCTGCAAGCGCAGCATCGGCATGTCCTTCCGTAAATGCCTCCACAAAGTCACCTGCTCGCCCTGCACCGCCTGAAGCAATAACGGGGATGCCGACAGCATCGGATACTGTACGTGTCAGCTTATTATCGAAGCCATCCTTCGTCCCGTCCGCGTCCATGCTTGTCAGCAGCAATTCCCCTGCCCCAAGCCGCTCCACCTCTTGTGCCCAAGCCACTGCACGCAATCCAGTAGGTGTACGACCACCGTGAATATACACTTCCCAATCTCCCCAGGTCTCATTGTACTTGGCGTCGATGGCTACTACGATGCATTGTGACCCGAATCGCCGCGCACCATCCGTTATGAGACCTGGCTGCTTCACAGCCGCTGTATTTATGCCGATCTTGTCCGCACCTGCACGCAGCATGCGCATCATATCATCGACAGAAGAGATCCCGCCGCCCACTGTAAAAGGAATCGAGATTTCTCCTGCAGTCTGCCGTACTACCTCCACCATCGTTGCCCTACCCTCGACAGACGCGGAGATATCCAGGAATACCAGTTCATCTGCGCCCTCCTGATCATACAGCGCAGCAAGTTCCACCGGATCTCCAGCGTCACGCAGTTGAACAAAGTTGACACCTTTTACAACACGGCCATCCTTCACATCTAGACAAGGAATTACACGCTTCGCCAACATCGCAATCGCCCCCGTTTCGTATGGCTAACTTCGTACGGCTTCCTCCAGCCGTACTGCATCTGCCAAATCTATGCTGCCTGTATAGAGTGCCTTGCCAATAATCGCTCCACCTACACCATCAGCCGCATACTTGGATAGAGCATGAATATCATCCATACTGCTGACGCCGCCAGAAGCAATTACGGTCTGCCCCGAGACCTTCGCCAGTTGTACAATTGCCTCGATATTCGGCCCCTTCATCATGCCATCTCGGGAAATATCCGTGAAGATGAATGTCTTCGCTCCTGCTGCTGCAAGCTCAGTCGCAAGCACGTCCGCCTTCACTTCCGAGGTCTCCAGCCATCCACGTGTGGCAACGAATCCATTGCGGGCGTCGATGCCAATCGCAATGTTGTCGCCATACTTGCCAAGTACGGTTTCAACGAAGCCACGATCCTCTATTGCCGCTGTGCCCAATATGACACGCGCCGCACCCGCCTCCAGCAACTGTTCAATGTCCTCTAACGTGCGCAGGCCGCCGCCAACCTGTACCGGAACCGCAACAGACCGTGCAATTTCACCAATGAGCTCCTTATTGATCGGGCGCCCTTCCTTCGCTCCATCCAAGTCCACCAGATGAATCCAAGATGCGCCATTCGCTTCCCAACGCTGCGCTACCTCTACAGGGCGCTCATCGTAGACCGTCTCTTGCCCATAATCCCCTTGTACAAGCCGGACACACTTTCCCCCGCGAATATCGATTGCTGGATATATCGTGAACGCTGCCATCTGCCTCGCCTTCCTCTCCCATCATTCTCCCTGTCTATGATCTTGCCAGTTGTATGGATTGCCTGCCCGAGCCGGTCAACGCCAAAAATCTCCCTAACAGGCGCAGTCCCAATGCTCCGCTCTTCTCCGGATGAAATTGCATTCCATATACAGAGCCGCGCCCTACAATTGCCGTGACTTCAACGCCTCCATAGCTGCACGTCGCAAGTACATCTGATTGCTCCTCCGCAACGACTCGGTAGGAATGTACGAAATATACATAACCATTCTCCGCCTCTCCTGCCAATGGATGCGCTGCTTGCTGCCATATCAGCTCATTCCAGCCCATATGTGGCACCTTATAAGATCCGCCCTCGAAACGCACCGCACGCCCTGGCAGCATGCCTAATCCCTCATGGTAGCCATGTTCATCGCTTCCATCGAACAACAGCTGCATGCCTAGACAGATGCCGAGCATTGGCTTGCCTCCTTCAACTACCTCCTGAAGAGTGGGAATGAGCCCGCTTCCCCGAAGCGCCTGCATGGCATCTCCGTATGCCCCAACCCCTGGCAGAATGATGCCGTCAGCAGTCAGCAATTCCTCATGGGAACTGGTCAGGACGACCTCATATCCTAATCGCTCCACTGCCTTGCTTACACTGTGCAGATTCCCCATCCCATAATCGACCACGGCGATCATGAGCTACAACACTCCCTTCGTAGAAGGAACACCTTGTACCCGCGGATCAACCGATGTCGCTTCATCAAGCGCCCGCCCTAACGCCTTGAATACCGCTTCAATCATATGGTGCGTATTCTGACCGTAATGAACGATGACATGAAGTGTAATTCTCGCCTCCAGCGCTAACTTCCACAGAAATTCATGCACGAGTTCTGTGGTGAACGTCCCCACTTGGACGGATGGATAGGAAACTCTGTATTCGAAATGAGGTCGGTTGCTTACATCGATAACCACTTGAGCCAATGCTTCATCCATCGGAACAAACACAGACGCATACCGCTTAATCCCCGCCTTGTCGCCCAAAGCCTCTCTTAACGCAAGCCCGAGACAAATGCCGATATCCTCAACTGTATGGTGATCATCGATGTCGATATCACCGGTAGCATCGACCTTCAGATCAAAGTGACCGTGCTTCGTAAATAAATCCAGCATATGCGTAAGGAACGGAACGCCAGTATCCAACTCACTTTTTCCCGTCCCATCAATCGAGAATGACAACTGAATATTCGTCTCATTCGTCTTGCGGGCAATATCCGCTTGACGTATACGGCTAATCGCTTCCTGTACCATTAAAAGTTCCGCCCTTCTGTTGAAGATTGCAGTTTTTATTCTTACTTTCTATAATTTAAGAATCCGCTATTCCAATATAAGCTTCGCAGCTCGTTGACTGCACCTAGCTTCACGAGATTCCTTCTCCACTGTTCCCTGTCTTTCACTGTCCCTCTTTACTTTCCATGCCGCTCCGCCAGGTTTCTATTTATGTTCTCCACTCTATCTCTATGGTCTCTATGATTTCTAATATCTCTATAATTTTATTTCCCTACTATGTCTGCTAATCAGGTTTGTCTGCTAAATCAACCGTTTCTACTATTTCTCCTATTTCTCCTATCTCTACTATTGCTGCTATCTCTACTATCTCCTTTTATTTCTACTATTCTTACTACCGTTATTGATATAGTACTGCTGTAATTCCTGCGATTTCTGTTGCTGCTGTTTCTCTTAATTCTACTCTTACTACTATCGCAACTGTTCTATAACGCTATGTGTAGATTCAAACTCCACGCTTGCCTGCTCTCGCAGACGAACCTCAATTGCCCTGGCATGCCCCTCTAGCCCTTCATGGCGAGCCAGTTCGATAATGGCCGCCCCATTTGTCTGCAGTGCTTCCTTGCTGTAACGAATTAAGCTCGACTTCTTCATAAACATATCTACATCGACGGGGGAAGAGAAGCGTGCGGTTCCATTCGTCGGAATAATATGATTCGGTCCCGCGAAGTAGTCTCCAACCGGCTCAGAGCTGTAAGCACCAAGGAAGATCGCTCCCGCATTCTCTATAAGCCCGAGCCACTCCATCGGCTCATCTGTCATGATTTCTAAATGCTCAGGAGCCAATCGATTCACGACCATGACACCTTCGCGCAGATCCTGTACCACGATAATTGCCCCGTATTGTTCTATAGAAGCAGAGGCAATGTGACGGCGAGGCAGTTCCTTCAATTGACGTTCAACCTCGATTGACACAGCTTGAGCCAGATCCATGGAGTCTGTCACAAGGACAGCCGATGCCATCTCGTCATGCTCAGCTTGGGACAATAAATCAGCTGCCACAAATACAGGATTAGCCTGCTTATCTGCTAATACGACAATCTCTGAGGGCCCTGCCATACTATCGATATCAACACCCCCATACACTTCACGCTTCGCTAGTGCTACGAAGATGTTCCCCGGGCCGCAAATTTTATCTACTGGGGCAATTGTATCCGTCCCATAAGCTAATGCAGCAATCGCCTGTGCACCGCCAACCCGATACATTTCCTTTACACCCGCTTCGGCAGCCGCTACGAGTATGTATGGATTGATTCCTTCCGTCCCACCAGTAGCTGGAGGAGTGACCATTACGATCTCCGGTACTCCCGCTACTTGAGCAGGAATCACGTTCATGAGAACAGATGACGGGTATGCAGCTTTGCCGCCTGGCACATATACACCTACGCGCTTCAGTGGACGCATAATCTGTCCGAGCAGAGTCCCATCTGGTTCGAACTCCATCCATGATGTCCGCTTTTGTCGCTCATGGAACCGTCTGATGTTGCTTGCAGCTTGACGAATGGCCACTAAGAACGCTTGATCAACCTGCTCGTAAGCCAATGCAATATCCGACTCTTCTACACGAAGCTGTTCTTGGGTAAGGACGACCTTATCAAACTCACTTGTATATTTGATAAGTCCAGCATCTCCCTCATGCCGCACGTCGCTAACAATCCGCTTTACGCTGCTCAATTGCTCGGGGGTGCCGTAATCAATTTTCCGATCCAGGCTCCAATCCGCTGCTTGTATGATCCGCATCTCACTCTCTCCCTCCTAATCCCCTGCTGCAATAGACTTCGTTGCTCATCCATACTGATGACTAAGAACATCCTAACGAATGGCCGCTGACTTCTCCAATGTCTGGGGCACAATACGTTGAAGCCGTTCGCACAAGCTCTGAATGGCCTCGCTCTTCATGCGATAACTTACCTGATTGGCTATCAGTCGGCTTGTAATGCCGAACATCTCCTCTAGCTCTACCAAGCCGTTCTCTTTCAGTGTCTTGCCTGTCTCCACCATATCCACAATTCGATCAGCCAGACCAATCAAGGGAGCCAGCTCGATGGAACCATTGAGCTTAATCACCTCTACCTGCTGACCTTGCTCACGAAAATATTGAGAGGCTACATTCGGATACTTCGTTGCGACCCGCAAGTGACTGACCGGCTTCCATGATGGCAATCCGATGACCGACATCCGGCAGCGTGCAATCCCTAGATCCAGCAGCTCGTATACATCCTTGTTTTCCTCCATTAATACGTCTTTGCCAACGATGCCGATATCGGCCGCTCCATACTCTACATAAGTCGGGACATCTACAGGCTTCGCCATAATGAACTGCATGCTCGCTTCCGGCACATCTATAATCAACTTGCGCGAATCATCCTCATCCTCTGGAACATAGAGTCCAGCTTGACGGAACAAGGCAGATGCCTGCTTGTAAATGCGGCCCTTAGGCATTGCAACCTTAAGCCAATCTTGCATAAGTCGTTCCTCCTTCGTCGTCAAGCGCGATTCGTGAAGGCAAGCACCTTGCTTCCTCGATCACCACATGTATCGGGCTGCACCCCCGCCTCAACACTTCCGTCCAATCGTTTCTCACCTACAGAATCGATATATTGCGTCACCACTTTCTTACCTTCCTTCCGCAGGCGTGCCGCTTCCCGGAATGCCTCCTGACGGTGAAGCTCATCATATTGAATAGTGAGTATCGCTATATCTTCATCTACTCTATCTCTATTAATGGACAAGGCATCTACAATACGGGTCGTCTGAAGAGCAAATCCAGTTGCGGGCGCCGAGCGACCGAACTGCTGCAGCAAATTATCATATCGTCCTCCGTTTAAGACAGGGAATCCAGTATCCGCCGCATAACCTTCGAATATGGTACCTGTATAGTAGGAAAAGTCACCTAGCATCGTTAAATCCAATAAAATATGCTCTTCCACCCCGTAGGCTTCCAGCACATCCCACACTTTCTCTAAATGATGGATGGATTCCATCATCGCTGGCACATCAGCTATACCGCGAGCTGACTTCAGTACATCTCGGCCTCCCCGCAAATGCAGCACTTGCTCCAGGCAGCTTCGATGCTCTTGATCTATAGGCAAGTTATGAATGAGCTCTCGATAACCAACTACATCCCGTTGTACTAGGCGCAGCTTCAATTGTGTCTGTACCTCGTCCTGCTGGGGAAGTGCATATTCGAGCAGCCCTTCCAAAAAGCCATGATGTCCTAGTGCGACCTTAAACCGTTCAATCCTCGTTGCTTCTAAGCAAGCAATCGACAGTGCTATTACCTCAGCATCGGCGTCAGGAGACCCATCCCCAATCATCTCTGCTCCTGTCTGGTAGAATTCAGCTTCACGTCCCGCCTCCTCCTCCATTGAGCGGAACACATTCGCATGGTAAGACAATCGAATAGGGTACGGCTCCTTGCCGAGCAAGGATGCCACAACTCGCGCTATTGGTGCAGTCATGTCAGAACGAAGCACCATTGTTGTACCGCGTTGATTCAACAACTTGAATAGCTTGTGATCAGAGGTTGAGCTCGCCGTACCTACCGTCTCGTAATATTCCATTGTCGGTGTAATAATTTGCGCATAGCCCCAGCTATCCATCGTGCAAAGTGCTTTCCCTTCTACTGCACGCAACCGGCGCACAGCTTCTGGCAAATAATCACGAACACCCGAAGGCTTCTCGAACATTCTCGGCTTTGTCATTGCGTCACCTCGGAATTAGTTGCTTTAGTGAGTTAATATGTTAACATGTTACCTTATTAGCAAACCAAAGAATTTTACTGGTAATATTAACACGTAATATTTTCATCGTCAATCCATTTTCAATGCAATTCCCTTTATTTCTCTCCTCCCCCACAATCCCCAGCCCGAGCTTCCTGCACAAAAGAAAAGGAACACCCTCTATCCTTGCAAGCTGCAAGAATACAGGGTGTCCCTTAAGTGCAGAAGATGTATACATGTCCTGCTCTTCTGGTGCCGTTAAGAAGCATTCGTACTCCTAATCATTTCAACTGCTGCGGCTGGATTCTTCCGATTCTGCATCCAATCGCGTGGCGGGGCCCCTAATCCAAATGAAGCGCCCGGTATAAATCGAAGTGCCTCATACACGATGATCCATGACATCCCGAGGGCGAACACATAACCAATAAAGATGAATATTGGATATAACGATGCGCTCCCCTTATGCCACGGAAACTGTCGATACAGGGCAAGGAACGCGGGATGAATGAGGTAAATGCCGAAGGATAGATCCCCAAGCTGAGACAGTAGTCTTCTTCCGAGCTCTGGTAGACGGCGTTCCAGATAGAAGGCAAGTTGGATGAGTACAATTGCAGATAACAACGTATGTCCGTTCCAGAGCAGTTCATAAATAAGTGAGTTCATCTCTTTGCCCGTGGAGCGTGTCCAATACCATATCTGCACATGTAGCAGCGCGAATCCAAGCCATAACAACCAGATTGAACCTGTTATCAGCTTATAGCGTACCAAGCAGACTCGCCCCAAAGAATCAAGCCAAGGACGTACTTTATGAAAGTTAATCCCCAAGTAAGCACCTGCGAAATAAAAGCTTATGTATGACAGCGAAATACTCCCTTTTGCCGGAATTTGCACGCCATATTTGTTCCATAATACATACCCCCATTGCAAGGCCAAGCCGAGTGGGATAGCCCAAGCGACAACTCGCCGGGAGCGAAATAGCAATAGCAGCAACGGGAACAATAAGTAGAACTGTATACTAATAATCACAAAATACAAGTGCGTATATGCAGTTCCTGTTAATAGCTTCGTAATGAACACAGGCACTGCTTCGCTCCACGAACGATCTGGATACCAAGTTACCTGCACAAGCATAAAATAGAAGACTGAGCAGATTAGATAAGGTATAAATACATAGCGAAATCGATTCTTATAGAACTTCCCCAGTACCTGAGGCTGCAGCTTATCTCCACCACCATAGTTATAGAAGAGCACCATGCTGCTAAGTAAAATAAATGTTGGTGTACCGTACTTGAAAAAGATGTTGAAAAAGGTATACCCGTAAAATAAGCTTGATGTCTTCATCATCGCTGCAGTTTCCGAAGTTGCATGAACACTGATAACACCAAGCATGGCAAGTGCGCGCACGATAGAAAGAGTCGAAATCCGTTCTTTCCGTGCCACTATTGCATCCCTCCATTCACTTTGTGGGGTTCGTTATACGATCCAACTTCATGAGGATAGACCTTTGCCTTTGTGTGTATTGTGATAACCTAATTGGGAGGATGCACTGTCGTCTGTGTTGGTTGGTTCTGCCTCTGTACATTCCCGCTTCTTTTTTTCGGTACCGCCCCAAAGAACATCCAACTGAACGGAATATAGCGATGACATAATTCTACAATAGCCCAAGACAGAAGGAACGCACACAGGAACCCTCCCCCGATATACAGCGCATAACTAATCGAGTCTCCCCCTCCTAGCGGAATCTTGCGATAGAGATATAAGATCACGGGATGAATCAGATAAATGCCGAATGAGACATCTCCGAATCTAGTAATTAACTTCACGAATCTCTCAGGAAATCTGCGTTCAATGTATTGAGATAATTGAATGAGTACGACGCACGACAGCAAAGCGTGGGCATTCCAAGCTGCCTCATACCATAACGTATTGAAGCGCATACCATATTTATAAGTTGCATACCATAGCTGAACATGGCCGAGTGAAGCCGCAATCCACACGAGCCACACCACCGCCGTAATCCAGCGATCACGTCTGCTGCCTTCAGGAGTTAGTGCATTGAACCAACCTTGTATGCGGTTCCAATACACACCGATGAACGCCCCTACCATGACATAGATCGAGTAGGACACAAGCAGACTCCCCTTGTATACAATATGCAGGTCTAGCTTGTTCCAAATGACAAAGCCCCAATGTAGGGCTATTCCAATAGGAATGGCCCATACCGCTGATTTTACGGAGCGAAAGAAGTACAATATAACCGGAAATATCAAATAAAACTGAATTAGAATAATGACATAGTATAGGTGTGTGTATGCTGTTCCTTTAATTAAGCTGACAACATAGGCCTGTAAGGTATCTCCCAGACCACGACTGCGATAGGCAAGCCAATGATTCAACAAAAAATAACAAGTAGAACAGATTACATAAGGAAGAAGAATTAGTTTTAATCGCTTGGTGTAGAAATCCTTTAAGGAGCTCCATGAGGTTAATCCTTTGTCACAATAATTATAAAACATGACGAAGCTTGTCAGCAGCAAAAATGCAGGAACAGCAAATTTGCTGAACACATTTAAAAAATTATAGACAACAAATGAGTCGGTTGTCTGTGTCGCCTTAATCGTCTGCGATGTAGCATGGATGCACAGAACTGCCATCATCGCGATAGCTCTATATATCGATAAAGATGAAATGCTCGACTTATTGCTCATGTCATCCATTCCCCCCATACCGAGGAATCAAGGGTGTCGAATCTAAGAGGTAACTCGGCAAATAATAAGTTTTATCGTATGACAACGTTCGAGGTTATTTCCCGGGAAACAACCTCACAATTTGTTGAACGTCGTCAATTTCGTATTTTATACCGAATAGTTGATGAAGCTGGTGCAGTGACAGATACCAAATGTCCTTTTTTTTAACCGGCGTAAGCTCGGAATATATGGGTGCTTGATCCCAACTTACTGTATAGGAAGTCTTTGCACGCCCAAGCTGCACATTTTTCCCCTTGTTCCCCATGCGTTCTAATAATTCTGATGTTCGAATTTTCTGATTGCCTGCATTTATACGGAATCCATTTGTTGTCGTCCGTTGATTGATACCTGGCTTTACCGTGAAGGTAACATGAATACCTAGCTGCTTGCACACTTCCAATACATCCTTGTTATACGCCCCGTACGGGAAGGCAACCACACTATACGTATTGCCAAGCATCTGCTTTAAGCGATCTTCAGCTCGCTTAAGATCCTTTTTAACCTTCGCTGTAAATTCCGTGCGTGTCTCCTTGCGATGCAGCTTCTTCAAATATTCTGGCTTGGACAACATCGGCCTCAAGGAACCCTGCTCATTAACCACCGTATATACATGCGAATTGTACGTATGGCTGAAGAAGCTCATTCCATTTCGCTTCATCTCACGCATCTGTTCCCATGTCAGCTTCGGTCGTCCGGCACTCTTGCGGTTGTCAATCGTAGAGACAATGACGAAGTTCGTCGCAGGTATATGGTACTTCTGCATGATCGGGTACACTTCTGTATAGAAAGATTCGTACCCATCGTCGAAGGTCATCAAGACCGCATTCGGTGGAACCGACCCTCCATGAAGCATAAAGTTCATATACTGATCCATGGAAATGAAATGATAGTTATTATGGAGTAAAGCCTGAATCTGCTCTTCCAACTGATTCGGTGAAATAAATGTGACGTTATCTGGATTCTTCTGAACATTGTGGTACATCAGTGTCACTACTTCATCACGATAATGGACTGGTGTATACACCCATTGTGAGTCCAGATTATCCGTTGGTGCCAGGTCTAATTGCTTGTCTGTCGTACGCACTTGAATGCCGAAGGCATTCTTCAGGGCGTCGGCTGGGACATACCATTCATTCCCCATTAACAATGCCTGCTCTTCCGAACCGTTGTACCCGTCCCATACAATACGATGTGATAGCGCCTGTACCCCATCCGTATTCAAGAACAACGTGCTGCTTAGAAGAGCTATGAGCAATATGACACCTACAGTGCGTTTCTTTCGCATGTCGAACTTCCCTCTTCTTCCAGTAACATTACATT
>Ga0102589_1005073_pt1 | contig 11786 bp, 6 predicted proteins | sample AraplaMF_Col_mLB_FD_76858 | JGI IMG/M metagenome (GOLD analysis project Ga0102589, IMG submission 76858) | Arabidopsis root microbial communities from the University of North Carolina, USA - plate scrape MF_Col_mLB | ecosystem: Host-associated > Plants > Roots > Endosphere | place: USA... | reverse complement strand
CTCCTACTAATACCGCTTATTTCAGCGTTTTCTCACCGATTGTCTTAAAAAATCGCATATTACGACTCAATTATTGTAGACTATAGCTATTATATAGTAGAAGCTGGATGAATAGCAACGGTTGATTGCTATTCCTTTCTTTCCAAACTCGAATAAAATCTTTGTTTTTAATTATATTAAAGTTACATACACACTTTAAGGAGGATTTATTTTGAAGAAAATATTAATAATTGGAGCATTATGTTTATCAATTGAAATAACACAATAATTTGTATGCATTTCACACCACGTTTCGTATTATAAAGAGCAAACTAAAACGCTCAGAAAATATTTCCTTCTCCAACTCAAGCACCAGGTAGTGTAAAAAGCTATTTCACCATTTGTATTGTTAACTTATCTTTTAACATTGACCTATATGAGTCAATTTCATATTTTGTATTATTGATTTTTTCTTTTTTCATTTTTAACATATCGAATATTTCTAACTCTAAATTCCTTCTAGCTTCAAGAACTTTTATCGCTCCTTCTACCCCTGAATGATTATGTTCTTTCCCATAGCCTTGGTTCGTGTAATAGTGGACAATTCCTGTGGACCATTCTGGATTTCTTTCTTTTAATGCCTTCCTAAATGAAAATTCAAGATCATCTTGTTCTACATAGAATAACATTGGATTTAAATTCTCTATGATTTTTGCAACTTTCATTACATAATTTATTATTTTTTCTTTTTGTTTACCGTATTTAATCATCCCAATTGTTAATGGATTTTGTATGAAACAACATTCAAAAATATAAACCTTATTATCTTCTAGAGCAATTTCAGCAAAGTCATTCCATTTGTCAGCAATTAATTCAACATTTTTATCGAATGGTAATTCATATATATCGTTTCTTGAAATATCGTTACATAATTCGTCCGAAAACTGGTCACCAAACTCATTTTTTATCTTTCTGTATGGTAATAAATAATTGCTTCCTTTTTTTATAACTCTTTTAAGAAGCACTTCTTTAAAATCTCCACTCCTAGATAATAATCTATCGAATTCAAATTTATTAAAACAAGATACACCATCATAGTCGGCTGGGTGGTTCAAATTCCCCTCTAAAAATAGTTCAATTTTATTTTGGCTTAGAATTTCATTTATTAGCTTTGCAGTGGTCGACTTTCCAAATCCAGGTAAACCTTCTACTATTATTAGTTTTGTATTCATATTTATAAATCCCTTCCTTCAAAGTATTTAACCAAGATTTAAAAAATTACTTACTCCACTGCAATCACTCCTTCAAAATATGATATTCACCATTTCCTTTGAAAAATCCTTCTTAAAGTATCCTGACCGTTAGTTTAAGAACATTTTTTCACAATCTCTATCATTATTTTAACATAAATTTTCCATTTACCTTTTAAAAAAGATAGTCCACCATTATTTGAGTGAACTATCTAAAGTAAATTATATCTTTTAAACCAAATACTTTGTAAGTAATTCCCAATCGTTACGCTGGTGTTTTTACTGTTTTCTTTTTCTCTTTCTTTGCAATTTAACTATATAAAAGTACTTAAACAATGTAATGCCAATTAAAAAAGGGATGCTAAATCATATATGATTTACATCCCTAATTTGTGTGTTATTTTATATGTTCTCTCCCATAACTGAAACAGTTACTTTTAAAAGGGGATTCTTTTATTTCCTTTCACTTAATTTCTTTGCATAATTCTTCATTTTACTCGTTAACCCTATTAAAGCAGGTAACAATATTGGCATCACAATAATAGCTAATAGTAAAAGTGCAACACCAACTACGGATGCTACTTGTATAAGCGTTAATACACCTGAAGGGATTAATGCAGCAAATGTACCACCTAAAATAAGTGCCGCTGATAATACGACTCCTCCGATATGACGAGAAGCAGTTACAATTTTCGTCACTGGGTCCCCTTCTAACTCATTGTATCTCATCATTACAAAAATACTATAATCCACTCCTAAAGCGACAATCATTATGAAACTAAAGAATGGAACATTCCAGCTTAATGAATCTACATGTAAAATATGCGTACTAATTTGTTCACTTATCCCTAATGATGCAAAGTAAGCTAATAGTAAAGATCCAATAATAAAGATGGTGTTTAATAATGAACGTGTAATCACAATTAATACAATCGCGATTCCAATTAACATAATTGTAGCTGTACGTAAGAAATCTTGCCCAGTTACTTCTTTTAAATCAACGTTTCTAGCTGTCGTTCCTCCGATTGCTGTTTTCGCATGATTTAATTCCGCCCCCTTCAAAGTACCATCTATTGTGTTATTGATTTCTTGAATAATTGGCATCGCTTCTTTTGAATACGGATTTACATCTAAAATGATTGTCATTTTAGCAGTCTTTCTATCATGTGACATGTACGTATTCAAAGCTTTTTGGAAATCTTCGCCCTCCAAAACTTCTTTTGGAATATAGAATTTCTCAGAGCTTTTTGATTCATTCAGTTCTCCTAAATATTTCTGAGCATCCCCTAGTCCATTACTTACCTTTTCAAGGCCTTCTGTACTTTTAGTTAGTCCGGATTGTAATTGACCCATCTGTTCTTGCAAGTCTTTCAGTCCGGTTAATAGCTGACCTTGCCCATCGTTTATTTTCGTTAATCCGGTTTGTAACTCAGATGACTTGTTTGCAATTTGTTTTGAACCTGAAGCACCTTCATTTAATCCATTTTTAAGATCAGCTACTCCTTTTTGTAACTTAGTAACTCCATTGTTCATCTCTTTTAAGCCATTATCCACTTTCAATAACGATTGATTCGCTTCTTTAAATGATCCCATCGCCGCATTGTGCTGCGTTGCTAATTGATTTAATTCATTTGACAGCCCACCTAATTGCTTTTGAGCCTCTTTAGCAATTCCTATCGTCTGCAGAATGTTAGGATCATTTGCTAATTCTGGTTTCGTTTGAATGAAATTGGTCATTAACATTTCAATTTGTTCATAACCTTTCTTCGCACCGTCAATCGCTTGAGAAATACTTCCGAAGTATTGATCGTAAGAACTTAAACCTTTTTCTAACTGTGTATAGCCAGCATGAAGTTGTGAAGTTGCATTGGATAAAACATTTATATTTTCATTTAATGAAGTTAACCCACTCTCAATTTGCTGCGCACCTTGTGCTCCGTCATTTATGCCATTTGATAGTTGATGTAAAGCTGTTCCTAATGCTGTTACACCACTTTTTGCTTCGTTTGTTCCATCTATTAGCTTTTGAACATTTGCAAGACTATTTGAGTCTTTACTACCCATTTTATCTTTCGCAGTAGTTAATCCATCATTAATTTCCTTAATACCACCATTGGCATCTCCTAAACCTGTATTTACTTCTCCAGCTTGTTTATTTATATATAGTTCTTTTATCCTTTCACCAGTTGGACGTGTCGGTGAATATACTTCTGAAACACCTTTCACTTTCAAAATCTTATCAGTTAGTTCATCTAAAGTTTGAAGCGAACTCGCCTCATCTAACTTGTTATTCGATTGAATGACTAACGTACTTGGTGAAGAAAAACCAGGTGGAAAATGTTCTTCTATTACGTTAATCCCCATTTTCGACTCATATTTATTGTCTACTTCAAATAAATCGTTGTAATTAAGTGCATTAGAATACTTTAATATGAAAGGAATCGATATCACGAATACAATAATTAAAGCTACAAATGGTCTTACTACTGAGTTTTTCGCAAAGAATCCCCATAGACGACTGTCTTCATGACCTTTAAATGTTTTAACGGGATAAAACATCCCTTTTCCTAAAAGCACCATGAAAAACGGATTTAACGTAGTTAATACTAGTAATAAAACTGCGACACCAATTGCTACCGCTGAAGTAGATTGATATAATTTAAAACTCGCTAAAGCAAGAGATGCAAAACCAATTAGTACTGCTATCCCGCTATATAAAACGGTTTTCCCTGCCGATTTATATGTTTCTTTCGTAGCCAAAAATGCGTTTTCTTGTTTACTTAATTCCTCTTTAAATCTCGTAAATAATAAAATGTTATAGTCTGTTCCAACCCCAAACAGGACAACAACTACAAACACTTGTGTAAAGTTAGAAAATGGAAAATTAAATTGATCTACTAAATGAGCAATAACCCCCATTGAAACTAAATATGATACCCCAACAGTAAGAAGAGAAACAATGGGAACAATAGGTGAACGGAATACAATGATTAATATTACAAGAATGAAAATGATTGAAATAACTTCAGTCTTTTTCACTCCCTCTTGAGAAGATGTAAGAAAATCTCCCGCTATTAAATCACTTCCTGTTAAGTACGTTGTTACCCCTTTCGTTTTCACTTTATTATGAAGGTTATTTGTAACTTTCGATATTTCACCATGCTTTTTATCTATCGATATTTGCGTTAAAATAGTCGTATTATCTTTAGAAACTAATTGTTTCTCCAAGTCTTTATTATCTAAATGTGAAACAACTTCCTTTATTCCTAATTGCTCTTTTTCATTTTGCAGGACGTTGATTGTTTGTGTTATTTCCTCTTTTTGCTCAGTTGTTAAAGCTGTTTTACTTCCACTATTAAAAACCGCTATAATTTCATACTTTTCTGTCCCGTCTTTATTCATTTCTTTTATCATTTTGTCAGCAATACTACTTTGTTCTGTATTAGGAATCGTAATGTGCCCTTTTTCTTTCACTAATTTATCCATATTAGGCATCGTTACGATCATTGTAATGGTAATAACTATCCATAATAGAAAAGATAAACTTCTCCAATTTTTCAGCTTGCTCATTTGCATCATCTCCCACGATTAAAATTTTACGTTAGTTACGGAATGAATATTCATTCCTATCATTCTATTACATTATTTTATAAACTCTATTAAACTAGTCTTTCCGGAATGAATATTCATTCCTGTCCTTATAAAGCTATAGAATCAAATGATTCTAATAGCGTTCCAAGAGCTTTCTTCCAATTCTTTTACTAACTCTTTCGAGTATTCTAATTGCCCTGTTGCAATTACTTTCGTTAATTTTTCTAACGGTTGATATACAATAATAATTAAAGCAACTGGAGGCAATGGACGAAGAAAACCTTTTGCGATTCCATCTTCAATAATATTCATAAAGAAGCCTATAAAATCGTCAAATATTTTCTTACTCTGCTCATCAAGAAAATAACTATCGCAGTGAGAATTTGTAAATAAAAAAGCATCCACATTGTTTCTCGCAAATTCAAATAAACGGTTATACGTATGACTAAACTGTTCACGAATATTTGCTTCAACAGGAAAATCCGTTTTTATCATTTCAGAAAGCTGTAACATACTTTTTGAAAATAATGAGTTAACAAGTGCCTCTTTATTTGCAAAATAGCGATAAATAGTACCCGCACCGACATTTGCTTTTTCAGCGATCATTGGAATTGTCGTACCATCGTAACCACGCTCTGCAAAAAGTTGCATCGCAGCATCAAAAATATCCTCTTGTTTGTTTTTAGCCATTTTTTCCACCTCTATTTTCAGGAATGAAAATTCATTCCGTTTTTAATTATAAATTACAGGGACTAAAAGTCAAGTGCGTGACTACGTATAGTTGTAATTTTAATCCCTTGTTTGTGAACCAATTTATATTAGCGGTTTTCTAAATATATCGACTTACCGATAAAAACCAACAACCAAAGAGAACGCCGTCCCAAATTTTCATTTGAGACAGCCCAATTTCCTATTTAAAACTTAAAAGAAATCATAAATAAATGCTTTACGTACCGGAACTATATTCTCAAACGCTTGTATTTCCTCTTCGCTTCCGGTAATGAATTCTAATTCATTAAGTTCTAACGGACGCTTGTAGCCGAACATTATTGTAGATAATGCGTTTATATCCAGCTTAATCCCTTTATCTATTGTTTCCTCTTTCATAATTGTTATTTCACGATTTGCAAGCCTCACTGAAACGTTATTCCACGGTGCAAACGAATCTGTAATATGTAAAATCACTTCTTGCTGTACATTGTTCCAGTTTAATTCATATTGTTTTAGGAACTGCTCTACATCTACAATTCTTCCCATAAAATACGGCTTTATTTCTGCCTTTACTCGCGGCTCTTGTAGTGTATATAATAACGGTTCATTTTCACTTATAGTCATTTCAAGTTCTTTAATCATAGAATCATGCTGACAAATAAAGTTCCACAGACCATTTCGCGCTTCATTATGCAGTGGAACAAATTCTTCTACTGTCATTTTGCTGTTTTCAATTTTATATAGCATGTAGCCAGCTGCCCTTTTATTTTCATCGTAATAAATCGCTAATGTTAAATCATCATATACAGCTTGTAACCACCATTTTTCATCGCGAACTAGCATACCGGAAAAACGTTTTGCAAATGTTTCATAAAGTTTCTCGGCCTCTTCAGAGTGATTTTCTTTATTGAATCGTTTCACATTACCGTTTACTTGTTTTTTCATCACTAAATCGCTCTTTGTCATTTGACATACAAGGAGGTTCGCACAAAGTTCCCATCCGTATTTACGGTAAAATGAAACAGCAAATGGATGTAGCATCGATACTGTATATCCATCTTTTTTCATCGTTTGTAGTGAGTATTGAAGCAATTCTTTTACATACCCGCTTCTTCTATACTCTGGATACGTCGCTACCCCTGCAACGCCACCCATTTTAAATTTTTCTTTGCCTATGTATATATGAAACGGAATGAGATGCAGTTTTGCTGCTAAATCTTCCCCTTCCATAATACCGTATATTTCATGGCTTTCTTTCATCTTTGTAAGTTGTTGCTGCAGTCGTTCCTCTTCAACCTTATATTGAAATGCGTATTCTGATAAGCGTAATGCTTCTTTAAATTTATCTTCTTTTAATCGTATAACGTTCATCTATTTCTCCTCCATTCCTTGTTTGAATTGTACCATAATTCTCAATATTGCAATGTGGTGAATGAAATTATATGAACTTCACGAAACGAAACGAATCCAATATAAAAAGCAGATACATCCCGTATCTGCTTCTTATTACTTTATTTAGCTAACGTTTGAAGTTCTTCGAAGAATGTAGGATATGATACACCTACTGCTTCTGCATCTTCAATTGTTGTTTTTCCTTCTGCGATACATCCAGCGATCGCAAGCATCATTCCGATGCGGTGGTCACCGTAACTATTTACTGTATTACCTTTTAGAGCTGATTTCCCGTAAATTATCATCCCGTCGTCAGTTGCTTCTATGCGAGCTCCTAGCTTCGTTAATTCTGCAACGACTGTATCAATACGGTTCGTTTCTTTAACTTTTAATTCGTGCGCATCTTTAATAACTGTAATTCCTTCTGCTTGTGTTGCTGCTAATGCAATAACAGGAATTTCATCAATTAATCTTGGGATAATATCTCCGCCAATTTCAATTCCTTTTAATGAAGATGTTTCAATTGTAATGTTTGCAGCTGGTTCTGATGCTCCTACGTTAATTGGTTCTACAGTAAACGTAGCACCCATTTTCTCTAATACATCAATAATACCTGTACGAGTTGGATTCATCCCTACATTTTGTAATACTAGTTTACTATTTGGAATGATTGCGCCCGCTACTAAGAAAAATGCGGCTGATGATACGTCACCTGGCACTTGAACATCTGTTGCTGTTAGCTTTTGTCCACCTGCGAGTTTCACTGTTTTCCCCTCACGAGTTACTTTGACTCCAAATGCTTCAAGCATTCTTTCCGTATGATCACGTGAAATATGTGGTTCTGTAACAGCTGTTACACCTTCTGCTCGAAGTCCTGCAAGTAAAATAGCTGACTTTACTTGTGCACTTGCTACAGGTGAAGTGTATTCAATTGCTTTTAAATCTCCACCACGTATCGTTAACGGTGTGAACGTTCCTTCTTCGCGACCATCAATGTTTGCACCCATTTGTTTTAATGGATTTGTAACACGTTTCATCGGTCTTTTTGCGATAGATGCATCACCTTGTACACAAGAGAAAAATGGTGTATTTGCCAAAATTCCTGACATTAAACGTATTGTTGTACCAGAATTACCAACATCTAATACAGCTTTCGGTTCTTGTAAACCTTCTAATCCTTTACCAACTACAGTGACTTCATCACCATTTTGCACGATGTCTACTCCCATTTCTTTAAAGCAAGAAATCGTACTTAAACAGTCTGCACCGGGCAAGAAACCTTTAATTGTTGTTTTCCCTTCTGCAATCGCGCCGAACATGACAGCACGGTGTGAAATGGATTTATCTCCTGGAATTGTAATGTTTCCATTTAATCCGTTATTAACAGGTTGTATCGTTCTTTCCTTCACGTTTTCACCTTCTCATTTAAATTGTTTCATAAGTTTGGTATTTTTCTTCTCCAAGCGCTTGCTTTGCTTTCATACGATCTTCTTCTCTTTGGAAGCTAATGCGTAATACCCCAAGCAATCCTTCACGTGCTTCTAATATTTGCAAGTTCGTAATACTAATTTCTTCGCGTGCTAAAATGCTCGTAATGTGAGCCAATGCTCCTACTTTATCTAAAACATCGACGTATAAGTCGTGATAGGCAGGAATTGCCCCTCTTTTTCGTACTGGTAAAGAATCACGGTATTCTTTCGCGTCTGCAAAATAGTTTTGAATCTCGCCTGCATCTCCGGTCGAAACTGTATCATATAAATCTTCCATTTCAGAGATCCACTCTTTTAATAATACCATTAAATGCTCCCGATTCTGTTTAACAATATCACTCCACATTTTTGGGCTACTAGATGCGATACGTGTAATGTCCTTAAATCCTCCGGCAGCTAGTTGATGAATGAGTGGATTATCTCCTGCATGTTTCTCCACTTGTTTTACTAATCCTGCTGCGATAAGATGCGGAAAATGACTCACAATCCCTGTTACATAATCATGTTCTTCCGTATTTAAAACGAGAAAATGAGATCCTGTTCCTTGTAACCAACGCTTTAGTTCTTCCACATGTTCATTTGGCACATGATTCATTGGTGTTAAAATGTAAAATGCATTTTCAAATAAATGTGCTTTTGCACTTTCAACGCCCGTTTTATGAGAACCTGCCATTGGATGTCCACCAATGAAAGAAATTTCCTTTGAAAATAAAGCTTCCGCTTCATTCATAATCGTCCCTTTTGTACTACCAACATCGGTTACAATAACATCTTCTCGTAAACGAAATGACGCTAATTTGTGTAATAACTTCTTCGTTTCTTCAACTGGAGAAGCAAAAACAATTAAATGAGCCTCTTCGCATGCATGCTGTAAATCTACCGCTACTTCATCTACTACGTGTAATTCTTTTGCACGCTCTACTTGTTCTTGAAAAATATCATAACCTGTTATCGTTACATCGTGCTCTTTTTTAATTGCTAATGCAAGTGAGCCTCCGATTAAACCAGTTCCAATTAAAACTACCTTTTTACACATTTGCCTCATCTCGAGACTTTCTTTTTTTATTTTCAAAGTGTTGTTGTAACACTGAAATCACTCCTTCATTTTGTTCCCTTGTTCCGACTGTAATACGGACACCGTTTGGGAACGGACGAATAATAAATCCTGCGTGTGCACAAGCTTCATAAATCTCTCCTGCATTCTCAACTGGCAAGAAGATGAAATTTGTTTGTGATGGATAAAATGGAATTTCATCTACCTTACAAAAGCTTTCATATTGTTGTAATCCCTCTGTATTTACACGAACTATTTCCTCAATAAACTCATCGTCACCAAAAGCAATCGTCGCTGCTTTTTGCGCTAATGAAGATACGTTAAATGGCAAACGTACGACATTTAATTTCTCAATTAGCTCTTCGTGTCCAATCGCATATCCAACGCGGAAAGAAGCTAATCCGTACGCTTTAGAAAATGTTCTAAGTACAAGAATGTTTTTATGTTTTTCTAAAAGCGGTAATGTCTCTGGGAAATCTTTTGCTGTTACGTATTCATAGTACGCTTCATCAATGACAATTAACGTATTTTCACTAATACCTTCAATAAATTGAGTCAATTTTTCATGATTTACATATGTGCCTGTCGGGTTGTTCGGATTACAAATCCATACGATTTTCGTATTATTATTTACCGCTGATGAAATTTCGTCTAAATCGTATACACCGTTATTTAAAGGAATTTCTTTCACTTCACAACCTTCAATAATTGCATGATGACGGTACTGCGGGAATGTTGCACCAGCCGTCACGATGTTATCTCCTGCCTTGAGTACTGCACGACTTATTATTTGAATGACTTCATCTAAACCACTACCGCAAAGTACTTGTTCCATTTGTACATGTAACTTATTTGCAATTGTTTGACGGAGCGTTGTAGCACCTCCGTCAGGATATAAAGCATGTTCCAACCACGATTTTTGCAACTCATCTAAAACACGTGGTGAGCAGCCGAATGGGTTTTCATTCGATGCTAATTTCACAAATTCATGATTTCCGTACACTTCTTTCATTTGTTCAGGTGATTTACCTGGTGTATATGGTTGTAATGATGAGAGTTGATCTTTTACTTGCATGTTAAAACCACCTTTTTATTAAAATTCTTTTGCGTATTTGTTATGTTGCGTAATGTTTTGCTGAATTAACTCCATACGATCTTTTCCGAATTGTTCGACTAGTGCATGTGCAAGTTCCCATGCTACAACAGACTCAGCTACTACTCCTGCTGCTGGTACTGCGCAACTATCAGATCTTTCAATACTCGCCTGGAAAGCTTCTTTCGTATCAATATCAACACTTGCTAACGGTTTGTATAATGTAGGTATTGGTTTCATCACACCTCTTACGACAATTGGCATTCCTGTTGTCATACCACCTTCTAAACCGCCAGCATTATTCGTATTCCTCGTGTATCCATGTTCTTCATCCCATAAAATTTCATCATGCACTTTACTTCCTGGCTGTCTTGCCGCTTCAAAACCAATGCCAATTTCAGCACCTTTAAATGCATTAATACTCATAATTGCACCAGCAAGTTTTGCATCTAATTTACGATCGTAATGAACGTAACTACCAACACCTATTGGCATGCCTTCTGCAATGACTTCAACAATGCCGCCGATTGAATCTCCACTACTTTTAGCATTATCTATCGCACCCATCATCTCTTGTTCTACTTCTTTATCTAAACATCGAACTGGTGAGTTTTCAGTAATTGTTTGAATCTCTTCCATTGATAAGTTTGAAATATGTTTTGCTTTTACTCCACCAATTTCAAGTACATGCCCTGCAATTTCTACGCCTAATTCTTTCAAAATTTGTTTCGCAACTGCACCAGCAGCTACACGAACTGTTGTTTCTCTTGCAGATGAGCGCTCTAGTACGTTTCTTATATCACGATGTCCATATTTAATTGCGCCGTTTAAATCCGCATGTCCTGGACGTGGTTTTGTAATTGTACGTTTCATATCTTTACTTTCTTTTTCCGAAATTGGCTCTGCACCCATTACTTTCGTCCAATGTTTGAAATCATCATTTTTTACGATTAACGTTATCGGCGAGCCAAGTGTCATCCCATGACGAACACCACTTACAATTTCAACTGTATCAGTTTCTATTTGCATGCGTCTTCCGCGTCCGTGCCCTTTTTGTCTTCTTAATAATTCTTTATTAATATGTTCCGCTGTTAATGTTAAACCTGCTGGTACACCTTCTAAAATAACTGTTAACTGCGGTCCATGTGATTCTCCAGCTGTAATGTATCTCATTTCTCTTGCCCCTTTACTATTTTTTTGTACAAAAAAGTCCCTACTGAGCGCTC